>Ga0207024_10183_pt1 | contig 17821 bp, 15 predicted proteins | sample Alteio_BWMinCont_44_FD_153470 | JGI IMG/M metagenome (GOLD analysis project Ga0207024, IMG submission 153470) | Enriched cells from forest soil in Barre Woods Harvard Forest LTER site, Petersham, Massachusetts, United States -... | ecosystem: Environmental > Terrestrial > Soil > Temperate forest >...
TAGCGTGCGCGCGCGAATTCGCTGATGAATGTGCTCCACCACCGCCCACGCCAGGGCCAACCCATCATAGGTGGCCGTGCCGCGTCCGATCTCATCCAACACCACCAGGCTGCGCGCTGTCGCGGTGTTCAAAATCACGGCCGTCTCGGTCATCTCCACCATGAACGTCGATCGACCGCGCGCCAGGTTGTCCGCAGCGCCAATCCGCGTGAAGACGCGATCCACAATGCTGAGCGCCGCCGATTCCGCGGGCACGAAGCATCCCATTTGCGCCAGAATCACGATCGCCGCCGCCTGACGCAGATAGGTCGACTTGCCGCCCATGTTGGGCCCGGTGATCACCGCGATGAACTGCGACTCGGAGTCAAAATAGAGATCGTTAGGGATGAATCGGAGCGCCTCTTTCTCCGCCAGCTTCTCGATCACCGGATGCCGCCCGGCGACAATCCGTATCTCACCAGAAGCGGCAAAGCTGGCCGCACATATCGATTCTCGGCCGCCACTTGAGCCAGCGCGCAAGTAACATCCAATTCGGCTACGCCCGCCGCGGTTTGCCGGATGCGCGCCGCATGCTCGGCGGCGAACAGGCGCAGCTCTTGGAAAATTTCGCGCTCCAGAGTGAGCATCTTGTCCTCAGCGTCCAGAACTTTACTTTCCAGCTCCTTCAGCTCGGGCGTGGTGAAGCGTTCGGCGTTTACGAGCGTCTGCTTGCGCTCGTAATCGGCGGGCGCGTGCTGCAGATTCGCCTTTGAGATCTCGATGTAGTAGCCGAAAACATTGTTGAAGCGCACCTTCAGCGACTGGATGCCGGTACGCGCGCGCTCGCGCAGTTCGATCTGAGCGATATATTGGCGGCTGTTGCGGCTGAGATCGCGCAACTCATCCAGCGCCGCGTGGTAACCCGAGCGGATGGTGCCGCCATCGGCGAGATTCACCGGCGGTTCTTCTGCAATTGCATTCAGGATCCGGTCGCGTAGCTCCGGAATGTCATCCAGGCGCGCGGCAATGGCCCGCGTGCGCTCGGCCTCGAAAGCGCCTATCTGCTGTTTCAGCTTCGGCACCAACGCGAGCGATCGCCCAAACGCCAACAACTCCCGGGGCCCCGCGGTTCCCAGCGTCAACTTTGCCAGGAGCCGCTCCAGGTCCAAAACATTCGCCAGCAGCTTGCGCGTTTCCGACCGCGCGATGGTGGCTCCCAAGGCTGCCTGCACCGCATCCAGCCGCGCCTCGATCTCATCGAGCTGCAAGCACGGCCGCAGCAATCGCGCGCGCAACATTCGGCCGCCCATACCGGTGCAGGTCTGATCCAAAACATGAATCAGCGTCGATTCGCGCGTCTCGCCCGCGAACAACGGTTCCAGCAACTCCAGATTTCGCACCGTCACCGCGTCCAATATCATCGCGTCCGAGCGATCGTAGAACGACGGCCGGTCCAGATGATCCAGCGCCGATTTTTGCGTATCCCGCAAATAATGCAGAATCGCGCCCGCCGCGGAGACCGCGAGCGTCCTTCCTCCCAGCCCGCAGCCATCCAGCGTCAGCAGGTGAAAATGCTCGCGCAACGCGCGGTCCGCGTAGTCCAGGCTGAAAATCCAGTCCTCGAGCGCGGTGCGCAATCCTGGCACATCCTTTACCGACTCCGCCACCAGCACCTCGCGCACGTTCAAATTCTCAAGCGCCGCATTCATGTCCGATACGTCGAGTTCCGTCGCGCGAAATTCGCCAGTCGAAATGTCGACATGCGCGATGCCCGCCCGCGTGCCGTTGCGGCAAACCGCCGCCAGATAATTGTTCTCGTGCGAGCGCAGCAGCGACGATTCGGTGGCGGTTCCCGGCGTCACCACGCGCGTCACTTCGCGCTTCACCAGCTTCTTGCCTGGCCCGGCTTCTTCCATCTGATCGCAGACCGCGACCCGGTAACCTTTCTGGATCAGCCGCGCCAGATAACCCTCGGCAGCGTGATAAGGCACGCCGCACATGGGAATGGCTTGCCCTTTTTCTTTATTGCGCGCGGTGAGCGTGATTTCGAGCTCGCGCGCGGCAGTGATGGCGTCTTCGTAGAACAGCTCGTAGAAATCGCCCAGCCGGAACATCAGCAGCGCGTTGGGAACCTGCTGCTTGATAGCGTGATACTGCCGCATGAGCGGCGTCGTCTGGGACAGGGCTTCGGACAAAGCTGGGTCCCGGTCGCCTTCAGGCATACAGGCCGCGGGTCTGCAAGGCCGAGGCCACTCGATCGATTGCAAGCATGTAGGCCGCCAGCCGGTTGTTCACCTGGTGCTTGTCGGCGAAGCTCACAACGTCTTGAAAACTATTAACCATGATCTCTTCCAGGCGTCCGTTCACCAGTTGCTCGTTCCAGAAGAAGCCTTGGCGGTCCTGCACCCACTCGAAGTAAGACACCGTGACGCCGCCGGCGTTCGCCAGAATATCCGGGATTACGAAGATCTTCTTGTCGGCCAGAATCGCGTCGGCTTCCGATGTAGTTGGCCCATTCGCGCCTTCGCAAATAATCCTGGCTTTAATCCGATCGGCATTGGCGCTGGTGATGACGTTCTCCTTGGCGGCCGGCAACAGCACCTCGCAATCGAGAAAAAACGCCGTCTCGCGATCGATATCTTCGCCGCCGGCAAATCCAGTGATGGAACCGGTATCGTGCTTATGCTGCATCAGCGCGTCGATATCCAAACCCTTCGAATTGTAAACCGCACCATCATATTCAATGATGCAGATGATCTTGAACCCGGAGCGCGTCATCAGTTTGGCCGACATGCCACCGACATTGCCGAAGCCCTGGATAACCACCCGCGTATTGGCCATGTCCAGGCCGAATCGCCGCAGGGCCTGCATGGTGACGATCATGCAACCGCGGCCGGTGGCTTCCGTTCGTCCGCGCGATCCGCCCAGCGACAGCGGCTTGCCCGTCACCACGCCCGTCACCGTGTGGCGTTTGTGCATCGAGTAGGTGTCCATCACCCACGCCATGGTCTGTGGATTGGTATTGATGTCGGGCGCCGGAACGTCGCGTTCGGGACCAATGATATCTATGATCTCGGAAGTGTAGCGGCGCGTGATGCGCTCCAGTTCCGTGGGAGAAAGCACATCCGGATCGCAAATCACGCCCCCTTTGGCGCCTCCAAACGGGATATTCACCACCGCGCATTTCCACGTCATCCACGCCGCGAGCGCGCGCACTTCATCCAGCGTCACGTCAGGCGCGAAACGAATCCCGCCTTTGGCCGGCCCCCGCACGATGGAATGCTGCACCCGATACCCGGTGAAAACTTCGTAGCGTCCGTCATCCAGCATCACCGGCACACTGACCTTCAGCTCCAGCGCCGGCGATCGCAGGATCTTGCGCAGGCCCTCGTCCAAACCCAACAGTTCGGCGGCTTCGTTAAAGCGCGTCTCTGCGGAAACCCACGGATTGGCTTCCTTTTCGGAGGACGGAATCGCTTCCAGGATCATGCGGAAAACCTCCAGCTACATTGTATCGTCGGCGCGGGATTAGAATGAAACATGGCGCGATTCCTCGGCGCACTCCTGTTATTTGCGTGCCTGCCGGGATTCTGCCAGACTGACGATCTCGCCGTGGGCCGCCTTCTCGTCGCCAGCCGCGATTTGGGCGATCCAAATTTTGCGAAGACGGTCATCCTGCTGGTGCACTACAGCGAAGATCAGGGAGCGGTTGGCCTGGTGGTCAACAAGCGCACCGACGTTCCCATGTCGCGCGTGTTCCACGATCTGAAAGAAGCCAGCGGCCGGCACGACCCGGTATATATCGGAGGCCCCGTGGAGTTAAATAGTGTCCTGGCGTTACTGAAATCGGCCAGCACACCGGAGGGGGCCGATCGCGTGTTCGGCGATGTTTATCTAATCAGCAATAAGAATTTGCTGGCACGAACGATGGCATCGCCTGCCGAGGCCTCCGTGTTTCATGCCTACATCGGCTATGCGGGTTGGAAAGCTGGCCAGTTGGAGCACGAAGTTGACTTGGGCGCCTGGCATATCATGCCGGCCGACGTGGCGACGGTGTTTTACTCCGATCCCGACGCCGTCTGGGAACACCTGATTCGCCGCACCGAAACGCAGATCGCGCGCCAGCTCATTTATACGCCGCCACTCCAGTCACCCGTTCCCCGATGACCAGCGTGTGGATGTGATCTGTCCCCTCGTAGGTCTTCACCGTCTCCAGGTTGCACATGTGGCGCATGATCGGATATTCGTCCATGATGCCATTGGCGCCCAGCAGATCGCGGCTTAGACGCGCGCACTCCAACGCCATCGCGACATTGTTCCGCTTCAGCATGGAGATGTGCGCCGGGTCGATCTTGCCCTGATCCTTGATCCGCCCCGCCTGAATCGCGAGCAATTGCGCCTTGGTGATCTCGGTAATCATCCACGCCAGTTTTTCCTGCACCAGCTGGTGGCTTGCGATCGGCCGGCCGTCGAACTGCTTGCGCACAATCGAGTACTGGCGCGCGGTCTCATAGCAATCCATGGCCGCTCCGAGGACGCCCCATCCAATCCCGTAGCGCGCCTGCGAGAGGCAGCTCAGCGGACCCTTGAGTCCCTGCGCGCCAGGCAGCATCGCCGACGCCGGAACCCGGCAGTCTGACAGCGCCAGGCTGGACGTCACCGATACGCGCATCGAAAGCTTGCCGTGAATATCGGAGGTGGTGAACCCGGGCGTGCCTTTCTCCACCAGAAACCCGCGGATGCCGTCCTCGGCGCGAGCCCATACCAGGGCGACGTCGGCCATGGAACCGTTTGTGATCCAGGTCTTCTCGCCGTTCAAGATCCACTGATCGCCGTCCCGCTTCGCGCGCGTCTGCATACCCGCGGGATTAGATCCGAACCCGGGCTCGGTAAGCCCAAAGCATCCGATCGCTTCGCCCGACTGCATTTTCGGAAGCCAGCGGTCCTTCTGTTCGGCCGATCCATAGGTGTAGATCGGATACATGACCAGCGCGCCTTGCACCGAAACGAAGCTCCGCAGTCCCGAATCGCCACGCTCAATTTCCTGCATGATCAGTCCGTATTCCACGTTGCTCAGCCCCGCGCAGCCGTAGCCTTCCAGATTTGCGCCCATGAATCCGAGCTCGCCGATTTCGGGAATCAGCTCTTTGGGAAAGCGCCCATCGCGATAGCAGTCGCGGACGATCGGGACGACGCGGTCTTCTACGAATTGCCGCGCGGTTTGCCGCACCAGCAGTTCCTGCTCAGAGAATAGGGAGTCGATCAGCAGGTAGTCGACGCCGGGAAAACGAGCCATAAGCCTTATTGTAAGCGGGCGGCATTTTTATTAGGCGCGCGTTGCGTCATCACCCTATCTACCCGTGCCACCAGAGTTGACGCCCTTTGGCGCTCATGATTAACTAGTCAGTAGCTAGTCATTTTAGCAGGAGTAACCCAATGAGCACCGTCACCGCCCTGGAAGCGAAAACCCGCTTTGGAGAGCTTTTGGACCGCGTCGCTCGCGGCGAGGAAATTGTGATCACCCGGCACGATAAGCCTGTGGCGCGCATCGTTCCGGAAGGACAGAAATCGTTGGATGGCGTCCGCCGGGCCGTGGAAAGTATGCGCAGGATGCGCGAGCAAATGTCGAAACGCAAGGGTTTCAAGCCGCTCACGGATAAAGAGATTAAGGACGCCATCAACGAAGGTCGGCGGTGAGTGCTGGCTTTGTCGCGGATTCCTCGGTCGCAATAGCGTGGGTCGTTCTCTCGCAGTCCAGCCCAGAGACCGTGCAGCTATTGGATGAGGTGAAGGCGGGTACCACGTTTGTGGTCCCGGTGTTGTGGATGTTCGAAGTGGCGAATGCTCTGCTGGCCCTGCGACGTCGGCAAAGAATCCAACGTGATGAATATGATCAGGCGCATCTTGATCTGGGGGACTCTCGTCCCCTGGTTGACGATGAAGGCCCGCTTCGGGCACTTGATGCAATTTCAAAACTAGCGGAGAAGCACGATTTATCTGTATATGACGCGGTGTACCTTGAGTTAGCATTGCGGCGGAATCTTCCGCTTGCTTCGCGTGACTCCGCGCTCAACAAAGCAGCCAAGCGCGCCGGCGTTCGAACGCTGCTTTAGACGTCCAGGTTCCGCACGTCCAGCGCATTCTCTTCGATAAACTTGCGCCGGCTCTCCACGTCTTCGCCCATCAGCGTCGAAAAGATGGTTTCCGTCTCCGCCAGATCGTGCAGATCCACCTTCAGCAGCGTGCGCGTTTCTGCATTCATGGTGGTGGCCCAGAGTTGCTCGGCGTTCATTTCTCCCAGCCCTTTGTAGCGTTGAATGGAAACCTCACGCGTTCCCTCGCTCTTTACCTGTTCCAGCAGTTCGCGCCAGCTAGCTCGCGACTCGGCTTCGGCTTTCCCTTCCTTCACAATCTTGAACGGCGGACGATTGAACTTCGACACCTGGCGCGCGATGGTTCGCATGCGCCGGTACTCGGGCTGCAAGGCTAAGTCGATGGTGATGCCGCGTTCGGCGTTGGTGGGGTCGTGGTAAACCACCTTCCACGCCTCGTGCTCTTCTTCACGCTCCAGCCGGGCTGTCACCTTCGCCGCAGTCAACGCCGCCACCAGCGGTTCCAGGTTGCTCTTCTCCTGGAAATCAGCCTTGGTGTCCACTTTCAGGTCGACGTTCGCCAGCACCTCCACCACGCGCGCATCGCGTACCCGACGTTCCATGCGGCGCGAGATCTGCTGGAACTCGTCGAGCGAAATCAGGAATGTACGCAGCTCAGCGCCCTCCAGTTTGGCGCCATCTTTCGCCTCCACCGTAAGGTTTTCCGTCGCGCGCCGCAAAATCTCGCGCGTGAATTCCTTGTCGTCCTTGATGTACTTCTGCGTCTTACCCTTCTTGATCAGGTACAGCGGCGGCTGCGCCACGAACACGTGTCCGCGCTTGATCAGCTCCTGCATATGCCGAAAGAAAAACGTCAACAGCAGCGTACGGATGTGCGATCCGTCCACGTCCGCGTCCGTCATGATGATGATCTTGTGGTAGCGCAGCTTCGCGGCGTCGAAGTCCGTCAACCCGATCCCGGTCCCAATAGCGGTAATCATCGAGCGAATTTCCTCGTGACCCAGCATCTTGTCGTAGCGGGCTTTCTCCACGTTCAGGATCTTGCCTTTGAGGGGCAGAATCGCCTGATAGCGCCGATCGCGGCCGGACTTCGCCGTGCCGCCTGCCGACTCGCCCTCTACCAGGAACAGCTCGCAGCGTTCGGGATCCTTCTCCTGACAATCGGACAGCTTGCCGGGCAGCCCGCCGGAGTCCATCGCACCTTTGCGACGCGTCAGATCCCGTGCCTTCCTGGCCGCCTCCCGCGCGCGCGCCGCGTCGATGGCTTTGGAGACGATTTTCTTCATCACCGCCGGATTCTTGTCGAAAAACTCGCCTAGCTTTTCGTTGACCAGCTGTACGATAAATCCTTGAATGTCGCTATTCAGCTTGCCCTTGGTCTGTCCTTCAAACTGCGGCTGCGGCAGCTTCACGCTCACTACCGCGGTGAGACCCTCGCGCACGTCATCGCCGGTGAGGTTTTCTTTGACATCCTTGAACAGCCCGGCCTGTTGCCCATAGGCGTTGATGGTTCGCGTCAGGGCGCTGCGGAAGCCGCTCAAATGCGAACCCCCGTCCACCGTGTTGATGTTGTTCGCGAAGCTGAAAATACTTTCCGAATAGCCGTCGTTGTACTGCAGCGCCACTTCCATCGTCAGCAGACCGCCATTTGGTAATTCGCGCTCGCCTTCAATGTAAATCGGCTTCTCGTGCAGTACGGCTTTGCCCTTATTCAGGTGCCGGATGAATTCAGCGATTCCGCCGCTATAGTGAAACTCGTGCTGCTTCGCCGGCTCCTCGCGCTCGTCGGTCAGCGTAATGGTGAGGCCTTTGTTCAAGAACGCCAGCTCGCGCAGCCGCTGCGACAGAGTGTCGAAGCTAAACACGTGGGCGTCCATGATGGTGGGATCCGGTTTAAATGTGATCTTGGTCCCCGTCTTCTTGCCGGCCTTGCCAGCTTTCACCAGCGGCGCCTGGGGAACCCCTTTCCGGTATTCCTGTTCCCAGGTGTAGCCGTCACGCCAGATCTCAAGCTGCAGCACCTCTGACAAAGCATTCACGCAACTAACGCCCACACCATGCAATCCGCCCGATACTTTGTAGCTCTTCGAGTCAAATTTGCCGCCAGCGTGCAGCTTCGTCATCACCACTTGCGCTGCCGACACGCCTTCGTCTTCATGCATGTCCACGGGGATGCCGCGGCCATTGTCCACCACGGTAAGCGAATTGTCGAGGTGAATGGTCACGTCTACCCGGTCGCAGTGTCCGGCCAGCGCCTCGTCCACCGAATTATCCACGACTTCGTAAACGAGGTGATGCAGGCCGTTTTCGGTTGTGGAGCCGATGTACATCGCGGGCCGCAACCGTACTGCTTCCAGGCCTTCCAGAACCTTGATACTACTGGAATCGTAAATATCCATTGGTATTTCTTTTGTTGCCATGTGTAAAACTCAATTCTTTGCTTCTTCACTAAGCCGATAAGTACGGCCCGATCCGCATGGTCCCAAAGTGTCAAATGCGCATCGGCATCACAACGTAGCGGTATTTGTAGCCGGCTTCGCCATCCACGGCGGGCCGCAGCTCTCCGGCGCTGTTCGCGTCCTTGAAATGAAACGAGACCTTGTCCTCATTCGACGCCCGCAGAAAATCCAGCAGGTAGCTAGCGTTGAACCCGATTTCCACCGCGCCGCCGTTATATTCCGCCGGCAAGCTCTCTTCGCTTTCACCGGTCTCCGACAGTGACGAATGAATGTGTAGTTCGCCTTCCTGCACTCTCAGCCGAATAGCACGCGACCGCTCATCGGAAAATTGCGAGACGCGCTCGATGGACTTCCGCAGCTCCTCGCGCTCCAACACCACTGAGTGCGGATGATCCTTGGGCAGCACGCGCTCAAAATCCGGAAAGTTCCCGGTCAGCTTGCGGCTCAGCAACAGGCGCTCTCCAAACTGAAAGAAAAGATGATTCTCGTCGCCTGAGAACGCGAGTGTGGCGTCTGTGTTCGACTCCTGCCCCAGCTTCAAAATCTCGCCCATCGCCTTGCGCGGTAAGAGCGCGCGAAAAGGGCTGGTCACTTCGGGAAGATCCACGGGATGCTCGACCATCGCTAATCGATGTCCATCCGTCGCTACCATCGCCAGTCCATTGCTCTTCAACAGCAGCAACGATCCGTTCAGCGTGAAGCGCGACTCTTCCATCGAGATCGCAAAAATGGTTCGCGCGATCATCGACGCCAGCACCGCTACTGGAATCTGAGCCAGCACATCCGGCATTTGCGGCAGCTCGGGGAAACTTTCGCGCGACATACCGGCGATGCGCGTCTTAGACCGCCCGCACACCAGGCTCGCCCATTGGTTGTCCTGGAGTTTTACTTCCAGATCGGCGTCCGGCAGCAGCCGCACATAATCCAGCAACCGCTTGGCTGGAATAGTTCCCGCCCCCTGCTTTTTCACCCGCGCTGGACAAGATGACCGGATCCCCAGCTCCAAATCGGTGGCCGTCAGATTAATCCGATCCCCACTCGCTTCCACCAGCACATTGGACAGAATCGGTATGGTCGTCTTCTTCTCAACTACGCCCTGCGAAAGATTTAATTCTCGTACCAGGTCCGTCTTGCTGACTGTGAACTCCATCATTTCCCCTCGCTCAGATTGCCGCCGGCAAAGACTCTCGCCGGAAAACTTTGGTGATGTGGCCCGTCGCTTGAATAGCTCTGGGGCTTTCTCAAATGAGTCTCTAACTAGAACCGTAATCGTAGGGTCTGTTGAAATGTTGATTTCTCTCTAAATTATACAAAAATCAGAAACTTCCTGCCACTAGAAGTTGTGGATTCCAGGGTTCTGGAGGCAGGAAAATTCGCCGGTCCGGCTCTCTTCCACAGGCCATCACAGGCTTGGCCTGGGCCTCCATGTGGATAAAATCTATAAGTCTAATGGATTGAATCAATTAGGCTGTTGATGAGGCTGTTCAAATCTGGACTGAGCTGCCGCAGCCGATCGATCTTCTGAACTGAATGCAGCACCGTAGTGTGATGCTTGCCGTTGAACGCTTTTCCAATCTCGGGTAAGGATGACGGAGTCAGCTCTTTGGCCAGGTACATGGCGATCTGGCGGGGGTATGCGATCTTCTGCTCGTTGGTCTTCAGCTTGAGCTGGGAAGGCTGCAGAGAGAATTTTTCAGCCACCGCCTTTACGATCGATTCGATGCTGATTCGCCGCTCCCCGCCCACTGTCAGGTGTTTCAACACCTGCTGTGCCATGGGAAGTGTGATGGGAGCGCCGGTCACCGCAGAATAGGCAATCAGCTTGGTCAAAGCGCCCTCCAACTCGCGAACATTTTGTTTGGTTTTTGTTGCGATGAAGATCCGTACCTCCTCGGGTAGCGCCACCCCCTCCGCTTCCGCTTTCTTGTCGAGAATCGCCATCTTGGTTTCCAGGTCCGGAGGCTGTACGTCAACCATCAGTCCCCACTCAAAGCGCGACCGTAGACGCTCCACCAACCCGGGAGTATTTTTAGGTGGGGTATCGCTCGAAATTACGATCTGCTTCTGGTGCTCAAACAGATCGTTGAAAGTGTGGAAGAACTCTTCCATCGTGCGCTCCTTGCCGGCCAGGATTTGTATGTCGTCGATCAGCAACGCGTCCGCCGAACGATAGTGGCGGTGGAAGAGCTGCATACGGTCGTTCTTTATGCAGGTGATCATCTCGTTCATGAAGCGTTCGCTGGAGGTGTAGATAATCCGCATGCTGGCGTGCTGATCCACCATCGAGCGGCCGATGGCGTGCATCAGATGGGTCTTTCCCATGCCCACTCCGCCGTAGATGAACAGCGGATTGTAGGTGCGCGAGGGATTCGTCACCACCGCTTGCGCCGCGGCATGCGCGAATTGATTGCAGGAGCCCACCACGAAGCTGTCGAAGGTGAACCGCGGATTCAGGGTGATGGAGGGTGCGAACAAACTCTCGGGCTTTTCATCCAAAAGATTCTTGTTGCCGCTCGCTTGCCAGGCGCCGTGAATCTCATACACGATCTCTCGCAGCGTAAGATTCATCTCTCGCACCGCCGACCAGATGTCCGCTGAATACTCCTGCTGAATCCAATCGCGCGTATGCGTATCGGGAACGGAAACCCACAGTCGATCCCCCTCGGCTTTGACGAAAGCAGCCTTGGACAGCCAGTTATCGAACGCCTCGGTGCTGATTTTTCCCGAGATCTGTTGCTTAATACGCTCCCAGATATTCATTCTTCAGTCACAATCCGCGCAGTTTTTGCACACTTTTTCCACAAGCTGTGGAAAAGATAAAATTCAAGTTTTAGTACTATTGGAGGAGCCAGCCCGACGTCAACCCCAGCCGTGCGGTCCCTCTGGAAACTAACTACTTCCGTTCTTGAGGCAGTGCTAGCATAGCATAACGACAGAAAGGTGTAATGACTTTTTTGAACCTTTTTCTACCTTTGCTTACAACTGTTTACGAAGAATTAACTGAAACACGAACCACCCCATTTGTTGCAATCGGCCTGCGGGACTAAGTGTGACTATTCGGTAAAGTCGTAGGGTGATGAGAGTTCTAGTCCTCCTGATGCTTCCGCCGTGCCATTCCACTCCCGCTCGTCGCGTTTGACAGTTCTCCAGCCATCGCGCGACAATAAAGTTCGTCGTAGTTCCCCTCGCGGGAGTAACTCAGCTGGTAGAGTGCGACCTTGCCAAGGTCGATGTCGCCGGTTCGAATCCGGTCTCCCGCTCCATTCCATCCGGAACATTTTCCTACCGGTCTTTCGTACCTATATATTGGAGGCTCGCGATGCTTGGATTCCTGCTGTGGTGCGTTCTTTTTATCTTGTGCTGGCCCTTGGCATTGGCGGCCCTGTTTCTCTATCCCATCGTGTGGCTGATTCTTCTGCCGTTCCGGATTGTCGGTATCGCTGTAGGAGGCGTACTGGAGCTGGTTTGGTCCATCATCACTCTTCCCGCGCGAGTGATTCGACGAGTGGCCTAGGCGACATCGGTGCTGTCGACATAAATCCGCTTTACTCGTGCGTGAATCCCGCATAGCACGCTATAAGAAATGGTCCCCGCCACACGCGCGATCTGCTGCGCGTCAATCGATACGCTGCCTTCGGAACCCAGCAGAGTAACGGCGTCGCCCGTGATGATCGGCGGGCAGTGCGTGATATCGATGGTGGTCAGATCCATCGACACCGCGCCGATGATCGGCGCAAAATGTCCTTTCACGATTACGCGGCCTTTGTTTGAGAGGCGGTGCGGGATGCCGTCGGCATATCCCGCGGCCAACACCGCGATTCGCGTCGGCTGCGTGGTGCGGTACATCCCGCCATAGCCGACGAGCGCGCCTGCCGGAAGATCCTTTACCGCCAGCACCGCCGTCTTCCAAGCCAACGCGGGACGGACCTCCAACAGCGGGGGTGGCGCAGTGCCCTTAGCCACTTGCGAAACGTAACCGTAAATGGCATGCCCGGGCCGCACCATGCGCTGCCAGGCGTCCCTGCGTCCGTACGCGACGGGCGTGCTGCTGGCCAGGTGCAAGATGGGCGGCTGCACGCCCCGGCGCGCCAATTCCGAGCAGATGTCCTGAAATACGTGCACTTGTTCTTCGGTTTGTGTGCTCGCGTAATTCGCGGCCGACGCAAAGTGCGTCATGAGTCCTTCCAGCCGGACATGTTTCGCCGCGCCCACCGCCGCGACAATCTCGGATGCGGTCCCGCGCGTTCCCAGGCGTCCCATGCCGCTATCGATCTTTAAGTGGTAGTCGGCGGTGATGCCCCGGGCGCTCACCAGGCGATCCCATTCGGCAACATCCCCGAGTGAATGAATCACAGGCGTCAGGTTGTAGTCGAGAAGGCCGGCTCGTTCCGCGGGCAGGAAATCCGCCATCACTAAAATGCGCGCCGTGATTCCCCGGTCGCGCAGGATGGCGCCTTCCTCCACGTTGCTCACCGCCAACCAGCGCGCTCCGGCGCCAACTAGTGCCCGCGAGACCTCCACGGCCCCGTGCCGATATGCATCCGCCTTCACTACCGGCATCACTTCTACGTCTGGGCCCACTACCTCGCGAACTGCGCGGAAGTTTTCGACGATTTGTTTAAGGGAAATCTCTACCCAGGATCGATACGCAAAAGAGCTGTAAGCGAACGCACCCATCACTTCATCTTAAGGCCCGCCACCAGCAGCGCCTCATATTGATCGGTTACGGTCTTCCAGCTATAGCGCTCGGCCACACGTTCCATGGCGCGGCGGCCCCAATCCGCTCTCTGCCCGTCGGACATGCCCAAGACCTCATCGAGCTTTTCTCTTAGGTTCATCGACTCAAACGCAACGCCTGCATCACCCGCCACCTCAGCGTTCTCAGGCGTGTTCAAATACAGGACCAGCGCGCCGCGACCCATGGCTTCAATCAGCGCCGGGTGCGTGCCGCCGACTTCGGTGGCATGGATGTACGCCAGGCAATGCGACAGCAGCTCGCGATACCCCAGTCCATAAATCGCACCCGGCATCACTACCCGTGTGTCGCGCGTATCGCGCAGGCGCTCGATGTACTCCTCGGCGTAAGGGGCATCGCCGATCAGCGCCAACTTTACCGGCGTGGTAACTCGCTCGTAAGCCTCCCTCACCAGCAGGGCGTTGTTTTCCGGTTCCATCCGGCTGACGTACAGAAAGTAAGCGCCAGGTTTGAGGTCAAGTTTTACCAGGACATCGGCCGTCGTGACCTTTCCGGTGTCGGCGCCGTAGGGAATAAACTCCGTCCGCTTCCCATAACGCTCCCAGTAATATGTTTTGATCTGCTGCGCGTCTGTAATCACTACGGCCGGGCAAAAGGTGGCCAGCCACTCCGAAATCGCATACCAGGCCTTGGCCAACCGGTTCCATTTCTTGCGCTTGCGCTCCAAACCATCTACGTTCAACAGGGTCGGAATGCCGAATATGCGCGGAGCCAGCGTGAAAATCGCATTTGCGCCATTGCAGTAAAGAGCGACGTCGGCCCGGTGAAAAATCAGATGGATGGTGGAAAAAAGAGTATGAACGATGGTATCGAAATACTTGTGCCGCCAGGTTGCCAGATAGACCAGAAAAACACCGCAATAACTCGGTTCAGGATACCGTTCGCGGCAATAAACCGTGACACGATGTCCACGGGCGGCCAAGCGTGTGGAAAGCTCTTCGGCGAATGTCTCAAACCCGCCATACCGTGCGGGAATCCCGCGCGTGCCTAAAATTGCGACGCGCATCGGCGTTCATCTGTGGCCGAATGTCTTATCCCCGAGCCGCCTTCGATTTCGCCAAAGGCCGGCCGGTGGGCTTCGGCTTGCTCGCGGGCGCGCTTACCGGCTCATAGCGGAACCAGTGCGCGATGTACTCATCGTCCACTCGTTTGCGGCTCATGATGTCGCGCCGCTTGGCCATCACTCGTTTCCAGTTCTTCGCGATGTACCAGAACGCTTTCAGCGAGCTCTGCTCGCGCACCAGGCAGCAGGAGATCACCACCAGGTCGCGCACCGTAATCGAAAACCAGTTGCGCCGGTACAGATCGCCTGTGATGTTTTTCATGCGCATCAGGAAGCGATTTTTCACCGAATGCATGTTGATCACCGGCGGCAGCGCTCTTCGATTGCCGGGCAGGACATTGCGGACATGATAGCCGCGCGCATGCGGCGTGTAGATGCATCGCCAGCCCATCAATTGCGCCCGCCAGGCTACGTCCGCATCCTCGCGATATACAAAAAAATCGGGATCGAAGAATTCGTCGTCCACCGCGATGTCGTCGATCATCTGGCGGCGATAAAGAGCCGCGGCAGCGGTGGCGCCAAAAACAAACTCATGGTTCAGATAGTGTCCGTTGTCCACTTCCTGGCTGCCGCGATCCAGGTGGCGCAGCATGGGAGTGAAATAGATTCCCGTGGAATCCACCAGCGGTTTGTCAGGCAGGTCGAAACTGGCGCGGATGGTCAGTAGCTTGCCGCAAACGGTCCCGATCTTGCGATCCATTTGCCCGGTATCGGCCAGGGCTTGTATGAAGTTCTCAAGCAGCAGCACATCCGGATTCAAAGTGAGAACCCATTCTCCGCTGCTCATCCGGATGGCTTGATTCTGCGCTGCGGCGAACCCAATGTTCTCGTCGTTGTAAACCACCTGGCAGCGGTCCACGAACTGCTCCAGGATATCGGCCGTGCCATCGGTAGAGGCATTGTCGATGATAATGATTTCCTTGTTCGCGTATCGCTGCGCGAGAACCGACTCCAGGCACCGCTTAATGAATCGACCGCTGTTAAATGTGACGATTGTGACGGAAACCCGATCGTTACATGACATGTATGTGGGGGTCGCGACTCTATTCTTTATGTATTTTTACTGCTCTTGTTCCTACTCCACCGCTGAAACCCGAATATTTCAGTTCACTGACACGGCCAGAGATCAGACTGCGTCCCGCGACCTGGCCGATCCTCGTATATACCGTGATTGGCCTAAGACTTCGCCGCGTCATCACCCCGAGGACCGTTCGAAACAAGGAACCGAGCACCACTGCCGCGCTCACCCACCGGAAACCGAGCGGGCGAAAGTGCTTCGAGGCATACTTAAGAAGGCTAACATACCAGTACACCTCCCGGCATTCCCAGTCCAACCCTGCAATGCTGTGGCCACCTTGATGAAACGCTGTAACTTGCGGGACATACTTTATTTTCAGACCTAAGTCACTAGCGCGCTTGCAAAAATCCACGTCTTCAAACCAAACTGGATAAAATTGTGTGTCAAAACCGCCCAACCGCTGCCACACCTCGCGCCGGAACATCAGGAAGGCGCCAGGTGGTTGTTCTGCTTCGGCCGGTTGGGAAAGATCCATGTCGAAGCATCGATAGGATCGGTTTAGCGGGTTGCCTGAAATCAACCGGTTGAGGCCGAGCACCTCGAAGATCAACGTCCCAGCCGTCGGAAAACGGCGCAGTGCGAAGCCACGCTGCGGTTGTCCTTGCTCATCGGTAAGCTGGCCCGCCGCTAAGCCGGTTCCTTCCTCGAAGCACGCAGCCTCCAAGTCCCGGAGAGGCGTCTTTAGCTCGGTATCCGGATTCAATAGCAGGATCAGTTCGGCTTCGAGCGCCCCCACACCCTGGTTCACCGCATGCGCGAACCCATAGTTACTCGGATTGGCAATCAATGTTACAACCCTGCGACGGCGAACGTGGTCGCATGTGGCATCTTTCGAGGCATTGTCGACCACCACCACCGGCAAGTCGGCGCATGATTTCAGGCAGCGCTCGATCATCTCTGCCGAGTTGTAGGTCACGATTACTACGCCCGTCCGAGTCATGTTAAGGCGAAGTAGAGTCGCCAATAGAGATCGAACCCGGTCAGTTGCTGGATTTCGCGGATCTCCCGTTCGCTCTTCTCCAGGATTTCGGGAAGACGGCCGACGGCAGGGCAAGGCTTTCCCCGGAGCTCGCGAAACTGCCGGAGACCCTCCACCTTGCCTGCGAGATAACTTAGCAGCGCACCGTGCCGGAGCGCGATGAATCCCCATAGACTCTGAGCGACAAAGACTTGCCAGCCATAGCGTAAGACCCAATTTTGGGGATAGTGTTTCGCCACCAGGAGTAACTGATTGCGCGCCATCTTTCGCACCGTGTCCGGATGCCAGCGACCCAGCGTCGCGCTGCCCTGGTGATAGGCGACCGCTTCCGGCACATACAATCCGCTCAGCCCCGCTGTGGCGCAGCGCAGCCCGAAGTCAACATCCTCGAGATACGACTCGAAACTTTCATCCAGGAGTCCCACCCGATCGAAAGTAGCAGTTCGGAACACGACAGCCGTGAACGGCGCTAACTGCATGGTTCTCGGCTGGTTCCACAGCGGTGAATCCAATCGACCATGTCCGCACCTCCAGGCACATCCGCCCCGGCAGATTGCGTCGAAAGAGCCATCAATCCGGTCGCGCGCCTGCGCGTCCAGAAGTTTGCCCGTAGCAAACCAGGATTCATCGGCTGCAAGCTTCCCCATAATCCGTGCCAGCCAATCAGGCTCCAGGGTCACGTCGTTATTGAGGACGCAGATCCATTCCATCCCGGCAGCTTCGCGAATACCGCGGTTCACCGCGGCAGCGAATCCTGCGTTCGCAGCCAACGAGATCACCTCAGCTCCCGCTCGCTTGGCCACAGCAACCGACTCATCCCTGCTGCCGTTATCCACGACGATGATACGCTGGACCGGAAAAGTCTGTCGCGCCAGATTCTCCAGTGCCAGCGCCAACAACGAGGCGCGGTTCCAGGTGGGGATGATGATAGCAACATGCTCCATTACGAGAAGCGCTTCTTCACTAAGAAATACAGATTGTAAAATCCATCCCGCCAAGGGTTCAATTTGATCTCGCCCAGGCGCGAGGTGTACAAAATCGAGATTTCCGCAAACCGGATTCTCCTGTTCTTCAGAGCTTCAATCTTGATCTCTTCGGAAAATGCCATGCTATTCGACTCCAGATGCATGTGTTCCAGGATCGAGCGCCGGAAAACCCACATTCCGGACTGCGAATCGCGCACCCACCGAAAATACAGCAGCGACATCGCCAGCGACAGCACCCAGTTTCCGAACCTGTGCTTCATGCTCATGGCCTTCGGATCGCGTACCGGGAACCGGGAGGCGTTGAGAAAATCCACGTCCAGATGCAGCAGCGCCTCCAGTAGATAGGAAATCGCGTCGGGAGGATAGCTGTGGTCGCCATCCAAAGTAATGATGATGTCGCCGGTGGCT
>Ga0207024_10184_pt1 | contig 17794 bp, 16 predicted proteins | sample Alteio_BWMinCont_44_FD_153470 | JGI IMG/M metagenome (GOLD analysis project Ga0207024, IMG submission 153470) | Enriched cells from forest soil in Barre Woods Harvard Forest LTER site, Petersham, Massachusetts, United States -... | ecosystem: Environmental > Terrestrial > Soil > Temperate forest >...
AGGAATTGAGCGCTGGTACTCGTTTGTGAGTATGGCATCACCCATCTTCATCGGTTTTACGAGCACTTCCCCAAGAGTGAGCGTCGAAGTCACTAACTCGTCTCCGCGTTTCAGCATTTTCTGTCTGAGCGCTACAACTTGCGGTCCGAACGCGGGGGACCCTTCGAATAGATAGATAAAAAGATTGGTGTCCCAAAAGACGCGGCTCACTGCCATCCCTCACGGAGACGTTCCACATATTCATCGGCAGGTTCGTCAGCCCACAAGCGCTTGCCCGAACCACTCAATCGAAGGAGAGGATCTCTGGCCGATTGACTCTGCGCTGTGCGCTCCGACCAATCCTCATACCAAAGCAGGAGTGCTTGGTATTCGACGGGAATGTCCTCCAATTCGGGGGTGACTTTAGAGCCTGCTCGAGCTGGGTGAAAGGGATCCGCCTTCCGATAGAGCCTCCGGCGGCCTTCCGAGGTTTCAAAGAGTATCCGAGATTTTCCAGGATTTGGAGGGCGGTTCGCCACACAGTGCTGAATCACATGAACGTATACCCCGGGACGAATCGCGGCGGGATCTTCAAATTTTCCGGCACGCCAAACAATTTCATCGACTGAAAAATCGTCGGCCTCGGGATGTTCTTGATGCAATTGTGCAGCGGCTAGCCAAACTTCATCGGCAATTTTCAAATGCTCTTTGGTTGGCATGCTTACATCCTAAAACTAAAGTAAGTACCTTAATTCAAGGTATTATGGACGGCTACCTATGCATTGTCAACCTGCAGACCTCTCTCTGGTTGGCGAAGGGCAAGACAAGGGGGGCAGTCTGGCAGGCGATAAGAGAACTCGCACTGGGGGGATGACAAGGCAATGAGCTACGCGGTTTCGGGCTCTTCGATGAGGGATTCCTGGCGGACGACGACGACGATGCCGGAATCGGTGACGTGGAAACGGCGGCGGTCGGCTTCGAGGTCGTAGCCGATTTCGGTGCGCTCGGGAAGGCTGACGTGGCGATCAATGATGGCGCGGCGGATTCGGGAATGGCGGCCGACGTTCACATGGTTATAAAAGATGGAGTCCGAGACTTCGCAGTAGCTGTTGACGCGGACATTGTTGCCGATCACCGATTTCTGGACGCGGCCGCCGGAGATGACCGAGCCACCGGCGACGATGGAATCGAGCGCCACGCCCATGCGCTCCGGGTCGGCAAAAACGAATTTGGCGGGCGGATACTGGTGCTGCCAGGTCCGCAGGGGCCAATTGTTGTCATACAGGTTGAATACGGGCGAAACACTCACGAGATCCATGTTGGCTTCGTAATACGCGTCGAGGGTGCCAACGTCGCGCCAGTAAAGCGCGTCCTTCTGATTTTCATCCACGAAATTGTAGGCAAACACGCGGTGCTTCGAAATGATGCGCGGCAAGATGTCCTTGCCGAAATCGTGGCTGGATTTGGGATCCTCGGAATCGGCGAGAAGGATGGGAATCATCAGCTGGGTGTTGAAGATGTAGATTCCCATGGAGGCGTTGCAATGACCCGGTTGGTGCGGGGAGTGCTTGGGTTCGGCGGGCTTTTCCTCGAAACCGATGATGCGCCAGTCTTTGTTTACCTCGATCACGCCGAATTGGCGGGCCGCTTGTGTAGCGGGAATCTGGATGGTGGCGACGGAAACTTCCGCGGCGGAATCCACGTGCTGCTGGAGCATTTTGGCGTAGTTCATTTTGTAGATGTGATCGCCGGAGAGGATGAATACGTATTTGGACCGCTCGCTGCCGATGGAATAAATGTTCTGGTAGACGGCATCGGCAGTGCCCTGGTACCACTCCTGCGAAACACGCATTTGCGGGGTGAGGACTTCGATGTAGTCGCCGAGGCCGGCGAGCGGAGACCAGCCAGCACGAACGTGGCGGTTCAAGCTGAGCGCTTTGTACTGCGTGAGGACAAAGATGCGGCGGAGATCGGAGTTGATGCAATTGGAGAGAGTGATGTCAATGATGCGGTAGAGAGCGCCAAAGGGAACGGCGGGCTTGGCGCGATCGCGGGTGAGGGGCCAAAGGCGTTCGCCCTGGCCACCTGCGAGGAGAACTCCAATAGCGTCACGCATCGCCGACATGGGTGGACCCCCAATGAGAGCGTCTTGAGAAGCGGCTCATTCTACGTAACGGCCGGGAAGAGCACAAGCGGGATAGCAGTAAGCGAGGCGCGAGACAACGCGGAGGGCTGACCGCCGCGGTTGAGGGGAAACAACCATAGTTTACTCTATGATTATGACATACCTTTCTCGCTATGAGGTGGGTTCAGTACTGCGAAAAATGCGGGCAGACGCAAAGATTCCTTGACTTGCATGGCCGGAATTGATTAGAAGAGGCCAGCTACCATTCTAGGTGCGTCCGCGAATCGGACAATACGTGCGATAATTATGAACAGGGGCGGTGCCCGAAGACGTGCACAGCCGGCTGTAGCTTGGCCGGCGAGAGGCGCCGCAAGAAACCAATCCGAACCGGATTGGGGGTGAATTCATAAAGTGGCTGAAGTCATTATCCAAGAGAGTGAATCCCTGGAAAATGCCCTGCGACGTTTCAAGCGCAAGGTGCAACAGGAAGACATAATCAAGGAAATCAAGAAGCATAGTTTCTACATGAAACCCGGCGAGAAGCGCCGGGCGAAGGAAGCGCTTTCGCGGAAGCGACTGCGCAAGAAGCAGCGGCGGGAAGCGGATTAAGTTTAGAAGGGCGGCCCCGGCCAGGTCGGGGCCGCCACTCCGTTTTCCACGCAGCTCGGCGCCGCACTTCCGAGAATCAGGCCCCTATAAGGCAGAGAAGTTTGGGTTCGTGTTTCAGCTTCGTGCCCGCAGGCCCAAGGGATCCGCGCCCGGCGTCCCCGGATACAGGTTTCCTCAAGCAATCCGGCTCTGAGGTACAAAGTGCGCCCAATCTCCTGCCCGACCCGGGACCAGGGGAGAGCGGCTCATGGAATACCACGACAAGGTGTTGAAGTGTGCGGAATGCGGTGCTGAATTTGTATTTACCGGCGGGGAACAAATGTTTTTCGCCGACAAGGGGTTCAAGAACGAACCCAAGCGCTGCAAGGCCTGCAAAGCGAAACGGGCCGAGGGCGGAGGCGGGGGCGGGCACGCTTCCCCAATGCGCTCGGAAACAAAGACAAACTGTTCGCAGTGCGGGAAGGAGACCACGGTTCCTTTCCGGCCAACGCAGGGGCGGCCGGTTTTCTGCCGAGAATGTTTCCAGCAGCGAAGGGCGATGGGCGCGGCGTAGAAGAGTTGAAGTAAAGAAGTGAAGAAGTAACGAAGGAAAGAGAAGGCCCGACGCGAGCAGAGTTACGGAGGGACAGACAGGAATGTCTGTCCTACCTATTCCATCCCTCCATTTGATTTTGAAAACCTTCAGGAATGAGCGTCTAAATAAGCGTCGAAGTGCGCCAGGGCTTCGGGCATGTTTTTTCTACCATACCCGACGCGGATGTGGCGCGGCTGGTCGTAGACTGCGCCGGGCAGGAGTAAGACGCCGGAATCCCGGACAACTTCCTCGCAAAAAGAGAAGACGTCGCGCTGAGGCTTGAAACGCACGAAGCCGATGGTGCTTGCATTGGGTTTCACCCATTCGAAAAGATTGGGCCGCTGGCGAAAGAAGGCGTCGAGAAGCGGCAAGTTGCGCCGGACGATTTCCAGGTTGCGCTGGGCGAGGACTTGGCGATGGCGCAGGGCCAGCGCGGTGAGAAATTCGCTGGGGGCGCTGTTACAGATGGTGGTGTAGTACCTGAATTCCAGGCAGCGCCGAAGAATCTCCCGATCGCGGCTGGCGAGCCATCCGAGGCGCAAGCCGGGCAAGCCGTAGGTCTTACTCATGGAACCCAGGCTTACAGCCTGTTCGTAAATTTCGCACGCGGCCGGCAGGCGCGTGGCGGGATCGTGTTCGAGCTCGCGGTAGACTTCATCGGAAAACACAATGATGCCGCGGCTGGCGGCTAATTCGAGCACTTGCTTGAATACGTGGGCAGGCATAAGAAGCCCGGTGGGGTTGTGCGGCGTGTTGATGTAGATGATTTTGGTGTTGGGCCGGAGCAATTTTTCGAGAGCGGCAAGGTCATGCGCCCAGCCGTTTTCGAACGAGCGGGGCCATTCGCTGATTTGCGCGCCGGTGCTGCGGGCGACTTCGAGGCCGCTCTCGTAGCAGGGCGTTTCGACGATGATGTGATCGGCCGGCCCCGCAAGTGCGTGATAGAGCACGAAGATACCTTCTTCGGCGGCGGCCACGACGAGAATGTCGTCCGGTTTGAGCGGTTTGTAGATAGAGGCGATGGCTTCGCGCAGATCGGGAGCGCCCGGAGATTCCGTGTAACCGCACCAGTGTGCGAGCAGGCGTTTGTGGGAGCTGGGCTCGAGATCGAGTAATTCCTGGATCGTGCGGGATTCTGCATCGGAGCTGGAGAGCAAGTATTTGGCGTTGAATTCGTATTTGCCGAAATACTGTTCGATTCGAAAGGGCTTGATTTGCATGCGAAAGAGTCTGGCAAGCCAAATGTCTCACCGTCCAGTGCCAAATTGACCGGGCCGCAAGCAGCGCACGGCAATCGGGAGATTCGTCCCGCTGAACCCGGGAGATGGAGCGGAGATGGCGCTCCCAGGGCCATCGATGCAGGTGCAATTTGGCCCGTTCGCAGGGTATGATACGAGGCTCGAAGTCCCCGAACCTATCTAGCGCAACTCGGAGGGCCACCCAATGGCTCACCGCTTTACCATCGGTGTCGAAGAAGAGTTTCAAATCATAGATCCAGCAACGTGCGAGCTGCGCTCGCATGTTAGCCAGCTGGTTTCCGAGGCGTCCCCGGACATCGCGGAGCAGGTCAAACACGAGCTGCACCAGTCCATCGTCGAAACGGGGTCGCGAATCTGCGAAAACGTCAGCGAGCTGCGCATCGAGATGCACCGCACGCGCGGCGAGCTCGTGGCGGCCGCGGAACGCGCAGGGCTTCAGGTCGCCGCTGCGGGGACGCATCCGTTTTCCAGCTGGATTGACCAGGTCATTTCCCCCGGCGAGCGCTATCAGCACATTGTCGAGGAGATGGGACAACTGGCGAGGTCGCTGCTCATTTTTGGCATGCACGTACACGTGGCCATGCCGGACAAACAAACCACGATCGACCTGATGAATGGAGTGCGCTATTTCCTGCCGCACCTGCTGGCGCTTTCGACCAGCTCGCCGTTCTGGATGGGCCGCAACACGGGGCTGAAATCGTTTCGCACAACGGTTTTCCGACGGTTTCCGCGGACGGGCATTCCGGAGCAATTTGAATCGTGGAGTGAGTACGAGAATTTTGTGAATCTCCTGATGAAGTTGAATTGCATTGATAACGGCAAGAAGATCTGGTGGGATGTGCGCCCGCACCCCATGTTTGGCACGCTGGAATTCAGGATGTTCGACGTCTCGACAAGGGTCGAGGAGGCCGTGGCCATCGCGGCGCTGGCGCAGGCGATCCTCGTCAAGCTGCACCGCCTTTATGAGGGAAACATGAGTTGGCGGCTCTACCGGCGCGCGTTGATCGAAGAGAACAAGTGGCGCGCGGCTCGATATGGGATCGAAGGAAAGTTGATCGACTTTGGGAAAGAGACGGAAGTGCCCATGCGGCAGTTGATTCCCGAGTTGCTGGGATTCGTGGATGACGTGGTGGATGACCTTGGCAGCCGCAGCGCGGTTGAGTACGTACACACCATAATGAATGAGGGCACCAGCGCGGACCGGCAATTGCGGGTGTACCAAGAGACGGGTGACCTTAAGGCGGTAGTGCGCCATCTGGTTGCAGAAACGCGCGGGGGGGTAACCGAACCGCGCACTTCCTCGGCGCATGCGATCAACTAGCAACAGCCTGGGCAGTTCCTCAGGCATTTAGCAGGAGCACGAAGATGAAAAAAGTTGGCCTTCTTTGCGGGCGTGAATACAGCTTTCCCCCGGCGTTTATTGCGCGCGTGAATGAGCTTGGCAAGAAGGATAGCGTCGCGGCGGAGTTTGTGAAGCTCGGCGGCACGCGCATGGGAGAGCCGGCGAAGTACAGCGTGATCGTCGACCGTATTTCGCACGAAGTCGAATACTACCGAGGTTATTTGAAGCATGCGGTTCTTCAGGGAACCTACGTCATCAACAATCCGTTCTGGTGGACGGCCGACGACAAGTTTTTCAATTATGCGGTGGCGGCGAAACTAGGAGTGGCGATTCCGAAAACAGTCCTTCTTCCACAGAAGGGTTATCCAAGCGACGTGGATATCACCGGCGAATCGCTGCACAACCTGGAGTACCCGGTGGACTGGGATGGGCTGCTTGATTACGTCGGGCGCCCCGCGATCCTCAAGCCATATTCCGGCGGCGGGTGGAAACATGTCTACAAGGTGAATAATAAAGAAGAATTGCTAGCGGCCTACGACAAGACTTCGCCGTATTGCATGACGCTTCAGGAATTCATCGACTTCACTCAGTATGTGCGCTGCTTCACGTTTGGAAAGATGGATATTCTGCCGGTTCATTACGATCCGAAGGAACGGAAGTACCGGGTGGATCACGAGTATTTGACGGCGGAGCTGGGCGCACGCATCCTGAAGGACGCGCAAACGATCAATCAGGCGCTGGGCTATGAAATGAACACCATCGAATTCGCAGTGAAAGACGGCGTGCCCTACGCCATCGACTTCCTAAATCCCGCGCCGGATTTTGAGCGCGACCGGATTACGGAGTTTTATTTCGAGCATGTAGTGGAGAAGATGGCGCGACTGGTGATTGACCGCGCGCTGAGCGGCAAAGCATCGAATCCGTGGCCGAGGTGGGAAGAGATGCTGGGCGTCGGCGCTGCTGCGGGATTCACGGGATCGCCAAAGAGCGCCTTGGCGGGGCAGCGGTCAGCGGCGGCTCCTTCGGCTGGATCGGCGCACGGGTCGTAGCGAGATGACGAGCGCCCCTACACCTTCGGTGATGCTTCCAAGTCCCGCAGAGGAGTGGAACCAACTTTTGAAGGCGCACCTTATACGGGTGCCCGGGCTTCCGCAAGATTTGTTCAAGAAAATGCGGCGAGCCAAACTTACGTTTGGCGACCGCGTGCACTGCCCTTTCCTGCGGCCCTTCTTTTTATCACCGGAAGACGACGCGCGCGTTCGGACCGTCGCCGAGACCATTGCGGATCTTGGTGAACGCGTGGCGATCGCGGCGCTGGATGACAAGCATTTGTTTGCTCAATTGCATTTGCGCGAGGAGGAGGAACGCCTCGCGCGGCTGCCCACGGGCTATGGCCGGGTGAGCACGGCGTCGCGGCTGGATGCCTTTTTACTACCGGAATCCTTGAAATTCGCGGAGTACAACGGCGAATCACCCGCAGGAGCGGGGTATGCGGAAACACTTGCGGAGATTTTCCGCGAGCTTCCAGTGATGGCGCAATTTGCCAGAAAATACGAAGCTCACAGCTACCCCCTTAGCGCGAAGCTTCTCGATGCGCTGATGATGAGTTATGTGGACTGGGGCGGTTCTTCCACGACGCCGCAGATTGCCATTGTGGATTGGGAAGGTGTGCCGACGTGGAGCGAATTCGAAATCCTCCAGGCGAAATTCGAGAGGATGGGAATTCCGACGCTGGTCGCCGATCCGCGGGAACTGGAATTCGACGGCAAACAACTGGTGGCGCAGGACAAGGTGATCGACCTGGTGTACCGGCGCGTGCTGATCAATGACATCGTGGCAAGACCAACGGAATGCGCGGCGCTCGTCAATGCGTACGCGGCGAATGTAGTATGCGTGGCGAATAATTTTCGCTGCAAGATTCCACACGTGAAGGCGTTCTTCGCGGTGCTAACGGATGAGCAGAACGGCGCGCTGTTCTCTCACGGAGAGCGTGAACTGATCCGGCGCCATATTCCATGGACGCGTGTCGTGGGAGACGTGAAAACGGCGCATTACGGCCAGACAGTCGAATTGCTGGCCTTCATCCGCAGGGAGCGCGAGAACCTGGTCCTGAAGCCCAGTGATGAGTACGGCGGTTCAGGCGTGACTCTTGGATGGGAAACCGACGAGGCGGCGTGGGACGCAGCGATCGAGCGCGCCCTGACGGCGCAAAATGGCGTATGGATTGTTCAGGAGCGCATACCGATCCGCCGCGAAGTTTTTCCGTACGTCACGGATGTGGGCCAGGTGCATTACCGGGACATGCTGGTGGATTTTGCGCCGTACCTGTTCCGCGGGAAAGTGTGCGGCTTCTTGACGCGGCTGAGCGCCACGGGCCTGGCCAATGTGACGAGCGGCGGCGGACAGGTCCCCGCGTTTCGCGTCACCCCGCGAACCTCTTCTGCAGATTGATGAGGAACATGCCTCGCAGCCCTTGCAGGGACTCCGCTACCTTTGTCCATCCTCGCAGTGCGGGCACCGGCCTAAAGGCCAGTTAGAAAAAGAGGCCTGCCGGAACGACGGCGCTAGAAAAATCCGGCAATTCAAGTAAGATTATTAGGATGGACTTTGGTGCTCCACAAGAAGAGTTGATGCCGGGCGCGCGCAACGCCGTGGAAACGTGTCTTGCGGTGCGTCCAGGTGAACACGTTGCGCTGATTGCAGATGAAGCCAGTCGCGTGGTAGCGGCGAGCATCGCGGCTGCGCTAGAGGATCGTCACGCGCTTTACACAGGATTGCTGCTGGAAGATTTTGGACCGCGGCCGATGAGCGTGGCGCCGCCGACGGTGTTGCAAGCTCTGGAGACTGCCGATGCCGGCGTGATGTGCATGACTCCGCAGCCCGGCGAGCTTGGAGCGCGTATGGCCATCGTCCGGGTCGTTGAGCGCCGCCAGATCCGCTACGCCCACATGGTCGGAGTGACTCCGCAGATCATGCAGCAAGGAATGCGCGCGGATTACCGGCTGGTGGACCGCCTCAGCGACAAGCTGCGCGAACGGATGCTGCGCGCCGAAACGCTGACGGTAAAGACGGAAGCAGGTACTGAGATTGCAGCGCATTTCGATCGAGGCCTCGATTGGGTGAAAACGAGCGGGCTCATCAGCCCGCGTTATTGGTCGAATCTTCCGGCGGGCGAAGTCTTCACCACTCCTGCCACCGTGGATGGCACGTTCGTCTGCGACGCGACCGCGGGTGACCATTTTAATGGCAAATACGGGGATTTAAGCGCCACACCGCTGGTCTTAACGATCAAAGGCGCCCGGCTGGTGCATGCCGAGTGCGGGCGCAAAGAGTTGGAGCAGGAATTCTGGGAGTACTGCCACACGGATGAAAATAGCGACCGCGTCGGCGAGTTGGCGTTCGGGACGAATCTTGGCTTATCCGAAATGATTGGCATCCTGCTGCAGGACGAGAAATTCCCCGGGGTACACCTGGCCTTTGGCGACCCCTATGGCAGCCAGACCCACGCCGATTGGAAATCCAAAACGCACGTGGATGTTCTAACGCGAAATTGCGACGTCTGGATTGATGACGATCAGGTCATCGAAAAGGGCCGCTACCAGCTGGAGCATTTGGGCCTGTCATAAACAAAGAGATTTGAAGTTCGTGACCCGAGTTCACAATTGACAGGTAACAGCCCGCAAGAATCAAGGCCAAGACTCAGTCTGTATTGCAGTGGGTTAGCGCTTGCGGAAGCCTGATTCGAGCATCTTGGGTCGATAGAAAAACCAATAGTAAATAGCCGAACCGAAGAAAACTCGGAACTTCAGTGTGATCTGTCCCAGCCTGTTTGTCGATTCACCAATGTCGTTTAGACTGCGCTGGAAGACCTGCATGGCATTATCCAAGATCAATCCGCTTAATGCACATATACCGCCGGCAAGCCCGCAGAAGACCTGCATCGGAAGATTTGTCAAGGGAGTCGTCTTCCCCTGAAGTGCGAGATAGCCGCAGTATATGAGGAACGGCAAAGCCAGTATGAAAGGGATTTGCGCCCACAATACCCGGTTGAGGTAGCGGAAGCCGACGGCGGAAATCACCCAGTCCTCACGATTCCAAGGTGTGATCCACATCCCTGCCTCAGAAAAGCCGAGAAATGTATTCGCGCATCTGGTGTTTCCAGAACGGCCAGTCGTGGCCGCCCTCTGGACCCCAATTGTCGAGCGAATGGCGGATGCCTTTGCTGGACAGCACTTCGGAGAGACGATACGTAGGGCCGCTGTTCTCCCACGGGCCCGTGCCGGTCGCGATGTGAATGTCGCAACTGGCGATCTGTTCGAAGAACCACGGGTCGCTCATGTTCGCCAGATAATCCACGGGATTGTTGAAATAGAAATTGTCGTCGAACATCCCATCCATGAAGTTCCTGACGTCATAGACCCCGGACATGGCGAAGCACCGCTTGATCACGTCGGGGTGTTTGAAGAGCGAGTTCGCGGCGTGGTACGCGCCAAAAGACGCGCCCATGGTCGAGATGGCGATGCCTGGGGATTGGCAATTGTCCCAGATGAAAGGAACGACTTCCTCACGGAGATAGGAATCGAACGTGGCCTGCACGTAGCTGCGATGAAACGGATGCGCGGCTTTGTTGTAAAAACTTTGTCCATTGATCGAATTCACGGTGAATACTTTGACTTTACCGGCCTCGATGAAATCCGCGAGGGCGCCGATCATGCTCTGGCCTTCCAGCTCCCACTCGTCTCCGGCGCTGGTGGGAAATCCCAGCAGCGGCGGTCCCCAGTGGCCGAATACGACGACGCCCAGCTCGAATCCGAGCCGCGGAGAATACCAGCGGTGAAATTCGCGTTTCATCCATTGCCTCGTGTCAATCGCGGGGAGAGAAAGTATGCCAGCCCTTGTGGGATTCAGGCAATGGACTTGAACCGAGTTATGAGAAGATGTCCCCGAATGCGGGGTTTGCGGGAATGCGTGTGCATCCTCTGCCGGAAATGCCGCAGCAGCGTTGGTCTCGGAGAAATAGGAAATGGCCAAAAAGAAGATAAAGAAGGCTTCGAAAAAGAAAACTGCGCCGGGAAATCACGATCAGGCGCTGCGCGAACACCTTGCAAACCTCTTGAAGGGCGGCGGCGCGCACGTGCACTTCATGGATGCCATTGATGGCTTTCCGGAAGCGAAACGCGGAGCCTTCATGGAGGGAACGCGGCACACGGGATGGCAACTCCTCGAGCATGTGCGGATCGCGCAGTGGGACATCCTGGAATTCAGCCGCAACCCCAAACACGTTTCGCCTGGATTCCCCGAAGGCTACTGGCCGAAGACGCCGGTGCCGCCCGACGATGCAGCCTGGGACAAAACCGTCAAAGCGTTCCAGGATGATCTGCAGGAAATGATCAAACTGGTGAAAAATCCAAAGACGGATCTGTTTGCCGAGCTTCCTCACGGCGACGGCCAGACGGTTCTGCGCGAGGCGCTGATTCTGGCCGATCACAACGCGTATCACCTGGGACAATTAGTGGATGTGCGGCGCGCGCTGGGAGCCTGGCCGGAATCGTAGCCGCTCGTGAATTGTGGTTGATGCTGTCTAAGCGAGATCTTGAATCAGTAGGGTTTTTTGTTTGCCTGTTGCTTCCAAGCTGAAAAAATGGCCAGCGCGTCTTCGCGGAGAAGTTGTGAAGTGGGAATTCGCCGCGCGGCTGGCGCGATCTTCAGCTCGTCATAGATAAAGGCATCGTCAAATCCGGCGGCGGCCGCGTCGGCAGCGGTTGCGGCATAGAAAACTCGCGCGGGGCGCGCCCAGTAAATGGCGCCCAGGCACATTGGGCAAGGCTCGCAGGTGGTATACAGATCGCAGCCAGTAAGTTGAAAGTCTCCGAGCACGCGGCAGGCTTCGCGTATTGCCACGACCTCGGCGTGTGCCGTCGGATCGTTCGAAGCGGTGACGCGGTTCACGCCTTCGGCGATGATTCGGCCGTCCTTCGCAATCACCGCAGCGAAAGGGCCTCCGGTGCCTGAACGCACGTTTTCGAGCGCCAGGGCTATAGCGCGGCGCATGAGGTCTGGGGACATGATGACATTGTCTTCCGAGGTTCAGATTGCATTGCCCTGCCCGAATCTGCAATACGGCATTTCCCCGATGCGCAGAATGATTCAACTGCCGTGTCATCGGCAAAGCGAGCACCTGCTTGCGGGGTTGCAAGAAACGAGAATGGCGGTAGGATGGAGCGGTGGTTTAGACGGATTTGCATCTATTTTCGTCCAAGAGCACAGCGGGGGCCGCATGATTCAGATTGAAAACATCTCTCAACGTGACTTCGACCTGGCCGGAAGCAACAGCCGGCGCGCATTTCTAAGGGGAATGCTCGGAGCCGGAGCATTGGTTATCAGCGTCCGATGGACGCCGGAATCGTTGTTCGCTGCGTCCGCGAAGGCCAGCGCCTCAGAGGGCATGACGAAAGCCGCGTTGCAGCCAAACGTGTACCTGGCGATTGATACGGATGGAACGGCGTACATCGTCGCGCATCGCTCCGAGATGGGCAGCGGGAGCCGCACCGCGCTTCCGCGAATCGTGGCGGACGAGCTGGATGCGGACTGGTCCCGCGTGAAGATCGTGCAAGCCATCGGTGATGAAAAATACGGCGACCAGGATACGGACGGCTCGCATTCAGTGCGGAGTTTCTTCGACACGTTGCGGCTGTCCGGCGCGACCGCGCGGCTGATGCTGGTCCGTGCCGCGGCAGCGCAGTGGGGCGTGCCGGAGGCGGAGTGCGCGACGAGCCTCCACACCGTCACGCACAAGACGTCCGGAAAAAAACTGGGCTATGGAGAGTTGGCCGCAGCAGCGGGAAAGTTGGAAGTGCCGAAGAAAGAGGAAGTAAAGCTCAAAGCGCGAAGTGAGTGGCGCTACATCGGAAAAGACGTCACAAGCTACGACCTGAAAGACATGTGCACGGGGAAGGCCACGTACGGCCAGGATACATACATGGAGGGCATGCTATACGCCAGCGTGGCGCATCCGCCGGTGTTTGGCAGCAGTGTGAAGTCGTTGGATGATAAGGCGACCCTCGGCATAGCAGGCGTAAAACAGACCGCTACGATTGACGCGTTCAAGCCGCCGATTGGATATCAGGCCTTGGGCGGTGTGGCCGTGCTGGCGGACAACACCTGGGCGGCGATGCAGGGAAAGAAAAGACTGAAGATTGAATGGGAGAAAAGCCCGCACAGCGTCTGGAACTCGGATGCGTACAAGAAAGAGCTGCAGGAAACGGCGCGCAAACCGGGGAAAGTCGTTCGCGAAAACGGCGACGTGGATGCAGCCTTCGCGAAGGGCGGAAAAATCGTCGAAGCCGAATACTACGCGCCGCTACTGGCGCATGCTTCGATGGAGCCACCTGCGGCACTGGCGGTTTACCGCGATGGAAAAGTCGAGGCCTGGGCTTCGACGCAGAACCCCCAGGGGGCGCGGGATGCCATCGCGCAAGCTCTGGGATTGAAGAAGGAAGATGTGACCGTGAACGTGACGCTGCTCGGCGGCGGATTCGGCCGCAAGTCCTTCCCGGATTTTGTGGTGGAAGCGGCAGTGCTCTCGAAGAAAACCGGAAAGCCAGTAAAGGTGGTCTGGAGCCGCGAAGACGACATCAAGTTTGACGTCTATCACTCCGTGGCGGCGATGTATATGAAGGCATCGCTGGGGGCGGACGGAAGGCCGACGGCGTGGCTGCAGCGGACGGTTTTTCCGCCCATTGGTTCGACGTTCGATCCCAGTGCAAAATATTCCGATGCCGGCGAGCTTGGACTCGGATTTACGGATGTTCCTTTCGCAGTGTCAAACTTTCGCGCCGAGAATGGGCCGGCGACCTCTCATGTGCGCATCGGCTGGTTCCGTTCCGTGGCTAACATTTATCACGCGTTCGGAATTCATTCTTTTGCAGATGAGCTGGCGCATGCGGCGGGGAAAGATCCTGTCGAATACCTGCTGCAACTTCTCGGTCCGGACCGCGTTATCCCAAGGACGGACCTTCCTAAGGAGTTTCCGAATTACGACGGCGCCTACGAACAGTATCCGATTGACACCGGCCGATTCCGGAGGGTGCTAACTTTGGCTTCGGAAAAAGCCGGCTGGGGAAAGCAGAAGCCCGGGAACGGCTATGGCATTGGAGTGGCCGTGCACCGCAGTTTTCTGACCTACGTGGCCACGGTGGTGCAGGTGCAGCTAAACGACGCGGGCCAGGTTCAGATAAAGCGCGTAGATACCGCCCTGGATGCGGGAACGGTTGTGAATCCAGAGATGGTGCGGCAACAGTTCGAAGGCGCGGCGGTGATGGGAACGAGTCTGGCCTTTTACGGCGAGATTACCGCCACCAACGGCGTGATTGACCAATCCAACTTCGATTCGTTCCAGGTGGCGCGAATGAACAACGCACCCAAGGAAACGCATGTTTACATCGTGCCTAGCGATGCGCCCCCGGCGGGAATTGGCGAGCCAGGTCTGCCGCCCTTTGCCCCCGCGCTGTGCAACGCCATTTTCTCCGCAACCGGAAAGCGCATCCGGGAGCTGCCTCTCGCGAAGGCAGGCCTCGCCTAGAGCTCCGCTCCGAGGGCTCACATCCTTTATCTGGGAAAGGAGTGGCTGCACGAGGGCGCTCCCAACCACTAAAAGGGAAAAAATCAGGGAAATATCTCCGCCCTTGGCAAGCCCTACCTCACCGCAAACCCACAACTGACGCGGATTTCTAGCAAGCTGGGTGCCTCGGAGTGGCATGGCCGAACAGGGAATTAACAGGGAAATCTCTGCCTACAAGCTGCGGATCCTACACGAAGAATACTGCCCGGTCGGTCAGCACTTTTCGTGGGGGCTGTTCGAATGGGCTGCGCAAAATTTCATCTGCCTCGTAGCGCGATTCGTTTGGGAACAATCACCGGCGCATCGATGCATTCTGTCGCTCAGAGTTTGATCGACTTCCGTCTCGCAAAGTGTCGACGCGTCCAAATCGAAATCTTCTCTGGTCCCACTCACGGAGCAAACGCGCCTCGGTTAGTTGAGGGTAAATCAAAACCAGAAGGGTTCCCTGTTTTCATATTCTCTGCCTCCTGCTTGTAATATTCGAGAATTCCGTGTGCCGGCCTCATGGATTGTTGCTTGAACCAATCCAGTGCCTGAGAGGTTGAATCGGCCTGGTCATCGAATTTCGCGTTAGGGAACCCTGTCAGTTCATGCAAATACTCGCCCAACCACGGTGCCCTATCGGGGAGGTGAACAAAACCATTTTCAATCGTGCTTGTGACCGAATTCATGCGCATGATCTTGTCCATTGTTGGTTCGTACTTCTTGATCGCGTGCATTTTTTCACTGACCAGTTCTTGGATCAGTTGCGTGCCCGACGCCTTATCTTCAATTAAAATCGTTTTGGGACCAAACGCCTCCGCCTGCTCCCGCACCGCGCGCTTCAATTCCGGATAGCCAAGGCGTTTGCGAAAGACACGGAGCAGGTAGACGTGCTTTTCTTTAATGCCCCATGTCGTGCAGACGCTGTAGTCGCTTAGTTCCGTGGGTTTGTTTGCGCTGTCCCAACTTTGAAAGATCATCTCGAATTTCGCAGGCGGATTAGACGTAGTGTAGGTATTAAACCATTCCGCTTTCACCATTCCGCCGCCGACGGGAGCTGGAGCCTGCTGGTATTGGCCGGCAAAGTTGTACTCCCCCTGAGCTTCGCGAAGATGATTCAGCACCTCCAGCGGCTCTCTCTCCGAATGCAGAGCTTCGCCAGTACGACGCTGAAAACGCTGCGTTCCACAGGGTGTTTGAATTACATGAGTCTCGTCCTCTTCTGCAATAGCGGGGAACCGGATCACCTTCCAAGGTTCTATGCCGAGAACATGACCAACAAGGTCATCCTCGTGCAACCGCTGCATGATCAAAATGATCCGCCCCTTTCTCTTGTCGTTTAGTCTGCTGTAGAGGGTGCCATCGAACCAGTCATTGACGGCTTTTCGCTGACTATCGGAAAGCGCTTCATCTGGTTTTAACGGATCGTCTATGATGAGGTAGTCCGCGCCCCTTCCTGTCAGCGCGCCCCCGACTGACGTCGCTAGGCGAACCCCTTGCCCCGTGGTCATGAACTCCTCGATCGCCTGACGCCCGGATGACAGTCGGGTGTGAGGGAACACTGCCTGGTACCAGGCACTAGCCATGATTGTGCGACAGTCCAAGGAATGCTTGTTGGAGAGTTCCTGGCCGTAGCTCACACCGACGATTTGAGCGCTTGGGTCATGACCCAGGAGAAACGCGGTGAAGGCGACGGAAGCACAGTGCGACTTCAAAGATCGCGGAGGTTGATTGATAATTAGGCGCGTTATCTCTCCTCGTCGGCAGGCTTCCAGTGCCGAAGCGACCACCTCAATGTGCCAGTTCGGCAGGAATGTTGCTGTCGGGTTCAGCTGATAGAAGGAGCGCTCGATGAACGCGTTCAGGTCATTACGCAAAAGGGCATGGTAATCACTCAGTACCAGATTCATTTGAACCTTTTTGATTCTCCTTCCGGGCGGCTTCAAAGCGTTCCAGAATCCCGACAATAACTTTCTCGTCGTCTTCCTCAAGAGCAGGTTTTGAAATGGTCGCTTGGACTGTACGATCTTCAGCGGAACGCACCAACGCTGACAGTAACTGGAGCGCTTTCAATTCGCCTGATGCCGCTTTATTGCTGAGCTGCTTGAAAGCGGCTTCGAGCTTAGTGATGGTCTTTCGTTTGCCGTTTTCGTTGATGACCACTCTCTCTCGCAGAGTCCGTTCGAGCACCGTTGCCATGTTGAGCGCGCCCTTTGGGCGGCCTTGGGGATTCCCGGACTGCCCCTTCTTGAAACGCGTGCGTTCAGGCGGATTGCAGTAGCCCACCTTTGTGGTCACCGGCTTCTCCAACCTACTTTGCTCGGTCATGGTTCTCCTCTTCCATTTCGTTGAAGGTTCGACCTGTTGACTCCTGAACTGCGCTTTGACCGGTGAAAACTTGCCAGCGCCGCACGATCGTATCGACGTAGCGTGGGTCAAGCTCAATGCCGCAGCAGGGGCGGCCAGTACGCTCGGCAGCAATCACCGTCGTGCCGCTTCCCAAGAACGGATCTAGCACAACGTCTCCGCGAGCAGTGCAGTCCAGGATGGCGTCGGCGACGAGCTCGACCGGTTTGATCGTGGGGTGAAGAGCAGACAAGTTCCCTTCCTCTGTGGTGCGGGAGAGCGAATTCACTCGCCGGTACTGCCACACGTTCGTGCGGTAACGGCCATACTGGCCAAGTTGAATGTTGTTACGGTGTGGTCTTTTTCCATTCTTGAAGACGAACACCAACTCATGTTGGCTTCGGTATAGCGAGCCCTGGCCAGCGCCATCCTTGACCCACACGCACAGATTCTTGAATTCCGAATAAACCGAGCGGGCGGCAGAAATCAGCTCTCCCGAATGCCGCCAATCCATGCAAATGAACTGCAAGGCTCCATCCACACTGTTGCGGGCCAGCTCCGCCAAGACGTTCGTCAGGAAGTCCGTAAATTCAGACTCGCTCATCTCCCCCGAGGCTACCGCGAATTCCGGGTGGTGGACCTTTCCGAAACCGCTGACGTAGCCATCGATGGGGTCGTTGTAAGGCGGGTCTGCAAAACCCACATCTGCACGTCGATCCCCCATTACCACGGAATAGGCTGCGCCGCTTCGGGCATCGCCGCAGCAGACCCGGTGACGGTCCAGAACCCACAAGTCACCGGCACGGGTGACCTGGGGTTTTGCCCCGAAGTCCGGGATCGCATCAGCAGGATCGTCCTTGCAGCGGCTGGCCGGTGCAAGGTCCTCGATCATCAGGTCGATTTCGCTCATCTCAAAGCCTGTAACGTCAACACTGAAATCGAGCTCAAGTCCTGCGAG
>Ga0207024_10186_pt1 | contig 17767 bp, 14 predicted proteins | sample Alteio_BWMinCont_44_FD_153470 | JGI IMG/M metagenome (GOLD analysis project Ga0207024, IMG submission 153470) | Enriched cells from forest soil in Barre Woods Harvard Forest LTER site, Petersham, Massachusetts, United States -... | ecosystem: Environmental > Terrestrial > Soil > Temperate forest >...
TGCCGTCGGGAATGTGGATGTTGCGGGGATGGATGTTGACGTGGGCGAAGAGATGTTCCTGCATGAAATGATGGAAGCTCTGGGGATGGGAGGCGGCGAGGCCGAGGTACTCGTCGAGATTGAAGGTGACCACCTGCGAGAAATCGAGCGAACCCTCTTTGTGAAGGCGAACGAGTTCCCGGTAGACAGAGATCATGGTGCTGCCGGTGGCAAGGCCGAGCGTGAGCGCAGGATTCTTGCGCACGGCACTGGCGACGAGGTGCGCGGCCTGGTGGGTGATTTCGCGGGCGTCACGTTTCAGGATGACCAGCATGCGGGGTGCTCTCCAAAAGTTCCTTTCGATTATGGGAGAAAAAGAATCGCACAGGAAACGAAAATCACGCGGCTTACCGGAACCGGCGAATCACAAGATTGTGGCGATCGGAGCGATAAAAGCCCAGCACGTACATGATGGCTTTTCCCTTGGTGGAATAGATGACTTGTCGAATGCGCAGCAGCGGTTCGCGGCGCGGAATGGACAGCAGTTCGGCGGTGCGCGCGTCGGCGGCGGTGGCATCGACTTCCTCATCGGCATAACCGAGTTCCACTTTGTAGTTGCGCTCGAGGATGCCAAATAAGGATTCGCGCCCAATGGGAGTATCCAGCAGACCGGCAAATTCCGCGGCGTTCAAGTAGCAGGTTTCGAGCGCAAAGGGTTCGCCGCCCGCGTGACGCACACGCTCCAGCTTGATCACGCTGCTGGTGGGTGGAAGGGAAAGACGCGCCGCAGCCTCGCTTTCGTTTTCGCTTACTTTTGCGAAAAGCACTTTTGACGCGGCGGTCAGGCTGCGGCTGGCCATTTGCTCCGTGTAGCTCATCAATTTATTGAAATGAATTTTTGGGGCGGCGACGAAAGTGCCGATCCCGCGGCGGCGTTCGACGATGCCATCGCGTTCGAGCGAGGCCAGCGCGTGCCGCGCGGTCATGAGGCTGACCTGGTGAATCTTGGCGAGGTCGCGTTCGGAGGCGACGGCGTCACCGGGATGCAGTTGGCCAGCATCAATGCGCTTGCGGATGGCGCCCTGGATGCGATGATACGCCGGCAAGCCGTTGCGGTTCTTCACTGGCATTCTCTCTCCCGTAGTTGGGCGGGCCGTCTTCGGAGCAGATTTCATCGGCACGAACGGTATTCTAATCCGGTCTTGCATCAGGATCGGAAAGCGCCGAGGCGCTTTTCCAAGATTGCACGCTGTTATAGAGCGGGCGTTTTCAGGTGCTATAGAACGCCCCATTAAGCATCCATTCTAGTCTGCAATTCTTGCTTGACAAGAAGAAAGTGGTGCTATATAGCTATCTGTAATCGGCCCTATAGCTGGACGGCAGTACCGGTGCACGTTTCGCGTCTACCTCACGCGAAGGGTTTCGAACCAAACGCAAGTCTCTTCCAAGTCGAGCCTGAGACCTGAAGGAGAACCAGATGAGAAATGCGAAGTATGAGCCGCGCGTGAGCGCCGAGAATAAGCGGCCGCGAGCGATTCCATCCATCAGCTACGAGCATATTGCCGGCGGCCTGGCTTCCGAAATGGCCGGCTTCATCCAATCGAAAGAACCGCAGCAGTTTTGCCCGCCGTACAATTTAATCATCCTCAGCAACGACGGCGCGGTGGTCTTCGATTGTGAACTGGACAAGAACTGGAACGCTTGCGATGGGGGCTCGGAGCGCAAGGTGCGCCGCTCGCATTTTCCAGCGACGGCATTACTGACGGACAGCGCGCATGTTACACGGACATTCCTGATCGAGCGCGCGCCGTACCGGAACATCGGCGAATAACTGGTTTTCCCACTCGCTAAAAAATAGTTCTGCGTCGTGTCTGTCAGATTTGATCCGCTCGGATTCCGTTCGAACCTGAGATTCTCAGCCGGCCAGAAAATTTCCAACCTCGTCGTTGAAACGGTCGCGGTCCTCGATATTGGAGAGATGCGCGGCGTGGAGCTCGGCATATTGCGCGCCCGGGATTTGCCCAGCGAGGAAACGGCCGTCGGCCGGAGGCGTGGCCGGATCGCTCGCCCCCGAGATTACCAGAGTCGGAACACGAATCTTGCCGAGATCTCCGCGACAATCAAAGTCGCGAACGGCGGCACAGCACGCCGCGTAGCCCTCCGGATTTGTTTCTTCGAGCGCTTTCTGGATGTTTGCGATGGGCGCGGAATTCTTTTCGCGGAACGTGGGAGTAAACCAGCGTTCGATGACCGCCGGTCCAATGGCCTTCATTCCATTTTTTCGAACCGTCTCGATGCGCGCATTCCAACCCTCAATCGTTCCAATTTTCGCGCCCGTGTTGCAGAGCATTAGCTTTTTCAGCCGATGCGACGCGTTGAGCGCAAGCCACATGCCGATCATGCCGCCCATGGAAAGTCCACAAAAATGGATTTGCTCGAGGTGCAGCGCATCCAGGAGTGCGAGTGCGTCTTTTCCGAGTGAATCAATCGAATACGGTCCGGCAGTTGTCGAGGATTCTCCATGACCCCTGGTGTCGTAGCGCAGGATTCGAAACTTCGTTCGAAACACGGCGGCTTGTAAGTCCCACATGCTGTAGTTCGTGCCGAGGCTGTTCGAAAACGCCAGCACGGGCGCATTCGCTCCGCCTTCCAGCAGGTAATGAATTCGCGCAGTTTCGGTTTGAAGGAATGGCATTTGTTTGAAGGCCTTCGAACTTTTTCGCGGAGGCGCAGATTTTCGAAACGTTCTAGACGCGCTCCAGAATCACGGCGATTCCTTGCCCGACGCCGATGCACATGGTGCAGAGAGCATATCTGCCCTTTGTGCGCAGCAGTTGATAAAGCGCCGTGGTAATCAACCGCGCGCCGCTGGCACCCAGGGGATGTCCAAGTGCAATCGCGCCGCCGTTGGGGTTCACATGCACTGCGTCATCCGAAATGCGCAAATCGCGCAGCACCGCCAACGCCTGTGAAGCGAAAGCTTCGTTCAATTCGACAACGTCCATTTGGCCAAGCGAAAGACCTGCCTTCGCCAAAACTTTGCGCGACGCCGGCGAAGGCCCCATGCCCATGATGCGTGGAGCAACGCCCGCGGCCGCCGAAGCAACGACGCGCGCTTTGGGAGTCAAGCCATGGCGTTTCGCCGAAGCTTCGGAGGCCAGCAACACCGCGCACGCTCCATCATTCACGCCGGAAGCGTTTCCCGCGGTGATGGTGCCATTCGGTTTAACGATAGGTTTCAATTTCGAAAGCGCTTCCAACGTTGTGTTCGGCCGGGGATGTTCATCTTCCGAGAAAAGAATTGGCTCGCCCTTTTTCTGAGCAAGGGGCACCGCCACAATCTCCTGCTTCAGCCGTCCGCCGCGGATCGCATCGGCTGCGCGTTGCTGGCTTCTCAGCGCGAACGCATCCTGATCCCCGCGACCAATATGGAACTCCTCGGCGACGTTCTCTCCCGTCTCCGGCATGGAATCCACGCCATACTTCGCCTTCATCAATGGATTTACAAATCGCCAGCCGATGGTGGTGTCTTCCATCTTCACCGCGCGCGAGTACGCGTCTTCCGCTTTTCCCAGCACGAAGGGCGCCCGCGACATACTCTCCACGCCGCCGGCAATTATCAGTTCTGCTTCGCCGCATTTGATCGCGCGTGAAGCTGTTGCCACGGCGTCCATGCTCGATCCGCAGAGCCGGTTCGTGGTAGCACCGGGAACTTCCTTCGGCAAACCAGCGAGGAGCAGCGCCATGCGGCCAACGTTGCGGTTATCTTCGCCGGCCTGGTTGGCGCAGCCATAGATGACGTCGTCAACCGCGCCCCAATCTACACTGGGATTGCGTTCCATCAGAGCCTTGATCGGAATCGCCGCCAGGTCATCGGTGCGAACCGCGGCAAGCGCCCCGCCATACCTGCCGATCGGCGTGCGAATTGCATCACAGAGGTACGCTATCTCCATGGCCATCCTTTGGGTTTCTCGCCGCTCTATCTTATCCGGAAGGGCTGAAATTTGCGCAAGCGGGGTGGTGCAGGCGGTTTGATAGCAGCACGGATGGGAACGCTAGAATTTACCCGGGCATTTCGAGAAGAGAGAAGAAGCCCTGCGGAAACACTGGAGTTTCCGCAGGGCACGCAACCGTCATTTGCTACCGTTGTCTGATCTCCACCGGCCGAGCCAGTTTGAAATCAAGAGCGGTTTCCGCCGGCAGTGTGATGTCGCGATTCCCCGTCAATCCCGCACCACCTGTGCCCGCCGCCGCGCCAATTAACCCTCCGATGACAGCGCCTTTGCCGCCGCCCGCGAGTCCGCCAATGAGCGCTCCGCCGCCTGCACCGCCTCCGACCATGGCTGCGGTGCGCTTGCCTTTACCTTTGCTGGACATCATGGCGTTGGACGTTTGAATTTCATGTTCCCTGCCATGGACCTCGACGCTCGTCAGCTCCAGAGCAAGTCCGGCACCACCCTTGAAGCGGCCGGCCGCTTTCGCCTCCCTGATAACGCCGGTCGCGCGGGCTCCTTTGGGAATGGCGATCTTTCCCTCAACCTCCACGGGAGACTCCACCGTCGCCGTGAACCTATCTCCGGCGTGGCTGGTTTTCGAGCTTATGGTTTGATCCAATACGACCGCAAGTACGGCCTCCGCCGGAACCACCAGCGGTCTTGGCTCGAGAGCTTTTGTCACAGCGGTTTTGGCCGAATCGGCCATGGACGGAGCAGGGGCGGCGTCCGCATTGGGTTGCTGGTCAGCCGGTTTCTGGCAGCCAACGACAAATAGAATGAGACCTAGAAAAAACACCTGAGCAAAAGCCAAAACACGATTCATCAATTCCCTCCTGAGGGCCGGAAGTAGATTTATTTAAACATACTCTGACCGGGGATGATGTCAAATGCGGTTCTACAACTGCAACAGCACTCCTGCGTTTCAGCTGCTTCATCGTCTCCGGCTTCCGCCATTCTGCTGATGTACTTTCCGCTATCGGCCGCCCTCATTTTCTTGACACTTTTCCGTCTGCCCTCCAGACTGGATTCACCCCTTCCAAAATCTACGTGGTTAGTGTGAGCTCATGCGCATTCTTGTCGCCGAAGAGGACGCGCCGCTTGCCGAATTTCTGCACCAGCGGCTGCTGCAAGAACAGTTTGCGGTAGAAGTGGTTCGAGATGGAATGGAAGCCCAGCGGTTGGCTCTGGAACAGGACTACGACCTGGTGATCCTGGACCTCAATGGTCCCGGGTTTTCCGGACTGGATGTTCTGCGAGGGATTCGTTCCAAGAAGCCTGATCTGCCCGTGCTGATGGTCGCCGGCGACGGCCTGGTCGAGGAACGCGTGCGTGGGCTGGATGCCGGCGCGGACGACTACCTGGTGAAGCCCTTCGTATTTGCCGAACTCTCCGCGCGCATTCGCGCCGTGGTTCGGCGAGGAAGCCGTCCCGCGCGTGCGGTTCTGCATATTGGCGACCTGGAACTCGACCGCGTGACGCACGCGGTGCGGCGCGGGAGCCAGGATATCGGGCTTAGTCCGAGGGAGTTTGCCCTGCTCGAATTCCTCATGCGCAATGAAGGGCAGCCCGTTTCCCGCACCAGCATCGTCCACGAGGTCTGGAAACTCGATTTCGACACCAGCACCAACGTTGTGGATGTCTACATCAACTATCTTCGTCGCAAGGTGGATACTGGCCACGGCCACGCGCTCATTCGCACCATTCGTGGAGTCGGCTATCAGATCGGCGGCAATGGCCGTGCGGCATTGTCGGCGTGAAATCGTCACCTGCCGCTGACCACCAAAGCATATCCCGGCTCGCGCAGCTCTTTTTGAACGCTGTTGCTCTGCAGGTTTGCTATTCTACGCCGCGTGAAACCTGCCTTCCTGATTGATACAGACACCGCTTCCGACGACGCCGTGGCCCTCATCATGGCATTGCGCTCTCCGAGCATTGAAGTTCTAGCCATCACAACGGTTGCCGGAAACGTCGGCGTTCAGCAATCCACGCGGAACGCGTTGTACACCGCGGAGCTTTGCGGCGCTGACGTCCCGATTTACATGGGAGCGGAAAAACCGCTGACGCGCGCGCACCAGAGCGCTGACTGGTTCCATGGGCGAGACGGTTTGGGCGACCACGGGTATCCAATGCCAAAGCGCTCGGCGCAAAAGCAGCACGCCGTGAACGCCATCGTCGCGGCAGTCGATTCGAATCCAGGATTAGTGCTGGTGACGCTGGGACCATTGACGAATATTGCGCTGGCTTTGCAGCAGAAGCCGGAAATCGCCACGAAGGTGAGCCGCTGCGTGGTTATGGGCGGCGCTCCTTGCTGCGAAGGAAACGTGACGCCGGCGGCCGAATACAACATTTGGTGCGACCCGGAAGCCGCGCGCATTGTGTTTCGAAGCGCACTGCCCATCGAGATGGTCGGCTGGCATCTTTGCCGCGGCGATGCCGCGTTGAACTTGGAAAACATTAAAGAGGTGCTGAGTTTTGGCACGCCCGTGGCCCGGTTTGCCATCGAATGCAACAGCCGCGCCCAAGAAGCCTACTTGGAACAAACCGGCGAGCATGGGATTTCGCTTCCGGATCCGGTGGCCATGTCCGTCGCATTGGACCCCACGATTGTCACCCAGCAAAGCGAGCACTATGTGGACGTCGAAACAACCAGCGAACTGACGAGAGGAACGACCGTGGTGGACCGCTTAAACGTGGCAGGCAACGAGCGCAACCGCGCCGTCTGGGCCCCGCTGCTGAGCAAAGGCGCAAAAGCTAAAATCGATTGGACCATTGATAACGCCCGATGGAAAAAAGCGCTGTACTCTGCCTTGCGTTGACACTCATTTTGTTTGGCACTTCCCATCGAAGGACGGAAGGAGATTTCATGCGTTCCTCGAAGATCGTTCTAAGCATGCTGAGCATTCTTGGCCTTTGCGTGCTGACGCAACGAGTCACTTCGCAGACGGCTGCGCAGGACAAACGCATCGTGATTGCAGCGAGCACAGTGCTCGATGGCAAGGGTCGCGTCCTTCACGATACTCACATCGTAATCGAGCGCTCAAAAATCGTGAGAATTGACGCAAAGGCCGGGCCGGTGGACTACGATTTGGGTGGCCTGACGGTGTTGCCGGGCTGGATTGACGCGCACGCGCATATTACCTGGATTTTCGGCAAAGACGGAAAAAACGCGGGGATGGGAGGGACATCACCGGAGGATACATACAAAGCCGCCTCGAATGCATGGCTGACTCTGATGGCGGGCTTCACCACGATTCAGAGCCCCGGCTCGCCAAACGATATTCCGCTGCGCGACGCGATCGCGACGGGAATACTGCCCGGCCCGCGCATCCTGACGGCCGCCGAGCCGCTAATCGGGCGAGGCGAACAGAGCGGCACCCCGGATGAAATCCGCGCGTACGTGCGGAAACAAAAGGAAGCGGGCGCGGACCTGATCAAGATATTCGCTTCGCAGAGCATCCGCCAAGGCGGAGGGATGACACTCTCGCAGGAGCAATTGAGCGCAGCTTGCGACGAAGCCAGGAAGCAGGGCCTTCGCACTTTGGTGCACGCCTATAAGGACGCAGTCCGCGCTGCAACGCTTGCGGGATGCACGGAGATTGAGCACGGCACCTTGGCGACGGACGACGATCTGAAATTGATGGCCGAGAAGGGAACCTATCTGGATCCCCAGGCGGGACTAGTCATCGAGAACTACTTGCTGAACAAAGAAAAGTACATCGGCACGCCGGGTTATACCGCGGAGGGTTTTGCAGCCATGGAGAAGATCCTGCCGATGAACCACGAGCTTGTGCAGCATGCAATGAAAATTTCGGGGCTGAAAGTTGTTTTTGGCACGGACGCCGTGGCGGGCGCGCATGGGCGCAACGCCGAGGAGTTCATTGACCGCGTGCGCGACTGCGGGGTGGACCCTATGGTGGCGATGGTTTCCGCGAACTCACTGGGGGCGGAAGCGCTGGGGATGGCCAATCAAATCGGCTCGATCGCTCCCGGTTTGCAGGCGGACATCATCGCGCTCGATGGGGATCCGTTGAAAGACATTGCGGCCGTTCGTCGCGTCGTTTTTGTGATGAAAGGCGGCACTGTTTTTAAGAACGCCGCGCGCAGCGCGATTCCTGTGCAGGCCGGTGTTCAGCCTTGAACCTATCCCAACGGGGAGAGTTCTCATAAGTTGCTAAAAACACAATGGTTAGAGTCTCTCTGAGGGGATGTTATTACTCTCTATCTGGCACGAGGGCAACTTCTTTCCCATATTAGGGTTCTACCCTGTGGAGCAATAAGATGCTACGCTCCTATCTGTTGGACCCCGTGTTTTGGCGACCGCCAAGCGGTCAGGGCCCGGCTGAGAACAGGGGACCGGTCATGAACACGATATCGTTTGCCAGTGCAGGCAGAGTGACGCGCGGGAGCATTGCGCGAAAAGCCGCCCTGTTCCTGGGATTGGCCGCTCTGCTTAATTTTGCCGCGCCTAGGGCGCAAGCGGACGAGCAAAAAGACCCGCCGACGCGCGTGGCGCGCATCAGTTTTGTGGATGGTTCCGTTTCGTTTCAACCGGGCGGTGAAGGCGACTGGGGCGACGCTGCCAGGAATCGGCCCGTAACCGTCGGCGACAAAATTTGGGTGGACAAGGATTCTCGCGCGGAATTGCAAGCCGGGCAGGCGTCCATCCATCTGGGCAGCATGACCGCCCTCTCTTTCCTGAATCTCGATCAAGACATAATCCAGATGCGCCTGGCGGAAGGCAGCCTCAATTTCCGCGTTCGCGAATTGCGCGAAGGCGATACCTACGAAGTAGACGCTCCCAACCTGGCATTTATCGTGAAGCAGGCGGGAGCATTTCGTATTGATGTGGACGAGAATGGCGACGCCTCGCGCGTGACCGTGCTGCGTGGCGAAGGAGAAGTGGCCGCCGGAGGCAAGACATATCCCATTCATGAAGGCGAGCGAGCGGAATTCACGGGCACGGATAACATTCAGTACAACGCGGAAGCCGCCCCGGGGCCGGACGGCCTGGATAGTTGGGCGGAGCAGCGCGACCTGAAAGAAGAGAATTCCGATTCCGCCAAGTATGTCTCGCGCGACGCGGTGGGCTATTCCGATCTCGATGATAACGGCACGTGGAGCCAGACTCCGGACAATGGTCCGGTTTGGTATCCGAACGATGTCGCACCCGGCTGGGCTCCCTACAGTGAGGGCAGTTGGAACTATGTCGGGCCGTGGGGCTGGACTTGGGTTGGCTACGAGCCCTGGGGCTTTGCTCCGTATCATTACGGACGCTGGAATTATTTTGGCGGGCGCTGGGGTTGGTACCCTGGTGTGTACGGCGGCTATCCCATCTATGGCCCCGCGTTTGTCGGCTTCGTTGGTGGTGGTTTCGGCTTCGGGCTTGGCTGGTTCCCGTTGGGCTTTGGTGAGCCGTTCTATCCCTGGTTTGGCTGCCGGCACGAATTCTTTGAACGGATCAACGAACGGAATACGTTTATCCGCAATCGAAATGTGTTCAACACCAACATTCACAACGTGAATTTCGTCAACGCGCACAACGTGAACGCGGTGACCGTCGCGAACCGCAATGCTTTCGTCAACGGCCAGGCCATTCATGGCAGCTCCACGCGCGTAACCGCAGCTTCTTTGAAGGGAGCTCAGGTGTCGAACTCGCCCGGAGCTGGGATCAAACCCACTGCGAGCAGTTCGCTGGGCGCCGCCAATATGAATTCGCGTGCAGCAAGGCCATCTTCGTCCGTGCAAGGCCGCGCGGTGGTCGCGCGGACAAGTCCGGCGCAGGGCGCTTCGCACGAGGCCGTCCGCACCATGAACACCCGAACACTAACCGCCGCGCGCGTCGGCAATTCGCAAGGGAATATGAATGGTGCGTCGAATCGCCCGGCGACGTCAGGCGGGGCTACGCAGCAGCGCGCGGGCAACAACTCCCGGACATGGGAAGCTCAGGGTAATACTACCGATCGCGGGCGCGCACCAGCCGGTTTTGGCGGCTCAAATCGTCCGGCAAACGATCCAGCGCAATCCGCGCGCACGACGCAGGGTGATCGTCCGTCGTGGGCAAGGGGAGGCGCGCAAGCTGGCGTGAATGGCAGCGGTGCACGTCAGCCGACTCCGAACTACAACAGCAACCGTGGTGCTTACTCGAACAACAACGGGGGTTCGTACCAGCCGCCGTCAAACGGCAATCGCGGCTATTCGCCATCTCGCTCATATTCGCCGCCGCAGACGTATTCTCCGCCAAGGACATATTCCCCGCCCAGCCACGGCAATCCCGCTCCGTCACGCTCTTACTCCCCACCTAGCCACGGTTCCGGTGGCGGTGGTGGAAGCCGCGGAGGTGGTGGAGGGGCGAGCCACAGCGGCGGTGGAGGGAGCCACGGTGGTGGCGGAGCCTCGCATGGCGGAGGCGGTGGCGGCCATCACTAACCAAGATTGATGCAAGAAGGCCCGCTGAATTATCCCGGCGGGCCTTTTGCTTTTTGCTGGGACCCCGAACCAGTCAATTCATTCCGGGGCAGACCCGACTTGTAAAACTCCCCTGCTACATTCCTTCCCATTTGGTTCGCGTCTTCTTGCGTTTGCGGACGATGCGCGATCGCGGCTCCTGCGGCGCGCCCCTCGCAACTGTTTCTGCCATTGCGTGTTAAACAAAGCGGGGAACTCGGACGCGCGTATTTCCTATTTCGACATGCGCGAGAAGACCAGGCGAGTTCTTTGCAACACGTGATGCTACTGTTTGAATTAATCCCAGGCCCTTATTCTCGGGACTCGAAGTGTCACGGCGCACTTACAAAACAGCCGTTCAAGTTTCAGGAGAGACTTCGATATGAGAAAACTTGTGCTCAAAGCTGTGAGCATCCTCAGCGTCGCCTTGGCGGTGGCTCTCTTCGCTCCGCAACGCGCCGCTGCCGATGACGACGATCCGCCAAGCCGCGTGGCCCGTCTCGGATTCGCACGAGGCTCCGTTTCCTTCAATCCTGCAGGCACGGACGACTGGGTTTCCGCCGTTGTCAATCGCCCCGTCACCACCGGCGACAAGCTCTGGAACGATAGCGGCGCGCGCTCTGAATTAAGTATCGGCTCTGCCGTTATACGCCTCGGCAGCACTACCGGCTTTTCGTTCCTGAATTTGACGGACAACGTCACGCAGATCCGCGTCACCGAAGGCACATTGAACATTCGCGTGCGCAACCTCGGCGACGACGAAACCTTTGAGGTGGATACCCCCAACCTGGCCTTTTCCGTGCTCCGCCCCGGCAATTACAAGATCAACGTGAACGAAGCGGGCGATACCACCCTCGTGATTGTGCGCGATGGGCAAGGCGAAGTCACTGGTGGTGGTTCCGCGTACAACATTCGCCACGGCGAAATTGGAACCTTTAGCGGCGTGGACCAGCTCGACGCCGATGTCGAGAGCTGGGGAAATGACGATGATGATTTTGACGGCTGGTGCGCCGATCGCGACCGCCGCATTGATCACTCTGTTTCCGCACGCTACGTTTCGACCGACGCCATCGGTTATGAGGATCTGGATGAGTACGGAGGCTGGCGGCCCGTGCCGGAGTACGGCACGGTCTGGTTTCCTCACGTCACCGTCGTTGGTTGGGCTCCCTATCACTACGGGCATTGGGCCTACATCGCCCCATGGGGTTACACGTGGGTGGATGATGCTCCCTGGGGATTTGCTCCGTTTCACTACGGCCGCTGGGTGACCGTCGGCGGAGTGTGGGGCTGGGTGCCGTGCGCGCCGCGTCCCGTTGCCGTCGTAGGCGTTGCGTATGTTCGCCCGGTGTACGCGCCGGCGCTGGTTGCGTGGGTCGGCGGGCCGCATTTTGCTGTTGGAATCGGAGTTGGCGGTGGCTTTGCCGCCGGCGTCAGCGTGGGCTGGTTCCCGCTGGGACCGCGTGAAGTGTACGTGCCGTCCTACCCCGTAAGCCGCACCTACGTGAACAACGTAAACGTTTCGAACACCACGGTGAACACCACCGTCGTGAACAACTATTACAACACTACGGTCATCAACAAGACGACCAACGTCACGAACAACAACGTGACGGTGAACAATCAACACTACGTGAATCAGAGCGTGCCTGGTGCGGTCACAGCCACGACGCCGCAAGCCTTCACCTCCGCACAATCGGTTTCCAAGAACAGCGTGGCTGTGAACCAGAGGGAAGTTGCGTCCGCGCCTGTGGCGGCTACAACGCCGCCGGTCGCGCCTGCACGGCAGGCGGTGATCGGTTCTGGCGCTGCCGCGGCCGCGAAGCCGCCCGCGGCGCTGGCGAATCGTCCCGTCGTCGCGAAGACGGCTCCGCCTCCTCCACCGGTTTCTTTTGCGAAGCAGCAACAGGCCATTCAGGCCAATGGCGGCAGGCCACTGGCGATGTCGCAAGTGCGGCAGATTCAGCCGGAGGCCGCGCAAGTGCATCCGGCGGTCAAGATTGCTCCGCCATCGAGCCCGGCTACGCCGCAGAACGCACAAGCCAACAGGACAGTTGGCACGCAGCCAGCAGCCAATTCGAATCGCCCCGTGACCTCTAACAACGCCGTTGGCACGCAGCAGACGGCCAATCCTAATCGACCCGTGACACCCAACAGCGCTGTCCAGCCGGCACAAGGCAACAAGCCAGCTACGCCGCCCGCCAACGGCAGCGCCCAGAATGCCAGCCAAAAAGCGTACAGCGACCGTCCGCCCGTCGCGCGGCCGAGCAATTCGAACGCTGTGAACGCCTCGAATGCTGCGAACGCGCAGCTCGAGCAGAGGCATCAACAACAACTCGAGCAACTCCGCGCGCAGCAGGACCAGGAACGCCAGAAGATCGAGCAGAAGCAGGTGCAGCAACGCCAGCAGGCGCAGCAGCAAGCTGACGCAGCCAAACAGCAGAAGCTCAATCAACAGCACCAGCAACAGCTCGTACAGCTGGAACAAAAACACGACCAGCAGCAACAGAAACTCCAGCAGAAACAGCAACAGGAAGTCCAGAAAGCGAAACCGGCGAGCAAGCCGCCGCAGGAAGAGAAACCTCCCAAGGGCAAGTCCTAAGGGTCTTACAGCGAGCGTCCCGGGCGGGCCTTTGCCTTTCGGCAGGGGCCCGCTCTTTTTTTTTGCGTCTGGAATGTTCGCAGGTGAAAGGATTCGGCGTGTCGCGTAAGATTCATTTTCTACGCTTATGCCGAAACGAGGATCATCTCCTTCTGCCACAGGTGCTACGTCCACAGTAGCGGCGGAGCTGCGCTTGTTTTCGCTTCCGGGGATTCCCGAGATTCGGCGTGGCGATGATCTTGTGGAAACCATCGCCAACGCTGCGCGTCGAGCCTCCATCCACTTTGAAAACGGCGACGTGCTGGTCATCGCGCAGAAAATCGTTTCGAAGGCGGAGGGGGCGCTGGTTGACCTCGCGAGTGTAAAGCCTTCGCCGCAAGCGCTTATCCTTGGCGAGCAGCTGAAGAAGGATCCACGTGCGGTGGAGATTGTGTTGCAGCAGTCACGGCGGATCGTTCGAAGCGATCACGTGCTCATCACGGAAACGCACCACGGTTTTGTTTGCGCCAATGCCGGCGTGGACCATTCGAACGTTCCAGGCAGTGATGTTGTGACCTTGCTTCCCAAGAATCCGGACCGCTCGGCAAAAAAACTCGCCGCCGCGCTTCGCAAACGGACCGGCAAGCGCGTGGCCGTCATCATCAGTGATACGTTTGGCCGGCCCTGGCGTCTCGGGCTGACAAATGTGGCCATCGGCGCGGCGGGTGTACCGGTTCTCCTCGATTTGCGCGGGACGCCGGATCGCCAAGGAAAACTGCTGAACGCCACCATCCTCGCCGTCGCCGATGAACTTGCCGCTGCCGCCGGCCTCCTCATGGACAAATCCAAAGGCTCTCCAGTCGTGCTCATTCGCGGCTATCGCTATAAGCCGGTATCCGACCCCGCCGCGCGCATCATCCGCCCCGCTGCCGAGGATTTGTTCCGCTAGCCTCTTCTTCTCTGTGCTCTCTGTGTCCTCCGTGATCTCTGTGTTAAATTCTTTCTTGAGTTTGTAAGCGCTCCATCATGAACACCAGACTCCACGAAGTCTCTCCAAGCCCTTCATTGAATCCTGAAGTCGTGGATGCTCTGACCCACGCCCGTGAAGGCGTCGCGATCGATCGTGCTTCTGCCTTGCTGCTCGCCGAACAAGCGCCCCTGCAAGAGCTGCTGGGTGCCGCTAACGAGCTGCGCGCCCGCGGAAAGGGAACTGTCGTTACCTTTTCTAAGAAAGTATTCATTCCGTTGACCACGCTTTGCCGCGATTACTGCAGCTACTGCACGTTTCGAAAGGATCCTGGCCAGCCCGGCGCGCACTTCATGACTCCGGACGAAGTCCTCGCGCTTGCCGAGCAAGGCCGCCGCGCCGGTTGCAAGGAGGCGCTCTTCAGCCTGGGTGATCAGCCCGAGCGCATTTTTCCCGAGGCCCGCGAATTTCTTCGCCAGCAAGGTTTCGCCCGCACGCTGGACTACCTTGCCGCCATGTGCGAGCTCGTTCTAGAAAAAACCGGCCTGCTTCCACACGCCAATCCTGGCGTAATGGACCGCTCGGCTCTCGAGCGGTTGAAGAATTCAAACGCGAGCGTCGGCTTGATGCTCGAAAACGTCAGCCCGCGGCTAATGCGCAACGGCTTGCCGCACGCCAATGCCCCCGACAAAGTTCCCGCCCTGCGACTGCGCACTATGGAAGAAGCAGGGAAGCTTTCGATCGCTTTCACGACGGGAATTCTGATTGGCATCGGCGAAAGGATGGAAGAGCGCGTGGACTCGCTTCTTGCGATTCGAACGCTTCACGAAACGTACGGCCACATTCAGGAAGTCATCATTCAGAATTTTCGCGCCAAGCCCGAAATTCCCATGGCCGCGCACCCCGAGCCTTCGCTGGACGACATGCTGAGCACGATTGCACTGGCCCGGCTTATTCTTGGCCCGCACATGAATGTACAGGCGCCGCCCAATCTTAGTTACAGCGATTTTCCTCGATTGCTCGACGCGGGCATCAACGATTGGGGCGGCATCTCCCCGGTCACTAAAGATTTCATCAATCCGGAAGCGGCCTGGCCACAAATTTCGCGGCTGCGGTCGGAAACCGAGGCGCGCGGATTTACCTTGCGCGAACGCCTGGCGCTCTATCCGGAATTTGTCGGGCGTGACAAATTTCTTTCCACGCGTGTTCGCAGTCGCGTCGCTGCCATCTCCGATGCGGACGGTTACCCGCGTAGCGCCGGTCTCGCCGCCGCCATCTGATCCACGTATGCCGCCATCCAAAAAACTCAAAATTACCGCTCTCGCCGGTGGCGTCGGCGCCTCGAAACTTTTGCTTGGTCTTTATGGTGTTATGGACCCGCCCTTGCTAACGATCATCGTCAACACCGGCGACGACATCGTTCTCCACGGACTTAAGATTTCGCCCGACCTCGACATTGTCACCTACACGCTGGCGGGGGTCATCGATTCCGCGAAGGGCTGGGGATTCCGCGACGAAACGTTTCACGCGCTGAAGCGCCTCGCCATCTATGGCCGTGCGAATTGGTTCAATCTTGGTGACCGCGATCTTGCCACGCACATCCATCGCACCGCGTTGCTTGGCGAAGGAAAGAGTCTCTCCCAGGCTGCGGATTCCATCCGCTCCGCGCTTGGCGTGAAGTCCCTCATCCTGCCGATGTCCGACGATCCTGTTCCGACCATCATCGAGTCCAATGAAGGGGCGCTGCATTTTCAGGAATATCTCGTCAAGCGCCGCGCCGAACCCGTCGTCCGCGACATCCGCTTCGCTGGTATCGACTCCGCGCGGCCTGCTCCCGGCGTCCTCGAAGCCATCCTGGATGCCGATCGCGTCATCGTTTGCCCCAGCAATCCGTTGATCAGCATCGGCCCGATCCTCGCGGTCCCCGGTATCCGCGAGCAGCTGCAGGCGCGCAGGGAAAATGTCTTCGCCGTTTGTCCCATCGTCGCCGGGAAATCGCTCAAAGGCCCCTCGGACAAAATGCTCGCCCAACTAGGCCACGAACCGACCGCTCTCGGCGTCGCGAAACTCTACGCCCCGTTCACCGGCACGTTCGTCATCGATCCTGCCGATAAATCCCAAGCCACCGCAATCGCCGCCCTCGGCATGAAAGTCACAATTCTCCCGACGATCATGAAAACGCTCGCACAAAAGCGCAAACTCGCCCGCGCCCTGCTGTCCCTCCCGTCATCTTTGTAAGAACTACCGCCGCGCCGGACCGCGCGGAGGCGTGTGCCACAGACCATCTCCAAATAGGTAGCTGAAAAAGCGCAGCATGTGGTCTCAGGGTCAGAGTTCTGGAGGACTGCTTTGCCTAGTCGTTAAACTCCAAGTTCACTGGTTTGTCAGGGAGGATTTTCTCACTCGGGCCTGGAGCTGACGCCTCGATCTCGAATTTCGTGCTGTTGAGCCAGACTTGTCCTGGTCCCTGAAGAAGAATTCCGAACGAAATGCCCGTCGCATCCTTGGGAACATTCAGAACTATATAGTAGCGTTGCCAGCCCGTCGTGCCTTTAATCGGCCGCTTCTGCATATTGTCGAAGGTCAGCACCTCTGTTCCTTTGTCCACGCGCATCCAGAGACCCGCCGACCCGGTAACCTCTTCCGATTTCACAAGTCCGCTAAGCCGCACCGAATTGCCCCGGTATTGCTCCGCGGTGATGCTTTGCATCAACGTACCAAATCCGTCGACGCTCGGCCGCTTGCTCTTTAGAAATGCGCTCCCGTGACCAAGGTAAGCTTGATCGGTATCCACGCCAGTCTCATACTCAGCGGGCTTGGATCCCGCAAGATGCCATCCACGCGGTGCATCCGCATTTGTGGCCAATACAGACATTGCAAAAACCGCGGCTACTCCTAGCAGGGCTTTCCGAGGGGGGAATTGAAGTTTGGACATCGCACCCTCCCAACGTCTCTAATTCTCTAATTGGGCGTCCAATTCCAGAGCATGGCATTTCGAACTTCGTCCAACAGCATGAGTTCGGTCGTGGAGTTTGATCTTGGTCGTGGTCACGCCATGCCGGCGCTCTCGGAATATTTATAGCGCTAAATCACTTTGGAAGAAAGAGTCTAAGCTTTCGCCTGGAGCACTTGCTTATTACGCCGCTCCCCGGAAGTTGGCCCCGTACGCTCCGGCAGAAGAAGATTTTCGTTATTTCACGGGAAGCCCAGTGAAGCGAATCCCGGCGCTGTGAACTTTGTAGCGGATATTCAGGCCGATCAGGAGCGCGGTTAGCGATTCGACGATGCGGGCGTTCTCCAGTTTGCCGCCGTTAAGGGCGCGTGCGCCGGGAATCTTGCCGACTAATTCGGACGCCACTTGCTTGGCTTTCTCGTCGTCGCCGCAGACCAGGACGTCGCATTCCACCGGGGCGTCCCCGGCGAGCAATTCGGCGCCAAGATTCTGGAACGCCGCGGCGAGGCTCAGTTCCGCCGGCAAAAGCTCTCGCGTTTGTTGCGCAGCGGAACCTTGCCAGACGCCAAGCATGCGCGTTGCTGCTCCGCCCACCGACGCCGCCAGCGGCACAGTCGTATCAATCACGACCGTCCCAGGCTTCCATACGCTTTTCAGTTGCTTCAGCAGCGCCGGCGCGCCGGAGAAGGGAACCGTGAGCACCGCGATATCGCACGCCGCGGCCGCTGACACATTGTCCATGCCCTCGATCTGCGCCGAGCCGCCAATGCGCTCGCGCAATTTCTTCGCGGTTTCCTCGGCGCGCGCCGCGTCGCGGGAACCAATCACAATGTGTTCTCCCGCTTTGGCCA
>Ga0207024_10187_pt1 | contig 17697 bp, 19 predicted proteins | sample Alteio_BWMinCont_44_FD_153470 | JGI IMG/M metagenome (GOLD analysis project Ga0207024, IMG submission 153470) | Enriched cells from forest soil in Barre Woods Harvard Forest LTER site, Petersham, Massachusetts, United States -... | ecosystem: Environmental > Terrestrial > Soil > Temperate forest >...
ACTCCGAACACGATGAACGACACCGCTAGCAGATAGCGGCTGCCGCGCACCAACCAACTCGGCGTCGCGCTTGCGCCCGGCAGGAGCCACGCCAGAGTCGCGAGCGCAATCGGTTCAAACACGCCGGTCCGTAGCGACATACTGCCGATGTTCGCCATATTTTTTGGCACTTCTAGAATTATCGCGCACACGAACAGCAGAATGCCCAGCGCCATCGCGGCCGTTCGCACCGTGCGCTTGAATAGCAGGCCCGCGCCGCAGACCACCCAGATCGCGCCGAATATATACGCCAGCCAGGGAATCGCGGGCAGCCAGGGGATGACCGGAATGACTTTATGCCCAGGGCCGAATGGAGGAGAGTCAAAGATATAGCGTGCGCACACCAAAGTTTCGGCGCCCAAGGCCATCATTGCGAGCGCAAACACCGCTCGGCCTGTGCTGGCCAACACATCCGCCGCGGGTTCGAACGGCACTCTTTCCTTCGCGATTGTTTCAGGCATCGTCGGTTCCCCGGAAAACTATCACGACTCCCAAGTCCTGTCACCGCCTCGAATCGAATCCACACGCAGGATTGACGCATGAAACCGGCAAGTAGATTCTCCCGCCCTTCGGTTCACCTCCAGCCCATCCACAGTTCATCCTCGGTGCATTGTTCCTCCGCGGGGATCGCGAGAGAGTGCACAGCGTTGTTGATGCGTGCAGCGGTTGCGATCGAAACCGGGGCAAACCACCAGGGCCGCAAAAAACAGGAGGCGCCGTGCAAACCAAGTTCAAAGACAACGGTCGGAAGTGGCTGTGGAGTTTTCTTGCAGTCCTCGTGATGTCACAACTCTACTTCGTCCGGGAACTGCTGGCAGCCTTCGCCCTTTTCGCCGTGGTCTTTGTAATGATTGCCTTGGTGTTCGCGAGCCTCTATACGCTCCAGAATTGCTGGAAGTTAGCGGTGGCGCGCCTTGGGGAACTTCGCCAGCCGGTCATGAACTTGGCGTCGGTCAGCCGCGAGAATCAGAAGGCAGCATAAGTATCGACGAGCTGAAGTTCGCGATTTTTGTCATCGCCCGCCAGGACGGTCACCGCAGATTTGCGGTACGATCGCAACGAGTCTTCCTCGCCATCCCAATTGACGGCTCCGTCAGACAAGTCCTCTCGATTCGCGGACTCGCGCTACATTCCTTGAACGAAACGCCGTTCCCCGTTGAACAGCTTCAACCGCGAAGCAACCACTTGTCTTACTGCTTCCACGGCGGAGGGCAGAATCTTGTAGGGCACAACTTCGTCGGGGTGCTTGGCCAAGCCCTGTTCCAAACCTTTTCTCCACGCGACCCGCAGCTCTGTATTGATGTGCACAATGTTGATTCCCGCGGCGATGGCTTTGCGGAAGTCTTCATCATCGGTTCCGGAGCCGCCGTGCAGGGTTAGAAAAACCCCTGCCGCGCGCTTGATGCTCGCGATTCTTTCGATATCCAAGCGCTTCTTCGTTTCTCCCGCAACCATGCTCTTGAGCATCCCGTGCATATTCCCCACCGCGGGGGCCAGTATGTCCACTCCCGTGCTCTCCACAAACTGCTTCGCTTCTTCCGGGGTCGAAAGCCCCTTCGACAAGTCGGGTGCTTTGTCGTGTATCTCCGAGCCCGTTCCGATGTCTCCGATTTCCCCCTCGACCAGCATCACAGGATGGATGGCCTTGAGCGCTTCCACCGCCTGCCTGGTTTGCCGCACATTCTCTTCGAAGGGCAGCGCCGAAAGGTCAAAGACAATGGAGTCAAACCCGGCTTTGGCCGCTTCCAGCCCCTTCGCGAGGGAGTGCGTGTGATCGGCGTTCAGAAAAATGGGAAAGTCGTATTCCTCGCGCAAACTTCGCACGAAAGCCGCAATCGGACGAGTTCCCACAAACTCGCGCTCGCCCTCGGACAAACCCACCAGGACGGGCACGTTCTGTTCCCGGGCAGCAGCGAACACCGCCTTCAATAGCACGAGGTCCGAAATGTTGAAATGGCCGATGGCCACGCCACCTTGTTCCGCTTTCTGCAGGAGTTCCCGTAATGAGTGCATAGGGTTTACATCCTTTCGTCCGCGCGCCCCTCAAGAAGACAGATGCCGATAAACCCCAAAAGTTCAATCATTCTCCAAGGAAAAGTTTTGGCATCACAAGTGATTCATAACAGGGAGATTGGGGGGCGTTGAATGGATGGGTCGAAAGGTAACATTCGACTCACGGAGGCGGAAACTAGAAACTCGAAAATGGAGCCGGGACTTGAGCGCGGCAACCACAGTGGAGAGTCCCCTTGCGGACGTGGGTAGCAGGTGCAACGCCTGACTGACGATGCGCCGCCGAAGTTTATCAGTAGCCTTTGTGCGTATCGTATTGAACAGCCGGAATAGCGAACGCGAGCGCACACTTTCCCTGTAGCACGCCGGGAAGCCGTCCAGCCCGGTGGAGACTATCTGGTTTCAGGGTTCGATATTTTCCGCGTCGAAGCTGACGAATTCGCGCGGCAAGAATCCTCAACAAGCTTGTGGTGAATTCCGTATGCGTCCTCCGACTTCCCGCGACACGAGCCTCATGGGCGTGGCTGAGCCTAGCACTGCGGCTTTCTCTCTGCCTTGGAAGCGCGCTTTGAGAACGGCCGCGCGCTGCGGTCTGCCTGTTGTTTTTGCAAGCGCGTCACTCCTGCTCTTTATGGTTCCTGCGAGCGCACTCGCTCAGCAACGAACTGGCGAGCGCGGGATTATTAGCCGCTCCCTCCCGGATGCACCTCTACCCCATTCAGACCCGCAGAATTCGGCTCAGCCAACACCCACAGCGGAGGGTTCAGCCAGCATCGCCGGCACGGTGCTGGACGTAAGCGGAGCCAGCGTTTCCGGCGCAGACGTCAGCTTGATCCATGAAGACGGAACACAATTGCTTACGATGGTCTCCGAGGCGACCGGCGAATTCAGCTTTACAAAGATTCCTGCCGGTTCCTACCTCGTGACCGTCAACGCTAAAGGTTTTGCGTTCTTTACATCCGCAGAGTTCACCGTCGCGGAGCTGCAGGACTATGACGTTCCTGACGTCTCATTATCGATTGCGACGGCAAACATAGAGGTGACGGTCCGTCCCACCGAGCTGATCGCCGCCGGGCAGATAAGGGCGGAAGAGAAGCAGCGTCTGCTCGGCGTCATCCCAAATTTCTATACAAGCTACATTTATGACGCCGCCCCGCTCACTTGGAAACAGAAATTCTCGCTCGCTGCTCGGAACACTTTCGATCCCATTACCTACGTCGGCGTCGGCCTCGCTGCCGGAATCGAGCAGGCGACGAACGCCTATCCCGGGTACGGGCAAGGTGCCGCCGGATATAGCAAACGTTATGCCGCAAAGTTTATCGACGGACGCAGCAGTGCCTTCCTGACTCATGCGGTCTTCCCCGCGCTCCTTCATCAGGATCCGCGCTACTACTACCAGGGCTCCGGCTCCGTTAAGTCTCGGTTCATACATGCGGTCAGCTCTGCATTTGTCATACGCAGCGATAGTGGGCGAACTGTGCCCAACTCTTCTTATTTGCTTGGCGACATTTGCTCAGGAGCACTGTCCAATCTGTATTATCCCAAAGCGAATCGGGGAGCGAACCTGGTCTTCACCAATGCCGCCATGGGCCTGGCCGGGCGAGTGGGTACGAATTTAATCCGTGAATTCCTCTCGAAGCGCCTGACAACGAACGTACCGGGCAATGGAAAACTTTGAACGCTGTGTGGGACCAGGAAAGGAAGGGGTGCTGCCTCGACCCGGCATTCGAATGGCACTACTTGATTTGCTGGTCTGCAGGCAGTGCCTGGTTAATTCTCTGCAAGGTCTGAAATCCGTCTTTGACCACGGTGGCCTTGATATTGTCCCTGGTCACCACAATGGGTGTTAAGAGGATAGCGGGTACATCCACTTTGCCATTTTTTATTTGCCGGTTCGCACTCGTCCTTTCGCCTTTGGCCAGTCGAACCGCTTCCTCGGCGGCAACTGCCGCTTCCTTTGCGATTGGCTTGTACACGGTCATGCTTTGTGCGCCTTGGGCTATGCAGATAATCGCGGCCAGATCCGCATCTTGTCCGGAAACCGCCACTTTGCCAGCTAGATTATGTTCGCGGAGCGCTTGAATCGCGCCGCCGGCCAATCCGTCATTGGAAGCGAGAACAGCGGCGATGTTACCGTGGGCGGAATCAATGGCGTTCAGCATGAAAAGGTACGCTTCGGATGGCAGCCAGTCTTTAGTATAGGCATCCGCGATCACCTTGATGTCACCGCGATCGACATAAGGCCGCAGAACTTTCATCTGCGCGTCATGCAGAGTTTTTGCGCCTTCCTCATTCGGAGAGCCCGCGATCAGTACGTAATTTCCTTTGGGCGCGCGTTTTACGAGGTAATCCGCTTGCATGCGGCCGACCTCCACGCGGTCAAAACTGACATAGAGATCCACATCGCTATGGAGGACCAGGCGGTCGTAACTGATGACCATGATGTTGGCCGATTTTGCAGCGGCCACCATGCGGGTGGCCATGGCGTCATCGTGCGGCAGCAGGACCAGCACTTTGATGCCGGCCTTGATCATGTCCTGCACCTGCTGGAGCTGGCGATTGTCGTCGCCGTTGGCGTCGGCGGAGATCACCTCCGCGCCTAGCTGCTTGGCGCGCGCCTCAAAGGAATCCAAGTCCGTCTGCCAACGCTCGCCCTTCATCGCTTCGATGGAAAAGCCGATTTTGGGTTTGTTGCCGTCTTGCGCCCGCGCAAGCTGTGCGTTAAGGACGATAAGGAATGCCGCGGACAGAACCGTTATGGCGCGAAGGGCTCTGGTCAAGACGCTTCCTCCTAATTCATTTTGACCATAGCATGGCCGGCCCAAGTTCAGCGGCGCTCGGCAATATATTGTGCTCAACGAAGAACCGAGCACGCCGGCCTTAGTCGTCCAGAACAAAGGTCAGCAATGACTTGTTGATCTTGATTTTGCGGTTGTGGTATTCGATGAAGCCCAGTTTTCTAAATTTGTTCATGAAGAAATTTACGCGAGATCGCGTAGTGCCGACGATTTCCGACAAAGTCTCCTGGGAAACCGTCGGCAGTTCGTCGTCTAGCTGGTGCTGCACTCTTCCATAACGGCCGAGCACGAGTAGCGCCCGGGCGAGCCGCTTCTCGGACGAATTGAAAAGTTGATCGATCAGAGCTTCCTCGACGCGATTTTTATGACTGAGTATATATTCGACAAAACAGTCCGATAGTTTGTCTTGGGTACGGAGCATACCCAGCAATTCGTTCTTGTCGATGGAGAGAAGGGTGGTCGGGGTAATGGCAGTAGCCGTGCCCATGCGGATCGACTGACCCGCCATGCAGCCCTCGCCAAAAAAGTCGCTCGGACCAAGCATGGCAACCACCGCCACCTTCCCCGTCGCGCTAACCACGGAGAATTTTACGTTGCCCTTCTGGATGTACATGACGCTCTGGGCCGCGTCCCCTTGAATGTAAATTTGCTCGTCTTTTTGAAATTCAGCAACCTTTCTGGCCATTCCCGAAGTATCGAGAAAGGTCTGCGGGTCGAGCGTTAGCGTCTTGGATTTCTTCATTTTCATCCGGGCATGGGGAGTGGCCCAACTGGAACCAAATTCAGTTCCTAGTAGCTTTTTTTGGTGTCTCGACGGACAGGAAGCAGAGGATTTGCTGCTTTAATTGCGCATCAACTTCGTCCGCGATGGTCACGACGTCTGGAAGCAACTTGCTGAAGGTCACACGACGCTCATTCCTGTGCAGCGTCGAAAAAATGCAGACCTGCAGGATTCGGGATTCATCCACGACCATTGCAGCGGTGTACCCTTGCTTGAGCCGCAGCTCTCCGTGATGACTTGCGGCGACCGAAACCGGTGGTTTCGATCCTTTGTCGAGACGCAGCCTGGCAATCACGTCATGGAGGAGTCTCGGAAGATGGCCCGTGCGTTCTTCGAAATTCAACTGGATGCGGATTAAGTCTGGTTCTTTCTCCACAAGCCCGAGCCACTCATGAATCGTGGGGTCGAGTTCCTTTTCAAGAATGTCGGCTACGGACTCCGTACCTGTCAAAGCCAGGGACTCGTTGCCGCCCCCCGGTGAAGCTGTAGTTCTCGTCACAGTAACCCCCCTCTTATCCACACTCAGTATTCCACTTTGGCTGCCGCAAGGCTGTTCTATAAGGGATACCTTCCCAATTGGGGAAACGAGCTTCGGACAGGGCGATTCCGGGAAAAATGTCGTATGCATTCAAACAGGCGAATGCGAAATTTAATGGTCCGTTCATGAAACTGGTAAAGCTTCCCTCCGCAACTAAATGGAGTAAGTGCCCGTTAGCCAGAAGTGATCCACGTGTTTGTAAGACACGCTTATCGGAGAGGCGTGGAGTTAATCGATCCTCTGCCAGCGCGAAGGTCTACGTTCAACAAGCGGGGTTGTACAAAAGTGAACAGCGCGCATGTTTGAAAGTGCTAAGAATGTGTTACTGCGTGTCGAGGAGAACGGATATTTGCCGGAAGACTATGCGATCTGGTCATGGAGTTAGGTAGATGGCTACGGGGTGGTGATCGTAAGTTTTCAAGAACGCGGGACTCCGCGAAAGTAGCGGGAACGCGGGCATTATTCAAGGGAATAAGGAAATGTCGAAATCTCCGGGATATGTCGGCACAGTGAAAGTCTTCGTCGCCGACAGCAGTCAACTGAGCTGCCAATTGATAGCTGCGGCGCTCCGGCGGGACCGCTATCGGACCAAAGTCGTCGGCTTCGCAACGGACGCGATTGGGATTCGCGAAGGACTGGCCAAGTACGAAGCCGACGTCGCGGTGATCGGTGCTCGACTGGATGAAGAGGACACGGCTGGTTTCAGCGTAACGCGAGAGCTACGGGCTTCGCACGCTAAACCCAGTGTCATCCTGATACTCGATTCGAACAGACCGGCGATGGTCGTCGAAGCATTCCGGGCGGGAGCAAGCGGAATATTCTCAAGGGATCAATCCTCCGAGCTCCTGGGCAAATGCATCCATGCAGTTCATCGGGGACAAGTGTGGGCTAGAAGCCAGGAATTGCGCTACGTGATCGAAGCGCTAGGGTCGCCGCTGGCAGCCAAGTCCATTTGCGTGCGCGGCTCGGGATTGCTGACAAAGAGGGAAGAAGGCGTTGTCCAGTTGGTGGCCGAAGGGATGACCAATCGCGACATTTCCCAAGAGCTTCATTTGAGTGAGCACACGGTGCGTAACTATTTGTTCAGAATCTTCAACAAAGTGGGAACTTCGAATCGGCTGGAGCTGGCCCTTTACGCCATCGATCGAAAAGAAGGAGATCATCACCAGAATTCAGTAGTTGCCACGCATGGGCCCGTTGTTAGTCCGAATTAGGATTTATCCTCAAGGCTGCCGTATATCTGAATTCGTAGTGCCGGATCACTCGACTACACATTCGCTGAAACGCCTGTGTTGGGATTTTCAGTCGAAAGGAGATTTATCCACTTCCAGCACCTCGCCCATTTGTTTTCGCTTTGGTCAGGTCAGCAGCGCAAAACTTGCGGTCGATGTGTGGGTTATTCCGCGGGGTACCCGTATTTAGCACGCAAGGTTTCCCGGCAGGGACACCACACGTGGGACAAGGAACGGAGAACTCGCGCGTCAGTTCTTTCTTTTTCATTCGTTCCGAGCGAGATAACATCCAGCCGCGAACTCCTTCCTTTTGGAACCTGCCGGCATTCGCCGCTACTCGTTCATTGGTATCTAAGATCGCTCCCCGGTGTCGGTCCCCTAGCGTACATACGCCGTTTATACAGGCGGAGCAGCTCGCGACGCAGGGCGAGGTCCACAATGCGAATCCACCTTGCTCGTTGTACTAGGACTTGGGTCGCGCCGGACAAGGCTGGAAAACGTATTCTATAGAGCTGCGCCGTGCGCCGTGGCCACCGATGGTATTTCCTTATAACAGAAGGGAATCCGGGGTATAATAGCGGTGTCTCACTAGCATCCCTCTGCCGTCCTTCAACTTTTGGGCAGTTCCTTGCGAAATCTGACAAATCATTCGCAAAGGAACCGTCTATGGATCGTGTCTCCGCTTCCCTTCCCAAGAAAACCATCGCCAGTCCTGCTGGCAATGGCGTCAATGGGCGCGAGGTTCACAACAAGATCCTGCTGGCTCTCCCACAGCAGGAGCGCACCGCAATCTTTTCTAAATTAGAGTTCGTTTCCTTGCCGACGTCCACGGTGTTGAACGAGGTAGGCGAGCCCATAAAGTTTGCCTTTTTTCTGAATGAGGGGTTGGCATCCATTCTGAGCATCACGAGCGATGGAAAGAGCGTGGAAGTTGGATTGTCCGGAAGAGAAGGTTTCGTTGGGATCCCTCTTACAGTAGGATTTAATAGCAGTCCTACCCGCGTAATTATGCAAGTTGCGGGCAGTGGTTTCCGACTGGCTGCCAAAGATCTTACCGCCGCTCTGCGTGAATGCCCGAAACTAGCGACTGCACTACAACGATTTGCTCAAGAAGTGGCTTTGCAAGCCTCCCAAGTGGCTGCTTGCAACCGGCTGCATGAGGTGGACGAGCGGCTGGCGAGATGGCTTCTTATGTCTCAAGAGCGCTTGGGCGGCGACCTTATACCTCTGACGCAGGAGTTTCTCGCCCACATGCTGGGCACGCGCAGGGCCAGCGTCACCGTGGCTGCGGGTATGCTGCAAAAAGCGGGCCTGATTACCTACACGCGCGGAGCGGTTAAAATTAAGAGCCGAGCTCAGCTGGAGGACGCGGCGTGCGAATGCTACGGAATATTGACGCAGCAAATTAAACAGTGGCGGGCCGAAGCGGACTAGCGGCATTCCGATGCCTCGATAAAGGTCTGCAAGCCACTCGCGAATTCCCAATGCGCAGTTTTCCTGCCAAACAACAACTACTTGCCATACACACGGAGCTCACCTGAGGAGCCGCGAACATGCCGGCGCAGCCACCGCCGCGGTCAATGCTGTCGAATACTCGATTGTGCCTTCCTGTGCTGTAGTGAACTGTGCGTCTCAATCACGCTGAGAGAGAATCGTGTCCGTCGGGGATCCGTGCTTCTTGTCTCCCGGAATCTCCTGGGCGGGGTTTAATAGCTTACGTCAGGGAGATTCGCCAGTATCAGTTGCACTCCCACCTTACCCCTGAGGGGCGCGACGGATACCAAGTCCGTCGCGCTTCTGTCTTATTCCTGCGGGTGCGCGCCAGCCTAGTACTAACCCATCGGGAACCTTGCTTTGAGTCGACTTATCCTGCTACCATGGTGGTCAAGCGGTGGTTTGTATGAAAACAATCGCGAGACCAAGTAGCATTAAACCCCACAAAAAACTCAAGCAGAAGCTTGCATTCGAAGCCCAAGCCTTTCTCGACTCGGCCGGTGTGGCGAAAAAAATCGCAGAGTTTAAGGGAGCGGGGGTCGTCTACTCGCAAGGTGACGCCGCCAAGAGCGTACTGTACTTACAAAGCGGCGGTGTGAAGCTCACGGTCGTGAATGAGGTCGGCAAAGAGGCGGTCGTGGCGATTCTGGGACCGGGCGACTTCTTTGGTGAGGGCTGTCTGGCAGGTCAGTCGGTCCGCATGGGAACGGCTGTTGCGATAACGCCTAGCACGGTGCTCGTCATTGAGAAGAGTGAGATGTTCAAAGTGCTCCACGAGGAGCATGACCTCTCCGACCGGTTCATAAGGTTCATGCTGGCGCGGAATATTCGAATCGAAGAGGACTTGATCGATCAGCTTTTCAACTCCAGCGAGAAGCGGCTGGCTCGCACCCTGCTATTGCTGGCCCGTTACGGCAAAGAAGACCAACCCCACGGAGTTCTCCCCAAGATGTCGCAAGAAACGCTGGCGGAGATGATCGGGACGACGCGCTCACGCGTCAATTTTTTCATGAACAAATTCCGAAAGCTGGGTTTCATCAAGTACAACGGCGGACTTCAGATCAATACTTCTCTCTTGAGTGTGGTACTGCACGAGTAGCTGGCGGCCTGCCTATCGAGGTTCCGCTCCTCTTCGCGCGCTCGCGCAGCTTTTGCACTTTGAAACGAATGCACAATTGGGCTCCAGAAATGCCGTTTTTCCCCATGCCCAAATACAGCTTTCACCCTATGGATGGACCTTCCAATTCTGAATAATCTGATCACGCTGTCAGTTCCAGCAGAGGAGACTGAAAAACGTGAGGAAATCCATCGCTGCAACAATATTTTTCGCAATGCTCTGGATCGTTACGCCCGCATCTTTCGCTCAAGTTTCCGTCGGAATCCGAATCGGTGCCCCGCCGCCGCCTCGCGTCATGGCTGTCCGCCCAGAAAGCCCAGGCCCCGACTACATCTGGGTAGAAGGCTACTGGTATCCGGTAAACGGGCACTATACATGGCATAGAGGCTATTGGACTCGGCCGCCCTACGAGGGCGCTCGATGGGTAGGCCCTCATCACGACGGAGAGCGGTTCTTCGAAGGCTATTGGGAAGGGGACCACGGCCGCGTCGAGCACGACCACCGCTGGGATCACGAACGTGAAAGAGATCACGGCCGGCCTCCCCGCGACCATTAGCCCGCTGGAGAAGCCTGCCACCAGCCCGCAGGCTTGCTCTGCTTTGCCTTGCGAAGGGGAAACTGGGACGGGAAAACAGCTACATACGAGACGTCTTCTGATACTTAGTCGTTGCGTCTCGTTTGCTTCGCAATTTTTCGTATTTTGAAAAAAAAGGGCAACTTCCCGTCCGTCCCCATCCCTTCGAAAGTAATCGAATTCCCATCGCGATGGAGATATGGCCAAGCTCTCCCCGGCAAGTTTTGAGACGGATCTCCGCGCCCGCGCGACTTTTGCGCAGTGGCGCAGCCAGGATTATTTATGCTTTTACTTTCTTAGTTTTGGGTGTTCCCTGCAGATATGCATTGCAAATTCTTTATCCCGCCCCCGCTCGTAGTACTCCTTCATTTCTTGCAGCGAGTTGCCGGCGGGTGGCCCCGAAGGATTGAACACCCATGCGCATTCTGAGCAGCCGAAGCCTTGAAACCGCGGCTCTTCAACCCATACAAGCATGCGGAGCGCGTCCATCTGCGGACGCCTCACGAGTTGCGAGTACGTTGCTGTCTCGGGCATTGCTTCTCCTTGCTGGCCGGGTTGCCTTGGGTTTGTGCCGAGTGGACCAGCGGAAAAAACGAAAGTCGCATTCTTCGCACCGGTACGGTCGAATCAGTAGCTTGGCCAGGAAGGGCTCTGCAATTCCTCCCGTTCTTGCTCGGCGGACTTGGTCACTCTGACAGGCCGGGCACCAAATCGACTCCGCAGCACTTTTCAAGGAAGGCAGGAATGACAATTCAATCTCTAACTTTGATTTTCGTGTTGATTCCATTCCTTACTCTCCTTTCCGTTACATACTCACTATCAGGACTGTCCTCGTCTATCGGGTAAACCCCGTAAAAGCCCATCGGGTAAATCCGATAAAGCCGGCGGCGCCAAACGCGTGCTAAACATTAGAGCTGGACATCTGGTCAGGGCGAATTCCACTTCTCCGCTTACGGCGTTATCTCTAACGATGCCGGCCGCATCCTATTATCGACCACGGGAGGTACCGCATGAATTTGCCTGATGCACCGGTTGCGAACGAAGGCTTCTTCGTCACGCACTTCCTCACCGTGAAGGACCAGGAAAAATCGAAGGACTTCTACGTCCGAATCCTTGGCGGGAAAGTGATCAAGCCGGAAAATCCCTGCTACATCAAGCTGGTGAACAGCTGGATCATTCTCAATTCCGGCGGTGGCCCGACTCCCGACAAGCCGGAGGTCTTCCTCGAAACCCCTTCGGATCTCAATCGAGTGAATAGCTTCCTGAACTTGCGCGTCGCCGACATCCAGGCCTGCTACAAAGAATGGCGCGCCAAGGGAGCGTTCTTCCTTACCGAGCCGCTGGACAATCACGGCTGGGAATGGCGTTGCTACATGCGTGATCCGGACGGCTACCTCATCGAAGTCGGCCAATATACTCAAGCGTCGATCGACCGTTTCAAAAACTATGCCCGTTGAATTGCCGCTACTTGCTGCAATACTGGTTCAGAAATCCGAACACGTCTTCGGCCCAGACGTCGGATCCAAAGTAGCCAAAGCTATGGCCGTCCTGAGGGGAATCGCCGTAGGCGGGATAAATCTTCAGTTTGTACGTCTTGCTCGCCGCGTCCATCGCTGCCGAGAGAGTCTTGCTTGGTGACAGATCAAAATCGTTAGCGGCCTGAAAAAAGAAGATTGGTGCTTTTGCATTTCGCACCGCACGAGTCATACGCAACTGTAACTCAGGAGCCTGCGCCCAACTCTGGGCGCCTCCCGCGGAGTCGATCCCCGCGCAATATCCTCCTCGTTCTACTCCCAGCACCGTTTCGATGCCGCCAAACGAGTTTCCCGCCACTGCGATGCGGCTCGGTTGAACGAAACTCTGTTTTCGCAACCACGTCAGCGCTGCGAACTGATCCTCCAAATGATCCGTCTCCAATAACCGCACCATCGTTGCGGCCGCCGCGGAGTCGCCTCCGGCTTTCTCGGCAGCCGCGATCTGGTCGCCAATATACGGACCTGCGGAGGCGCTCAATCCCTGCCCCCGCCGGTAAGGTCCAAAGAATACCCATCCATGGCTCGCGAACACGGGACCCAGTGCGGCAAAGGCCTGCTGGCTCATCATGCCCGGCGCGCTTCCGTGGTTATAAACAACCGCGGGAAAGGGTCCAGTTCCTTCGGGTTTATAGAGCACTCCGTGCAGAGTAATCTCTCCACTTGGAAATGTGATGGTTTCTGCCACAGCCAAAACTGGGGGTAAAAGCAATAGGGCGAACAGTGCGGAAAAATAAGGTTTAGTCATATTTGTATCAACCTGGCTCAAATGTCGCCGGTCTCAGCGAACATGTGCATCAGCTCCCGCTTCACAAAGCACCGATGAAGGATGGTTTGTGCGCGGGCCGTCCGCAGGATACCGCGAGCCCGCGGTTTTCAGGCGCGTTTTTTTGCGCTCCGGATGATTTTGCGGAAGTGCGGTCCTCTCCGGCATGGCGGGTCGTTAAATATTTTTCGGCCCCGCGCCCGCCGCCACCGCCCGCGACGCGGCGTTCTTGTTCGCTTCCTCCGGCGTGCCCCTGTCAATCTCGATCGAACCTTTGAAGTCCGCGCCGTCTTCGATCATGATCTGCGCCGTAGTCAAGTTACCGATCACCGAGCCGTCCTTCTTGATCTCCACCCGTCCCTTCGCGTGCACGTCTCCCTTCACGGAACCGTACACTACCACGTCGCGGGCGATGATGTCCGCCGTTACCTTCGCCGCCGGTCCCACAGTCAGCTTCCGCCCATCCAGTTGGATCTGTCCTTCGACCAAGCCCTCGATCATCAGATCCTCGGTCCCGGTGATGTCGCCTTTCACGCGCAGGCTCGACCCCAGCCACCCCGTGGCGTGCTCCGCGGCCGCTTCCACTGGACTCATCGCCTCGGTGCCCTTCTTATTCCACATCGAACCCTCCTAGGAACAGCACACCCGCGCCGATTTTCCGGCAGAGTGCAGCACTTTTACGTTGTGTCTCGGGGACGGGCTGGAGGGGTTCCGGCGAGATGCAGCGTCGCCCTGCATCCTACTCCTGCGCCCCGCCCGCAGCAAGCCGCCTGTGGAGGCGTGCTAGAATGGTGTTTCAAAGATGCGAAGGAAAGGCGCGGCATGCCCAATGTCTTGATCCATAAGGCGAAGGAGTTAAAACCGCAGACTCGCGCTGCGGTTGAGGCGGAATTGGGCCGTTCGCTCAAGGACGATGAAGACGTCAGCATCATGGCATTTGCCACCCATGAAGCACCGGTAGGCGACGCTCGCGCACGTGCCAGCGAAAAGCTGGAGTCGCATTTCAAGAAGATTGACAAGAAGACAGCAAACGTAGCCGAACAGGATGCGGAAGCAGCGCTCCAGGAAGCCCTCAGAAACGTGCGGCCCGGGTATCGCGAGGAGGAGTGAGAGTTGTTTTCGATTCGAACGTGCTGGCCCGAGCTCACCAGAGAGCGCAAGGCCCGGCGCGGCGAGCGTTGCTTCATGTTACCTCCGGTTCCGACACCCTCATACTTTCCCCTTATATCCTCTGGGAGCTGGAGCGAATCCTCACCTATCCAAGACTGCTGAAGCGTTCAGGCTTGAATCCGGGCGACATAGCGGAATATCTCGAAAGTCTTGGCGAAGCCGCCTGCCTCGTCACTCCGGAGCAGGTCCCGCAGAATTTGTTGCGCGATTCAACCGATGCGCCAATCTTGGGGACGGCACTCGCGGGACAGGCTGATTTTCTTTGTACTCGCGACGCGGATCTGCTTCAGGACAACGTGCGCCGGTTCTGCACCGGCAAAGGGATTCGCGTGGTAACGGATTTGGAACTCTTGGAAGCGCTTGGTGCGTGAATCGCCCAATCTTTTGCAATTTCCAGTTTCTGACTTCTAGTTTGGTTCTCCGTTTCTGCTTTCTCTCGAACTGTGCGAAACGGGGCTGCGGCGCTTCCCTTTCCATAGCACCATGGATGTATGTCGCCTAAGAACAAGAAGCCGAAGAAAAAACTGTCACCCCGGAGCGCGCCAGCCTCAACAAGGAAATGGCCGAGCCCCGCATGGCTAGGTCCGGCCGGATAGCGGGGCTGAACCTCGATACCTCGCGAACTCCAGAACCGCCCAGCATCGTCCTGCCGGGAACCGTTGACAAAATCATCCCCTCGCCCCGCCGCAGCCAGCCGGAAAAGGCCCAGATTGCCGTGGACGGCCCAGACCGCCGCTATCGCGATCTCCGCATTGAAAATGTCTTGACGGACGAACATGGCGATGACGTGAAGCTCAAGAAAGGCGCTCACGTCGAAGTTACCGTCACCTCTGACCCAACGAAGTAATCCGCGCGGTTCGTATTTTCACAAAAGGAGAACTTCCCGCCTGTCCCCATCTGCCACTTTCACAACAAGTCTTGAGTTGTCCGAGGCATAGCTATTCATTTGTTCTTTTCTTAACGCTATGGTATCTAAACCGTGTAACTCCCCTTTTTCATAGCCTTAGTCGTGCTGAAATTGAGATGAACAAAAACGAGCGGCGATGACCATCAGTTCCACGTTTCTTTCCCTTGATGAAGCAATTGGAGAGATTGTGCAAGCGTGTCAGTATGCTGCCGCTGAGGAGAGGCGGAAGCGGTTCGCATTTCTTGTGGGCGCGGGACTCTCTTACCCGTCGGTCCCTTTGGCAAGAGACATCGAGGCCAATTGCCAAGAAATCGCTGAAAAGAGAAAAATCAAACCGTTGCTAGGAGATCCCTCTGCGATGGAGCGGTACTCTTATTGGTTTGGCAAGGCATATCCACAACGCCTTCAAAGGCAGAGATATCTCAAGAATCTAATCGAGAAGAAGGCGATCTCTCTAGCGAATTTTCGGTTGGCGCACCTCCTGCTAGCGGACTGCGTTGCTAATATCGTGATTACGCCAAATTTCGATAATTTTCTCTCTCGCGCCCTCACTACATTCGGCCACGACACATTTCGAATATGTGATCATCCAGGGACCGTTGAGCGAATTTCCCAGGCGAACGCGGATATCCAGATTGTGCAAGTACATGGCACCTACTGGTCCTATGATCAGGCAAATCTGAACGGCGAACTGGAAGAGCGCTCGAAACCCTCTTCCACAACCACTTCATCAATGGCACAACTCCTGGACTCCCTATTTAAAGAACTTTCTCCGATCGTCGTTGGTTACAGCGGTTGGGACGGTGACGTGATCATGCGTGCATTGCAGAGGAGACTGCACACGTCTCTTGGCTACAAGAGCTATTGGTTCTGTTACCGGCATAGCGATTTCGATACTTTGCCTGATTGGCTGAAGGTTCATCAGGATGTCGTCTTTGTCTTGCCGCCCGAAGCCGCGCTCCCCGAAAGACCCGCGCCCGTCCAGGCTATTAAAGCATTCGCTGGCGAATCGCTCGAGATGGAATCCCCCATCCAACTGAAGCCGGAGACCATTGCAGAATCCGGTGGTCGCTTGGACGTGGTGGAAGCCCACACCGTATTTGATCGTCTCCTCAAGGAACTGAAGGCCGAAATTCCTCCTCTCGTTCGCGATCCATTGGACTTTTTTGCTAATCGACTGGAAGAGTCAGTTCCCCCAGATAACCAGATCTCACAGGGAGCAGCCGCCTATTCCTTTGGAAGTGTGATCGAACGGATTAGAAGCGCACAGAAGTGTCTCGATACCGTGAAAGGAACAGCCGGGAATACGCGTGAAGCGGAAGAGTTGCTCGAGGAAGTCCGCGACGCCACCCGGCGCTCGCTCTACGAAGATGCGCTCAAGACAGCTCTTCGCATCGCTTCCAACGACCTAGAGGAGATTGAATCGCGAGATTTGCTCGAGAGCCTTGCGATCGCCACTCGAAATGTGGATGCGAACTCTGAACAGAAACTGCCTGGCCTCGATCTGGTCATCCAGCTCGTCATCGCTCTTTCCAAGAGATCACCAGATCTTCAGCTTGATTTAGTCCATGCAGACGCGCTGAACGGAAAAGGCAGGACGCTTCGCGTGCTGAATCGTAGCGAGGAAGCGATCGGCGCGTATGACGATTTGGTTCGCCGCTTCGGAGACTCCCCGGCGGCTGCGTTACAGGAATGGGTCGCCAAGGCACTGTTCAACAAGGGTTTCGCGCTGGGGACGCTGAACCGCTGTGAGGAAGCGATCGGTGTGTATGACGACTTGGTTCGCCGCTTCGGAGACTCCCCCACGGCTCCATTGCAGGTCCTGGTCGCCAAGGCGCTGATCAACAAGGGCATCACGCTGGGGACGCTCAACCGCAACGAGGAAGCGATCGGTGTGTGTGACGACTTAGTTCGCCGCTTCGGAGACTCACCGGCGGCTGCGTTACAGGAGCAGGTCGCCAATGCACTGCTTATTAAGGGCATCACGCTGGGGACGCTCAACCGCAACGAGGAAGCGGTCGGTGTGTATGACGACTTGGTTCGCCGCTTCGGAAACTCACCCACGGCTCCATTGCAAGACCTGGTCGCCAAGGTGCTGCTCAACAAAGGCTTCAGGTTAAAGACGCTGAACCGCAACGAGGAAGCGATCGGTGTGTATGACGACTTGGTTCGCCGCTTCGGAGACTCCCCGGCGGCCGCGTTGCAGGAGTGGGTCGCCAATGCACTACTCAACAAAGGCTCCACGCTGAAGACGTTGAATCGCAACGAGGAAGCGATCGGTGTATATGACGACTTGGTTCGCCGCTTCGGAGACTCCCCGGCGGCGGCATTGCAAGAATGGGTCGTCAGTGCACTCTTCAACAAGGGCTTCACTCTGGAGACGCTGAACGTCAACGAGGAAGCGATCGGTGCGTATGACGACTTGGTTCGCCGCTTCGGAGACTCCCCGGCGGCTTCATTGCAAGAATGGGTCGCCAAGGCACTGTTCAACAAGGGCTTCAAGTTGATGACGCTGAGCCGCAACGAGGAAGCGATCGGTGTGTATGACGACTTGGTTCGCCGCTTCGGAGACTCCTCGGCGGCTGCATTGCAAGAGCAAGTCGCCAGGGCGCTGTACAACAAAGGCTACACGTTGGGGATACTGAACCGCAGCGAGGAGGCGATCGGTGTGTATGACGACTTGGTTCGCCGCTTCGGAGACTCCTCGGCTGTTGCGTTGCAAGAGCACGTCGCCAAGGC
>Ga0207024_10119_pt2 | contig 17616 bp, 11 predicted proteins | sample Alteio_BWMinCont_44_FD_153470 | JGI IMG/M metagenome (GOLD analysis project Ga0207024, IMG submission 153470) | Enriched cells from forest soil in Barre Woods Harvard Forest LTER site, Petersham, Massachusetts, United States -... | ecosystem: Environmental > Terrestrial > Soil > Temperate forest >...
TTGGCGTTTGGCGTTTGGCGTTTGGGCTAGGTTCTCGGCATTAAGATGTAGGATTTTGCAACCTTTAGGTCTTCGAGGGCCTCGGCGGCTTCGCAGGGTGGGGTGCGGTCGCCTTTGACGGCGGCGACGAAGTTTTCCGCTTGACGGCGCATGGCGTGGACCCAGGGGAGTTGAGGGACGATGGTTTCCGGCGTTTTGTCCTTTGAGTCCCGCAGGATCTCGACGCGGCCGGGGCGATTTAGGGCTACCGGGGCGGGAAGGTCTATTTTGACGTAGCCGCGTTCGAAGCAGGCGAGTGCTGATTCTTGCCAATCGATCGAGGTCTTGTAGGGGGACATTTCTAGCAAGCCGGGCACCCCGGAATCGCTTTCGACGGCCATCAATACTCCTGCGCGGTCGGCAAAAGTGACTCGGTAAGGCTCACCGAAAAGGAACCGAAGGAGGTTCACCTGGTGGATGTAGTAGTTTACGAACGCGACATATCGGTTGAAGGTAGGGGGATCCATATCTGGGTCGGATGGATCGGGTGGGATAGCGGGAACAGGCTCATCCGACCGGATGAGGTCGGTAAAACCGGAGGCGATCCAATCGCCCTCGGGCATCGTGACCCGCAGATATCGCATCTGTCCGAGTTCTCTGGTGGCCTTTAGGCGGTCGATTTCTGCCTTGGCGTATTCGATGGCAGGGTCGCTCCGCTTGTGGTACCCGACCATGTGCCAAGAGCCGCCAGCCTTCAGGGCAGCTATCATCTGTTCACCTACTGCGACTGAGGAAGCTAGCGGTTTCTCGGTGAGGACCGGAAGGCCGAAGCGATAGAGCGGCTCGACGATCGATCCGTGTCGATCGAACGGCTGGGCTGCTACGAGCGCGTCCAGTTTCTCGCTCGCGACCATTGCTTCGGCATCAGGATATACATTCGGGACGGCGTACCGGTTGGCGACTTTTCGTGCCAATTCCGGCCGTGGTTCGGCGATAGCGACTACCTCGCAGCCTTCGATCGCGCCATAGTTCCGCAGGTGAGCGCACTGACCCATGTTCCCGACGCCAACGAATCCGATTCTGACAATGGACACGAGCGTAGTTTAACGCTACAAGGTTATAACCGCTTCGCGGGGGCCTCAATCGGCCTTGGACTTTTGGCGTTTTTGGCCATTTACCTAGGGTTGGGGCACGGAACCCCTACCCTAGGCTTTGCCATTCGGACCCCGTTGGGGTCAAAGCCGTCAATACATGTTGTTATCGCCGTAAAGCGTTTGGATGTAGGCGATTTGGCCGACGTGATACGTAAAGTTCCAGCTTGGGTAGGCCATCATTTCCTCCATGCCAAAGTCCCTTCCTCCACCGTATGGCAGCCACTTGGTCTCTAGCAGGCGCTCGTCGGGAAGGTCCTTATAGAGCGCGAACAGCTTCTCAAGTCGCTTCTGGCACTCGGCCTTGCAGGTTTCAATCGTTGTCCAGGTAGCTATTTCAGCCTTGTAAGCGGCCATCGATGCCTCGTCCATCTGCCCCATCTCGGCGCCGGAAACGAGGGTGTAGGCCCAGTCCGGACACTTCGCCATTTCTTGAGCCTGGTCCAGCACCGAGCGACCGGCATCGAGCGGCTTCCAGGTGAGCTTGTCCTCCGGCACGCCAGCCGCGTATTTGAAGGCCTCGTCTGCGGCCTTTTGAGTGCTTTCGATAATAAAGTCTTGGAATCTCATGGGTCTCCTCTTGCGTCTTAGTAGTAGACGCTTGTCGTCTATTATCTCAGGCCGGCGGACTAAATGCAATACCCATTCGCGTTAAATCTATGTTATGGGGCTGATGGTAGACGTTAAAATCTTGACTATGCGTTCAAGGACTATTGTTCCCTGGTGCGGAGAAGCGCTGAAGAGGGATATTCTGTGTTAACTATGAACTTAACTCGCTCGCTATGCACTGTCGTCGTCGCCGGTGCGTTGAGCCTTTTGGTTGAGACTGCGCTCGGCCAAGGTCGCACCCGGATTGATGTTCGCGTCGATCAACCGGGGGTGAAGATCAGTCCGGTGTTCTACGGACTGATGACCGAAGAGATTAACCATGCCTATGACGGCGGTCTGTACGGCGAGTTGATTCAGAACCGTTCGTTTCGAGATAGCCGGACGACGATTCCGCATTGGTCGGTTTGGTCAAGCGGCAGCGGAACCGGCGCGATCAAGCTTGAGAACGAGTCGGTAAATGGCTCACCACTTGGCGTTAGCCTTCGGCTGGATGTGGCATCGGCGGGACCATCGGGGTTGGTGGGTGTAGCGAACGACGGGTACTGGGGTGTGCCGGTCAAACCGCACACAACCTACCACGCTTCATTCTACGCAAAGGCCTCGGGCGATCTTCCACTTGAGGTTTCGATTCAAAGCCGCGATAAGCAGACGTCCTTGGCTCAAGCACCAGTTCATAGGCTGACGAGTGAGTGGCGAAAGTACTCAGTCACGCTTCGGACCGGCTCGTTCAGCGCGATAACAGACGGCCAATTTGTCATTGCGGCAGGACAAGGCGGCACCGTCTGGTTCAAGGACGTCTCGCTGTTCCCGCCCACCGTCAAAGGCCGGCCGAACGGGAACCGAATCGACTTGATGAACATGCTCGCAGAGATGAAGCCGAGTTTCCTTCGATTGCCGGGTGGCAACTACTTGGAAGGGGACACGATTCCAGACCGTTTTAATTGGAAGGAGACGATCGGGGACATATCTGAGCGACCAGGCCATCAGGGGCCCTGGAGATATCGTTCGTCCGATGGTCTTGGGCTGCTGGAGTTCTTGGAATGGTGCGAGGACTTGCGCATGCAGCCGCTCCTGGCCGTGTATGCGGGATATTCGCTTCGGCAACAGCATGTCGAGCCGGGCCCCGCTTTGGCGCCATACGTTCAGGATGCGGTCGACGAAATTGAATATGTCACCGGCAGCGCGAAGACGAAGTGGGGAGCGATAAGAGCCAAGAATGGGCACCCTCGGCCGTTCCCGCTGACCTATGTCGAGATTGGGAATGAGGACCAATTCGATCGATCTCGAAGCTATGACGGCCGGTTCGCCCAGATTTTCGATGCGATCAAAGCGAGGTGGCCGAAGCTGCAGGTTATTGCGACGATGCCGGTTCAGTCACGGAAGGCGGACGTGATCGACGATCACTACTACCGGTCTTGGACGGAAATGGCGCGTGACAGCGGACACTACGACCGGTATGCACGTACAGGACCGAAGATCTTCGTCGGCGAGTGGGCGTCGATCGGGGGGAATCCAACCCCAACCTTTAAAGAGGCGCTTGGAGACGCGGCATGGTTGACGGGGTTGGAGCGAAACTCGGACCTGGTGGTGATGGAGTCATACGCGCCGCTAATGGTTAACGTGAACCCGGGCGGTTCCCAGTGGCCGACGAATTTGATTGGGTATGACGGCCTTACGAGCTTCGGGTCACCTTCTTACTATGTGCAGACGATGTTTGGCCAGAACACTGGCGACACCGTGCTTCCTGTGGCAATTGAGATGGCCAACCGTAAACCGGCGCCGTTGCCGGCGCCTCACGGAGCCATCGGTCTCGGCACGTATCGGACCAATGCTGAATACAAAGATGTGGAGGTTACGGCGGGCGGAAAGACTTTATACAGTAAGGATTTCAGCTCCGGCGCCGATGGATGGAGCACCCCGGTAGGCACGTGGGGTGTGGAATCGGGCGCCTTCAGGCAGACCAGCAATCGTCAAGACACCCATGCCGCGGCGGGCGATGCCACTTGGACCGATTATTCGTATCGGGTGAAGGCGCGAAAGATATCCGGGGCCGAGGGTTTCCTCGTGCTGTTCCACGTGCGGGATGATTCCAACTACATGCAGTGGAATATTGGAGGGTGGGGTAATACTAGCTCCGCGATCCAGCGACATGAAGACGGTGGCCTCGATGAACTGGGCGAGCACTCACCGACGACGGTGGAAACCGATCGGTGGTACGACGTCCGGATCGACGTCCGGGGCACCGATATCAAGTGCTACCTTGATGGCAAGTTGATCACGGAAGCGGCGGTAACGCCTATCCCGCCAGTGAAGGCGCTTTATGCGGCGGCAAGCTCGCGGCAGTCTGACGGCACGGTTTATCTGAAGGTTGTGAATGTTTCGAAGAATGCCGAGAGGGCGGGCGTGAACTTGCTTGGTTTAAGTAGCTCGGGGTTGGATGTTTCGGCTTGGGAGATGACGGGGCCATTAGCGGCCTCGAATTCAGTAAAGAACCCCAAGCTAGTTGCACCAAAGCCGATATCAATTCAGGCAGATGGATCGACGATATCCCATGAATTCCCGGCGTATTCGGTGACGGTGATCCGGGTTCGTAGGCGGGAATGACGCGGTCGTGGCCCCGAAGGCTCTTCCGCTTTGCGGGGGCCGCCGGAGCGGCCTCGGACTTTTGGCGAATTTGCCATTTGACCCAGGGTCGGCGCACGGAACGCCGACCCCGGGCTTTGCCATTCTGACCCCGTTGGGGTCTGCTCGCTAGCGCTTCGCGAGCGATGCTTTTACCAATGTCCCGAAGGATGGCGTGGGGGCGTAGGTCCAGTCTTTGATTAGGGTTGGGCCGGCGCTTGGGTGGAGATCCCAGGCGAGGTAGTTGCAGTGGCGCTTGTCCATCTCTTTGATCACCCGGTCGACCCAAGCATTGGGCTCGTTTACGGTGGCGCCTCGGTTTTGGCCGCCGAATTCACTCATCACGACAGGAATGTGGGGAAGGGCGGCGTCAAGGTGGGTTAGCCATTTGTCGACGGTTTCGCCTTTGTTGTTATAGGCGTGACATGCGTAGATGATGCCGTTGCCGTCTGGGTCGTTCAGGGCATAACCTTTGAGGAACCCGGAGAGATCGTATGCCCAATCAAGGCCGCCGCAGACGACCACGTTATTGGCGCCCATCGAGCGGATAGTATCCAGAAGCTTCTGCATCCCCGGGGTGTGGTAAGTAACCGGTACAAAGCGACCTTGCCGGGCGCCGACACCGGTCTTCTCGGTGATGTCGCCGCCATTGAGCCAGATGTCCCAGGTGGTGTTGTGCGGTTCGTTGTACAGGTCAAAAAGGACGGCGGGGTTATTCCGGTAGGCGCGGGCACAGGCTCGCCAGAAAGTGATGCTGTTCATATCCGGCATGACGTGTTGGCCAATATTGGTTCCCCATTGGTTGCAGTCGTTCCAATGAAGATCGAGGAGCACGTAACAACCGTTGGAGGCGCAGTAATCGACGATTTGCTGGACCAGGGCTTGGTAAGCGGCGCCTTTGTCGTGCTGCTCGGTCGCAGTGCCGAACCATCGGTCTTGGCTTAGCGGAATTCGGATGAAGTTCGACTTCCAATCATGGATGGCGACCTTGAGGGTGTCCATGATGTGCCCCTCGCCGTCGGAGGTCCACTCCATGCAAGCGCAGTTCACACCGCAGAGCCGGACCTTATTGCCGTTCTCGTCGAGGATCATGTTGCCCTTTGTGTGAAGTTGGGGCAAGGCTTTCTGGGTACCGGCGCAAACGAGAGCGGCACTAAAAAGGAAAAGGGGGATGGATAGGATCTTCAACGACATTCAGGACCTCAGTGTCAATTGGCAGTGTATCGCCGACAATTTTGAAAGGCAAGGGATTTAGTTAACGCGTTTGCCTATATCGGATGAAGTTAGAGTTTTCACAAGAAACTGGGCGAGAATCCGCGCGAAGAAGTCGTCGGGATGCATCGGATCGGCGAGGAGATCCTTTGCGTTCTTGGCCTTGTAGAGAAAGTCGGACAAGGATGTGAAGTCGAGCAGGCAAATCCCGTTTCCGGCTAGTTTCTCGAGCTCTTGCCGGTACGAGGTCATGTGTCCGATGTACATCGGATCGGTCGTATAGGCGGGATCGAAACGAATCGATGAAACGAGGACGAATTCGGCTTTCGGCGTCTTTTTGAGCACGTTTTTGATCGTTTCGGCGACGTTGTTTCGGAATTGGTCGGGTGAAACCGACCAGAAGTCGTTCATGCCGAAGGCGATTAGCACGAGGTCGGGTTTAAGCGATGCGACGGCGTCCTTCGCGTTGTCCCGGCCCCACTCCGAGGTCATTCCGCCAAGGGCGGCATTGTACAGGGTGATCCGGTCGTTACGGGTGTTCTTTTTGAGCTGCCTTACGGCGAGTTCCGGCCAGGTGGGCATGTAAGGCGGCTTCATCCGGTAGCCAGAGGTGTCGATACCGAGGGTGATGCTGTCGCCGAGGGCAACGATGGTTACCGGGCGTTTATCTCTGAGTTTTTCGGTTAGGCGCGGCAGTTGACTGCCTTGGTTTGTCGGGACCGGGCCGGCCCAGTAGGCGGAGTGCTCGTAAGTGACAAACAGGTGCTTGCTGGCAACGCTAAGCCAGGGAAAGGCGGTTGTTGGGAAGTCGGTGTCTTTGAGTGAAGGCATGGATGACCCGGGAAGCGCGGCGATCACGTTGCCTTTCACGGTGAAGTCGAGCCCTTCTTTGTAGTTTCTTCGTAGGGTGCTGTCCCTTACGCTGACGATCCTGGTCGGGTCGTACAACAGCTTGCCCTTGGGGGCCAAGCCGTCGTTTGAAAGGAGCAGTACGGACTCGTCCACGATGGATGTGCCTTCCCAGACCGGGTGCATGTAGGCGTCTAAATCGCACTCTGGCGCATGCTCCTCACGGTTCTTGTCGTAGTCGTGAATCCAGGCGGAATCGACAATGGCGCTCTGGCCGGCTTCCTTTTCGATGCTGACGATCATATACGCAGTGTGACCCTGGGTCTTGAAATAGAGGCCGGCTTCGGCGCCCTTTTTCGTTGCTGCATTCTTGGTGTCGAAGGGAGCACTGAGGTCCATAACCAGCTTGTTTTTGGCGTCAAAGCAGCGGGCATGGACTTTGACTTGAGTCGATGGGTTGCTAAAGACAGCTTTGGCGCCGAACCCCATGATTCTTAGGCCGCTGATTTTGTATCTTTGGCTCACCGATGCCTTGCCTGCACCCAACCTTGCCGATGCGGCTCCTTCGACTGGGGAGGTCTTATCGATGTGGACGTCCCCGGATGCAGTCCAACCTGTGAGGCCCTCCTCGAAGCCGCCGTTGATTGCGTAATTTGGATCGGTTTGGATGATATCCGGCGCGACAAAGCCGACGATCAAAGGAATTGCGGCTAGGCAAAAATGAACGAGCATTGTATCTATTATCACCTTCTTGGAGTCATCGACAGCCGCCGTAGCCGTCGTCTCCGTGGCGACGTCCGGAACCCTGAGTCACCCATCGCTATGCCGCCTGAACCAGACCATCGCTCAATAAATTGGCCGGAGGCTGTTACGTCGCCACGGAGACGACGGCTACGTGGGCCGCTGGGGATTACAATGAGTCGCCACTGACAAGAATGGCACCATATATTGCTACGATACTGCTTCAGTGTTGGTTTGAATAAAACCGTTGTCGGTGTTGAAGTCCACTCTGATTGGGGTGGCGCCTTCGTACTTTTTGCATTTGACCCATCCGTCTCTCGCCATAGCCTCAAGGCACTGGACCATTTGCGAATGGAAACCGGCATCGTATTCCAAGCCGTCGGTAGCCAGGCTTTCTTGGATGAGGGCCACGGCTCGATCGAGGCTCGGCGAATATTGCAGTCCCTCCACCAACCTGCCGAACATCCCTTCCAAGGGCAGAATCTTCTCATCCCGTCGGTAAGCAGGCAGCCGCATGACCCGGCCGGCTTTGTAGTATCCGATATCAGTCAGTTCGGCACCCTTTAAGTTCAAGATAAACAGACTGTGTCCGTCGGTCATGCTCTCCGGCGGTTTCTCCGATAGCCTTTTCGCAATAAGATGCATACCGTCTAGGCTAAAGAGGGCAATTCCGCCAACCACCATATCCGCCTCGACAAAGCCGCCGGTGCTCAGCCATCTAAACGCCGATTCGGCATCCAGGTCTAGCCCCACGCCCTTGGCGATCTCGCTCACATATGCCCTTAGCTCGGTGAAGTGGGCATTGGCGGTGTACCAATAATCGGCGAACATAATGTGCTGCAATACCTTGCGCCGGTTCCGCTTCTCATATTGGCCAAATAGCCATGCCTTGTTGGCGCCGCGGTCGGCCTCCATGATTGAGAATGCTGCCTCTCGAGCCGATATGTGGGCGAGACTGAGCCCGGCGGACAGGATCGGGTCGGCAAAGCCGGCTGCCTCCCCGATAAGGAGCCAGTTCTCGCCTGCCATCCGCTCAGCCACAAACGACCAATCCTTTGTGGTCGATAGCTTTCCCTCGCGGGTCCCTTTGGCGGTGAGCGCTCCAATCCTCGGCTCGTCTGCAATCGCCTTCAAGAGCAGTTCTTCCGGCTTAAGGCCGCAATTCTTGTAGTAGTCAGCGGGGCATACCAATCCGATCGAGGTACGTGTTGGGCTAAGTGGAATAAACCAAAGCCAGCCATAGCCAATAGACATGACTTGAATGCGGGTGCCACCAATGCCGATGTTTACCGCCCATTCGGCGTTCTGCCAGTAATCCCAGATTGCGATGTTGCGCAGGTTGCTCGGCTCCTCGATACCGATTCCCATCGCTCTCCGCAAGAGTCCAGAGTGGCCGGATGCATCGATGTAATACCTTGCTTGAACCGTTTCACCGTTCTCCAGAACGAGGCCGCTGACGCGGTCTCCTGCCTTCTTGATTTCTCGCACAGCGCAATTCTCGAAAACGTCGCACCCAAGTTCTCGCGAGTGATCCAGAAGGATCTTGTCATAGATCGATCGATCAACCTGAAATGCGGTGTCAAACCGTTGGCCGGCATATTTGGCGGGTCGCTTTTCTTCTTTAAACTCGGCGTTGAGAAGAAAATTGAAGTCCCAAAGGTCGTTGCTGTTCCCCCAGCGATAAGTCGCCCCGATCTTGACCGGAAAGTCAGCCGCTTCGATTTTGTCCCAGACACCGAGTTCGTCCAGTACTTCGCTGATAATCGGAAGTTGGCTCTCGCCCACATGGTCGCGAGGGAATGTCTCGCGCTCGAATATTCCCACCTTGATATCGGGCTGATACTTTCGAAGTAGGCCGCCACAGGTAGACGCTGCAGGGCCGCCTCCGATGATCGCGACGTCGAAGTTCATGCCGTTATTATCCCAGCAACCCCGGGGGGCGAAGATATAATCCCAACCGGGATGGAAGAGCTTCTGAGAAGGGCAGGCGCGGCGCATGGCGCCGGCCGGCTGGCGGAGGCTGAGCAGTTTGTAACTCGAGCTTTGGCAATCGAGCCTGGCAACGTCCAAGCAAACCTATTGATGGGTGTGCTCGCCGGCAAGACAGGCCGGGTCGCGCTTGCGCTGGAGCACTTTAATCAAGTGATTGACTCTGATCCTCGGTCGTTTGAGGCGCTTTTTTGGCTTGCGATGCTGCATCGAAAGCAGAAGGACCTTGTTCTTGCGACCGAATTCGCAAGGCGGGCCGTACAGCTTCGTGAGGGCGACGCGCATGGACATAACAACCTGGGGCTATGCCTTTTGGATCAAGTGGAGCTCGAAGAGGCTATCAAGGAATTTAGGAGGGCACTCGCGATCCTCCCCGACCAACCTCCGATTCTGCACAACTTGGGTACTGCATTGTATTTGCTTGGCAGAGATATGGATGCGGCGAAGGCGTTTGATCGTGCGTTGGTGTTGTCACCGAGGTCAATCGGCTCCTTCTTGAATCTGGGGCAAGTGCTGCTAAGCCAGACGAACCCGGGTGAAGCAGCCAAGTGCGCCCGGCGGGCTTTGGCGTTGAATCCCAATCTCGCAGAAGCGCACCTTTTGTTGGCGAGCGCCCTCGTCGAAGACAGCCTTACCGGTGAAGCCGAGGTCCATATGAAGAGGGCTATCGAGCTGAACCCGGCCGATGCCCAAGCCCACGGTTTGCTCGGCCAGAGGTTTCAATCGCTAGGCAAATTCGAGGATGCCAACTCACACCTGCACAAGTCGATGGATCTCGAACCGAAGCAAGGGTTTGCCTACTTCGCGTATGTGCATAACAACAGGGTCACTGAAAATGATCGGGCCTTGGTAGAGAAGATGGAGCAATTGGTCGAAGGGAGTGGTTTAGACCCTCGCCAGATGATGTTCCTCCATTACGGCTTGGGAAAGGCATTTGAAGGCCTGAAAGAGTACGAGAAAGCGATGAAGAACTTTGAGCAGGCGAACCGGGTCGCGAGAAAGCTCAAATTCGGCGACGCGATCTTTGATAGAGAGGCCTATTCCAAGGAATTCGATTGGCTGATTGAGACGTTCAGTCGGGCGTTCATCGATCAGAATCGTCAGGCGGGAAACCCGAGCGATGTTCCGATCGTGATCGTCGGAATGATGCGGTCGGGAACCACGCTGGCAGAGCAGATTCTATCCTCGCATCCGATGATCGGCGCCGCTGGGGAGCAGCGCTTCTGGCCGCTTAGCCGGCATCAGTTGTTCGGTGATGCGGGGGCGGATTTCAGGGCAGAGCGGCTGCCTCAGTTTGGGGGCCAATACGTCGAGGCACTTAAGAAGATCGTACCTGGCGCCCAGCACATTACAGATAAGATGCCGGCAAACTACGAACTGCTCGGCCCGATTCACGCGGCATTGCCGAACGCGAGGATCATTCACATGCGACGCAATCCGGTCGACACATGCATTTCTATCTTTGCGACTCCAAATCGGGTTCCCGTCGATTTTGCTTATGACCGAAGCAATATCGTTTTCGCTTATCGCGAGTATTTGCGACTTATGGAGCACTGGAGGTCGGTGCTGCCGGCCGACCGATTTATCGAGGTCAATTACGAAGACGTGGTTTCCGACCGAGAAACGCAAGCTCGCCGGATGCTGGACCTGATCGGGCTCGATTGGGACGACGCTTTGCTCCATCATGAGTCGAACGAGCGAAACGTGATCACTCCCAGCCTTTGGCAGGTTCGCCAACCGATCTACACCAGTTCGGTAGAAAGGTGGCGCAGATACGAACCGTGGCTCGGTGAATTTAGCAGTCTCTTAACGGAATAACTTCGTTGGTTCCGGGGTCTGGGATTCCGACAAGCTCGTGTGTGCGAGCTTGATACGCCTTCATCCCAGGAGTTTTGGAGCAATCATGAAAAAGGCATTCACGCTTATCGAGCTGCTCGTTGTAATCGCCATCATCGCGATCCTCGCTGCTATCCTGTTCCCGGTTTTTGCGCAGGCCAAATTGGCTGCCAAAAAATCGGTCTCTATCTCTAACCAAAAGCAGCAGGGTCTCGCGATTCTGATGTACACGAACGACTACGACGACATGTATCCCCGTGAAGATGGATGCACGTTGAACGATTCATTTAATCCGGTTTATGACGTTCAACCGGCTGGTACGAACCCTCTGCCCTGGTGCACGGGCGCGAACGGCACGAACGGCGGCTTTGCTTTTCGAGACAACCACTATAGCTGGGGCAAATGGACGGTTCCTTACACGAAGAACACGGGCATCTTCTTCCACCCCGTCATTCAGAAGGACCCAACGGGTTGGCTGCAGGGCGAGGTTGATGGCGGATACGCGCTCAACCTTTCGATTACGGGCGCGCTCGACACGAACCTGACGACCGGCGCGCTCAATAAGTGGGGCGGACGGCAGTCATGGCTTGGCGGTTCCACCACGGCGGTTCCTCAGTCCGCCAGTACGATGCTCATCATGGAGCAGACGTCGCTTTCCATCGTCGGCGGGTACGAGTCAGGCACCACAGCAAACAATCTCAACCTCACGTTCTATCCGATAGCGGTTAGGGAGAAGTGGTCTGGTTACTTCTATCAACCGGGCGGTACCGGCCCTTGTAAGGAACAGATTGGTGTGATCGATCCCACCACGGTTCCGTTTGCCGGAAGCGTTCCCCTTAGCTACTGCGATGGGCACGCCAAGGCGATTCCTGCCGGCCAGTTCCTGGCGAATACTCCAACGGCAGCGCAGTTCGGCTTGAGCTTTAACAAGTTCCTCTGCGGCATATCTGCGACGTACTTCGGAAATGGCAATCCGTCGTGGACGGCTGGCGCTTGGCCGATGTGGGGCCTATAGGGCGTCCGATCAATAGGTTGCTTTCTTTCCACCTGGTATTGATGCCAGGTGGAAAACATCTTGCGGTATTTAGCGAAACCTCCTTGACAGCGTCTTAACATTCGGCGAAGATACTGTGAGGCGTAGGGGAGTGCATCGACGCGCTAATTTCCGGGGCTGATTCGGGCCTTATACTTGCGCAATTATCGGAGAAATCATGAAGAAAGCATTCACGCTCATTGAGCTTCTCGTCGTCATCGCAATCATCGCGATCCTTGCAGCAATCTTATTCCCGGTTTTCGCGCAGGCCAAATTGGCTGCCAAGAAATCGGTTTCCATCTCCAACCAGAAACAGCAGGGTCTCGCGATTCTGATGTACACCAACGACTATGACGACTTGTATCCTCGTGAAGATGGATGCACGCTCAACGACTCGTTTAATACGGTTTATGACGTTCAACCTGCCGGTACGAATCCTTTGCCGTTCTGCACGGGCGCGAACGGAAACAACGGCGGCTATGCTTTCCGAGACAACCACTACAGCTGGGGCAAATGGACGGTTCCTTACACGAAGAACACGGGCATTTTCTTCCACCCAGTAATTCAGAAGGACCCAACGGGTTGGCTGGAAGGCGAAGTTGACGGCGGATACGCGCTTAACCTCGCGATTACCGGCGCGCTCAATATCAACCTCAACACCGGTGCACTCGCTAGCTACGGCGGCCGAGCTTCTTGGCTTGGTGGCTCAACGACGGCTGTTCCACAGTCAGCCAGCACGATGCTGATCATGGAGCAGACAACCTATTCCGTAGTTGGTGGCTACGAGTCTGGAACGACTTCGAACAATCTCAACCTCACCTACTATCCGTTGGCTGTTAGAGAGCATTGGTCTGGTTACTTTTATCAGCCGGGCGGCACTGGCCCTTGTAAGGAGCAAATCGGCGTATTAGATACAACGACGGTTCCGTTTGCCGGGAGCGTTCCTCTCAGCTATTGCGACGGTCATGCCAAGGCGATTCCTGCCGGCCAGTTCCTCGCGAACACTCCGACCGCTGCTCAATTCGGCCTGAGCTTCAACAAGTATCTGTGCGGCATTGCCGCTGCCTACTACGGAAACGGCAATCCCTCATGGACGGCCGGCGCTTGGCCGATGTGGGGCTTGTAAGAATGGCGAAGATCATCTTGGCGTGTTTGCTCGCAACCTGTGTTCTCGCAATGCAAGGTTGCTCGGGCGAAGTAACGCCTGAGATGCAAAAGTCAAAGAAGGATGCCCTTCAAAAGGTAGCCGACGAAGCGAAAGCGACGAACCCTCGAGAAGATCGCGGTTCTCGCTAGTCGATCTTGGGCTAAAGGCTGGTTAAGTGAAGGAGGCGAAGTCGAAAACGGCTTCGCCTCCTTCATTTGCAAATAATACCTGTTACTTATACTGGGATTTGTGGAGTGGCCGATTAACGAATGAGCATTTAGCCTTAACTTGATAGGCCGACCGACCTAAACTAACTCATGGCTTGCCGTGTCTCAACATCGGCTGTTTTCCGTTTACTTCGGGGTGTACTCGTCCTTGGCGCGCTTAGCTCTGCATTTGGGGTTATGGCTCGGGGCGGCTCCCCGGCAGCTTTACCGGCTGTGAATCTTGAGTCGGTGAATGTAGACCCACATATGGTACTTGGCGGTGGTAGCTCTACTGGAACCGTTACCTTGAATGAGGTGGCGCCGACGGGTGGAACAGTCATTGCTTTGAGTTCAGATAACTCAGCGGCTACGGTTCCCGCATCGGTTACCGTTGCCGCCGGAGCAACTTCGGCTGCATTTACGGTTTCAACGACATCGGTGGGGGTCGACACCGTTGCGGCGATCGACGCCACGCTGGGCAACCGCACAAAGCGGGCAAGACTTGAGATCAACGCGCTGAAGGTCAAGTCGCTCAGGCTAAGTCCGGAAAACGTTTCTGCAGGAGGAACGTCGACAGCGACGGTAACCCTGAATGACGCAGCTCCGTCCGGCGGTTCAACTGTAAATCTTTCGACGGAATCGACGGCAGTTACCATTCCTTCGACGGTTGTGGTTGCAGCGGGACAAAACAGTGCGACGTTCAACGTCGTTACAACTGCGGTTGTTGATCGAACAAAGGCGAAGATCAAGGCGAACCTTGGCAACGAGAATGAAACCGCGGAATTGACGATCGAGCCCGTCGTTTCACTCTCGTCCGTTTCGTTGGATCCGAGTTCGGTCGGAGGCGGCGCCTCCACTACCGGCGTGGTAGCACTTTCCGGACCGGCGCCAGACGGCGGCATATCGATCAACCTTTCGAGCAGCCAAAACGCGGCCCAAGTTCAGACCAGTGTCAAGGTTCCCCAGGGACGGAAGATGGGAACCTTCGCGATTTCGACGACCTCAGTCACCGCGATAACCACGGTTACAATCACAGCGACGCTGGGAACAGTTTCGCAAACTGCAACCCTCACGATCAACCCCCTTGCACTTGCTTCTCTTACGGTCCACCCGAGAGAGATTCATGACGGCAATACGGCGACCGGCGTCGTCGAGCTCAACAGCCCGGCGGGGGCGGGAGGGGTCGTGGTGACCTTATCCAGCGACAACCCGGTTGCTACAATACCGGCGACGGTGACGATCGCGGCGGGGCACAGCAGTGGATCGTTTGCAATCGGCACTTCTTCGGTCACGACTCAAACGACGGTGACTCTCACCGCGACGGTGGGATCGACTTCCAAGACGACGACATTGACGATTAGTCCAGCGACGCTCGAATCGCTTCGGCTCGAACCGGATCGTGTGACCGGTGGTTCGACCGTAACCGGCACGATCAAACTTTCCGGTCCTGCACCTACCGGCGGACTTATCATAACTTTGACTAGTAATTCTTCGTCGGCTACGGTTCCGGCGATGGTCACGGTCCCAGCGGGACAGAATGCCATCACCTTCACAGTGGCGACGCATGCGGTTACCGCTAAAGAGATCGCTCAGGTCACAGCAACGCTCGGAACCATGGCGCGAACGGAAAACCTCACGATCACACAATAGATTTAATTCGTTTCGTTCATTGATCCATCTAGGGCGGGATTGCAAAGGCAAACCCGCCCATTTTTCACCTTCCTAAGTTGGCCTGGTTTTTGTACCAGGTTTTGACCTGAGGCGAGATCTCAACTGGGCGAAATTCTCGTTCATCCGTCTTTTCGATGTGTATGAAAAACGTTAGAGTTTTCTTAGGCTCTCACTGCAAAAATGCAGTGATTCCGTTGTTGAGAGCATCGTTGCTTTCGATGCTCCTTTGCCTAGTTTTTCTCGCCGAAGCTTCAGGACCGAGTGCGGGCGGATATGTTCAAGCCACGCCTTCACTTACGTCTGTCGTCTTGAGTCCGACCTCAGTGATAGGTGGTTCTTCATCCATGGGAACCGTCTACCTGAGTACAGTTGCACCGGCTGGTGGTTTAGCCGTCAAGCTTGCGTCCGATAATGTAGCAGCAACCGTTCCCACATCGGTTACAGTTGCGGCCGGGTCGCTGGGTGCGATATTCACGGTCAAGACCTCCAATGTAGGGGCGTTTACCAAGGCCAACATCACGGCAATGCTCGGCACGGTGAAGAAGACCGCTGCACTAGGCATCACTCCGCTAGCAGTTGCCGGAGTCAGCGTGTCGCCACAGGGCGTTACAGCGGGCAACTCCGCCACCGGCAAAGTTACTTTGGATGGCAATGCCCCGACGGGAGGAGTCGTAGTCACGCTTACGAGTTACAGCGCGGCGGCGACTATCCCTGCGACCATTACGGTTGCAGCGGGGGATACAACGGCCACTTTCAACTTATCGACCAGCGCGGTGACCCAACAGACCGAGGCTAAAATCACGGCAGCGTTAGGCAACACTTCAGCTTCGACGACTTTAATCGCGACGCAGAAGGTCACTTACTCCGTCTCCTTAACTGCCGCCTCACTTACTGGTGGCGCCGGCGCGACAGGGAAGATCACACTTGCAACTCGAGCGAGCGCAGGTGGCTTGACGTTCAACATGTCGACCAATAATCCGGCAGTAACCGTTGATCCGACGGTTACGGTTCCTGCGGGAGAAACCTCAAAGACGTTCAATGTGTCGACGGGTGGGGTGTCTTCATCCACCGCCGTGACGATCACCGCTGATATCGGTAGTCAGAGCGAAACGGCTGCTCTCAAGATCGTCCCGCCGAGCCTGGTTGGCATCGGGTTGAATCCGGACGTCGTCGGGGGCGGAGGAACCACCTACGGCGTCGTGTCGCTCAGTGGCGTAGCGCCGGCGGGCGGCATTGCCGTGAGTCTGGGGAGCGACAACACCGCAGCAAGCGTGCCCGCAATCGTAACCGTAGAACCTGGGAAATCGACGGCGAAGTTTGCCGTCACGACGACGGCGGTCACGGCTCAGACCTCGGTGAAGATCTCTGCAACGTTCGCAGAGGTCACGGTTTCGACTCACCTGACGGTCAGGCCGCTGCTTCTGGGTTCGGTATCCCTGAGCCCAACCGAGCTTGTGGGCGGAGTCTCTTCAAAGGGAACGGTTCAACTCGATGGCCCAGCCGGCGAGGGGGGTGAAGTAGTAACTTTGGCAAGCAGCGACCCATCGGTCTCTGTACCTGCCTCAGTGACCATTCCGCAAGGGAAGTCGGACATTACGTTCACTGCAACTACTAGCCCGGTAACGACCCAACTGGCAGTCACGATCACGGCAACCGATGGAAGCCGGACGAAGACAGCGACGTTGGTCGTCAATCCTCCGAGCCTTGTTTCAATCTCGATGAGCCCCGACTCGATTCCGAGCGGAAAGACCTCGACGGGTACCGTCGAGCTAAACGGCGCTGCCCCGACGGGTGGGATCGTGGTTACTCTGTCGAGTAATTCGAACCTGGCGATGCTGCCCCAGACGGTAACCATTCCCGCCGGGCAGAACGGCGTGAAGTTCACGCTGACGGCGGGCACGGTGACTTCCAAGACCATCGTACAGATCACGGCGACCTACGGCACTGCTGCCAAGACCGTCAATCTGACGATAACGAAGTAGGAAAATTACCGCGTTGCGGGGGCCTCAAGCGGCCTAGGACTGTGACGGTTTCGGCTTTTGACCCAGGGTAGGCGCACGGAACGCCAACCCTGGGCTTTGCCATTCCAATCCCTTCGGGATAGACCGTGGTAGTGTAATTACTGCCACTCTCAAGATTTACAATGCTACTTCCCCTTTTCCTCGCAATCAATTCCCTGAATTCCTCACCAAGCGAAGTCGACCTGTTCGTCGGTACCTACACAGTGGGGCAGGCGAGCAAGGGTATTTATCGGGTCAAGCTGAACACCGAGACGGGCGTCCTATCTACACCGGTATTGGCGGCCGAGGCCGTCAATCCGAGCTATCTGGCTTGGGATACACGCGGGCGATTCCTTTACGCGGTCAACGAGTCAGAAAAGGGCGAGGTGATGGCGTTTTCCGTATCGAAGAGCCATGAACTGACGCACTTGAACACCCAGTCTTCGAAAGGCAATTCGCCTTGCCACTTGTGCGTTTCGCCGAATCGCAAGAGCGTCATGGTCGCGAACTATACAAGCGGTAACGTGGTTAGCCTCGGGGTCAAAAAGGACGGGTCACTGGAGCCGGTCGG
>Ga0207024_10179_pt2 | contig 17527 bp, 17 predicted proteins | sample Alteio_BWMinCont_44_FD_153470 | JGI IMG/M metagenome (GOLD analysis project Ga0207024, IMG submission 153470) | Enriched cells from forest soil in Barre Woods Harvard Forest LTER site, Petersham, Massachusetts, United States -... | ecosystem: Environmental > Terrestrial > Soil > Temperate forest >...
ATGGAACAAACGCCCGCTCCACGTCACCAACGCATTATGAAAAAGCTCTTTCTTTGCCTGCTCGCCGCCGGCCTGCAGGCCGAGGCTCATTTCGCCCGCGTGCATGAAGCCGGGCACGCTCCAGTGCCCGTCATGCTTTTTCACGAGGGCAACGGCGTAACCGCCCTGAAAGCCGAGGAGGAAGCTGGCCTTGATCTGGTGCACGATGACGAGGGCGTGCGCGCTGGCGAGCACGCTGGGCGGAATGGCGGTATCGGAGTCGCTCTGGAAATCGCGCAGGATGGCCTCGCCGTTGCGAAGGTGCGCGGCGAGTTCGTCGCGCGAATCACTGGCGCGGGCGAGCGGTGTGGCCACAAGGCCGGCGGCGAGCAGGCAAAGAAAGAGCTTTTTCATAATGCGTTGGTGACGTGGAGCGGGCGTTTGTTCCATGCGCGGGGGCACGGGCTGGCGGGATGAAAGCAGGTGCGGGGCTGCTTGGAAAGTGCGGAGTTCTTGGTTCAATCTGTATCATTGACCCACTAGAGGCGTGCGTAAATCACAAAGGCCAATGTCCAAACGCCAAAAAAATCTGAAAATGAAAAACGAGGCGTTTCAATAAGGAAACTTTTCCCGATCGCCAGCGTCTTCTCTTTTACAACCTCAAATCCTTCCATGAAATTGACCCTTAAACTTTCCCTGGCGGCCATGCTGCTGGGCTTGCCCATTGCCAACCTGCTTCGTGCGGACGACCAGGCTCCTCCCGTCCAATCAGGCCCGTCGATTCAGCCGAACCAGTCCACGCCACCCGACACCGGCGAAAAGCCGCAACATCCGCACATGATGAATCCGCAACGGATGCTGCAAAGATTATCGGAGCAGGTTAACCTGACCGACGACCAAAAGGCAAAAATACTTCCCCTGCTCCAGGCGCAAGCCGACCAGCTCAAGGCGCTGCATGACGATACCTCGCTGTCGGATGACGAGAAGCACGAGAAAATGCGCACCATCATGCAATCAGCGCGCAAGCAAATGGGTGAGTTGCTCACGCCCGATCAGAAGGAAAAACTCAAAGCAATGCGCGCCGCCCACGATAAGGACAATCCGCCGCCCCCGCCGCCGGCCGACGCGCCTCCTCCGCCCCCCCAGCAACTGAGGGCACGCCTTTTTTAAAAGAAGCGTTTTGATGGTGGAGCGCGTTGTCCCCAACGCGCTGTTTGATCGTGCCATCAGAAAGCGCCTTGGGGACAAGTCGCTCCACCCGCGCTGCCGCGCGAAATCGCCAACGGCGGCACCTCAGCAGTGCAGCGAAGTACCGAGCGGAGCGACAGTCTGACATCCACGGTGAGGTGGCTGGCCGTGTCGCTCTGGATTCTTCGCTCCGCTCAGAATGACAAAAAAGGGGGCGATGCGTGGCTTAAATTGCGGATTGGTTTTGCGCTTTGCCCGGTGTCCGTGATTTCTGTCGGTATCCATGATGAGTTACTGGCAGTTAATGGAGCTGATCCTGCCCGTGTTCGCGATCGTCGCCATCGGCGTGGCGCTGCGGCGCGTGCAATGGCTGACGGCGGCAGCGGATGAGAGCCTGTTGAAGCTGGTGGTAAATTTTCTCTACCCGTGCCTCATCTTCGAATCGGTGGCGGGCAACACGGCGCTGCGCGATCCGCGCAATCTTCTGTGGGCGCCGCTGGCGGGCTTCTTCACGATCGCGCTGGGCATCGGAGTGGCGCTCTATGCGGGGCGCGCACTTGGCCTGGTGCGTGGCACGGGCTTGCGGACCTTTGCGCTTTCCGTCGGCGTTTATAACTACGGTTACATCGCGATTCCCCTCATGGCAGGGCTTTTTAGCTCCGGGAGCCTGGGCGTGCTGCTGGTGCACAACGTGGGCTGCGAAGCCGCACTTTGGACGGTGGGAGTGCTGGTACTGGCCGGCGTGCCGCTGCGCGAAGGTTGGCGGCGGCTGGCAAGTCCCCCGGTGCTTTCGCTGCTGCTGGCCCTGGCGGTGAACCTGTCCTCGCTCGGCCCGCATATCCCGGTCGTGGTGATGAGCGCGGTGCATTTGTGCGCGGTGAGCGCCATTCCGCTCGGGTTGCTGCTCATTGGTGCGACGATGGAGAATTTTATCTTGGAAAAACCGCAGGAGTTGTTCGAAGCACGCACGACGCTCGGCGCATGCCTGCTGCGGCAGGGGATTCTGCCCGTGGCGTTTCTGCTGCTGGCGAAATTTCTGCCCTGCACGCTGGCGCTCAAGCATGTGATCGTGGTGCAGGCGGCGATGCCGGCGGGTATTTTTCCCATCGTGCTGGCCAAGCATTACGGCGGCCGGCCGCTGACCGCCGTGCAAGTCGTGATGGGCACGACGGTCCTTGGCGTGCTGGTGATTCCACTGTGGCTGCGGCTTGGGCTGGCGTGGGTGAGCGGCTGAGAAAGAGGCAGGCTTGACAAATCGGTCATTTGGCGGATTATTCTTGCCATATGGCATCAACGGCAAACTTCCCTCATCACGCCTTTCCCTGGGACGACGACTTTGCCCTCGCCGCCCTGGTGGAAAAGGGCATCCCGGTCCAGATGTTCCGGAGCCTGTCGGCCAAGCTGAATCTGGCCCCGGCGGTCCTGGCGGTGATGGTCGGTTTCGCCCCGCGCACCGCCGCCCGGCGGCTGAGCGGCCATGCGCGTTTAAAGCCAACGGAAACGGAGCGCACCGTGCGGATTGCGCGCCTGCTCTGCAAGGCGGAGGATTTGTTCGCCGGTCGCGAAGAGGCCGCCGCCTGGTTCAATCGTCCGCTGGAAATATTTAATGAAAAGTCCCCGCTCGAGATGTGCCGCACCGAGCCCGGCGCGCGCGCCGTGGAGCAAGCGCTCGGCCGGATCGAACACGGTGTTTTTAGCTGATGGCGACGGCCTGGCGGATCTGTCAGGCGCACTGGGCTACGACGGCCTTCAGCGGCGCCGGCGCGGCGGAGTTTGCCGGCCGGTGGAATTCTCCCGGACGAAAAATGGTCTACTGCGCCGCGACGCGGGCCCTGGCCGCCATGGAGATTTTGGCCAACGTCGAGGAGAAATCCATTCTTCGAAAGGCCAGCTTTGTGGCCATCGCGGTGGATATTCCGGAAGAATTGATTTTTCTGCCGAAGACCTTGCCGGGTGACTGGCGGCGCACACCGGTGACGCCGGGCCCGAGAAAATTTGGCGACAAATTTCTCGACAGCGGCCGCTATCCGGCGATGCGGGTTCCCAGCGTGGTGATTCTGGGCGAGTTCAATTTTGTCCTGAATCCCTTGCAGGCGGGCTTTGCGGATTTAAAAATTGGGCGTCCCGAAATATTCCAATTCGACCCGCGGGTGCTTGATTAGCCGGCTAGGAATCGAACCCTTGAATTGATCACGCTTCCCAACTCGGTCCACGTTAATCGTCGGCGTCGGCGTCGACGAGGTGAAAAAGAACAAGGGGGCGCTCGGCGAACCGATGGTTAACCACTGAAGATCACCGATCGCATCCGTGTCTATCCGTGTAATCCGTGGTAAAAGGATCGATGCCTATTCCGGCACGCGGTAACCGAAGCGCGCAAATATTTCACGAGCTTCGGCACTGTGCAAAAACAGCAAGTAACGCTTCGCGGCCGCATTGTTCCGACCATGCTCGGTGATCACCGCCCCATGGTCGAGCGGTGCGTAGAGTTCGGCCGGGACTTCAATCCACGCGCCTTTGTTTTTTAATTTCGGCGAGAGCACGAGGGACATGGCGACAAAGCCCGCATCGGCATTCCCGGTTTCCACAAATTGTGCTGTCTGGGTGATATTCTCACCTGTGACGATCTTCGGCTCGACGGCCGTCCACACCCCGAGTTTCACCAGCGCTTCTTTTGCCGCCCGGCCGTAGGGTGCCGTTTCCACGTTCGCGATAGCCAGTTTCTGTACGGCGGGCGAGCGAACCGAATCGGCCACGGATGACAGTTGCAGCCCCGGTTTGGTCGTCCATAGCACCAACCGCCCCACGGCGAACCTCGTCAGCGATGATTTCTCGCCGTAACCGCTTTTTACGAGTGATTCCGGGAACTGCATGTCCGCCGAGAGAAATAAATCGTAAGGCGCGCCGTTGGTGATCTGCGCGACCAGGTTGCCGGATGAGCCCGTGACGACGGTGACTTCGGTTTCCGGCTCCAGTTTCTTGAACTGGGCGTCCAACGGATCGAGCACGTAAACGAAGTTGGCGGCGGCGGCGATAAAGAGCTTGTCGCCGGCAAAAACCGCCAGCGGCAGGAACAGAAGGAAGATGACGATGAAACGTTTCATGGGTTGGAGCCAAACCGAACATTCAACATTCAACATTCAACGTCCAACCTCCAATTATGATTTCTCTTCGCGTCTTTGGGCGCTTTTTTTACCATCTCGACTTGAGAGAAACGCATTATTGCGCATTATGCCCGACACTTGTCTGACCGGAAATCCAGGCCTTTAACGATAATCGCTCCCGCCATGAAATCGAAAACAAAGACCAAAAAAAGTCGCCCGACCAAAACGAAGCCCGCGGCAAAATCCAAAAAGCCGGCAAAGCGCCCTGAAATGCACACCGTCATGGCGCATCTGGTTTGTGCCGGCGCGGCTGACGCGATTGAGTTTTACAAAAAAGCGTTTGGCGCCGTGGAGATGATGCGGCTGCCGGGTCCCCAGGGCAAGCTGATGCACGCGTCGGTGCGCATTGGCGATTCGATCGTCATGCTGGTCGACGAATTTCCCGAATGTGGTTCGCTGGGGCCGAAGGCGCTCAAAGGTTCGCCGGTCACCCTCCATCTCAATGTGCCGGATGTCGATGCCACCGTCGCCCAGGCCGTCGAGGCCGGGGCGAAGATCACGATGCCGGTCGCGGACATGTTCTGGGGCGATCGCTACGGCCAACTCGAGGATCCCTTCGGCCATCACTGGTCGGTGGCCACGCACATCCGGGATATGAGCCCCGAAGAAATAAAAAAAGCCGCCGCTCAAATGGGCCGCGGACGCTGAGCGCCTTACGGCGAACGCAGAACGCAGAACGCAGAATGCAGAATGCAGAATGCAGAACGCAGAACGCTGAACGCTGAATTCCGGCTCCTGCAACTTGATCCCTGTAACCTGAAACCTTCTCCAAGCATTGATTCCGTCTACTCGCTACTCACTACCAACTACTAATCCCCATGACAACTGATCCCACCCTCCACGCCAGCAAATCCTTCACCCGTTGCTTCCCCGCCATCGCGCGGATCCTGATGGGGCTCCCGCTCTTCGTTTTCGGGCTCAACATGTTTTTGAATTTCATCCCGCAACCCAAGGCGCCCATGGCCCCGGGCGCCGCGGCGTTTGCCGGCGCGCTGTTCGGTAGCGGCTACATGATGCCATTGATCGGGACGACGCTGCTGATCGTGGGGGCGCTGCTCTTGTCGAATCGCTTCGTTCCGCTGGCGCTGGCCTTGTTTGCGCCTTTCATCGTCAACAGCATCGCGTTTCACGTTTTCCTTGAGCACTCGGGCCTGCCGATGGCCGCGGTCTTCCTCGCGTTGGAACTTTATCTGGCCTGGGCGTATCGGCAGGCGTATCGCACCATGCTCGCGGCGCGGGTGAATCCCGCGCCTTGAACGCCCAACATTCAACTCCGATCACAGAACCGTGAACGGAGAACTGCGTCGCAGCCCGAGTTTGTAACTACGCGGATCAACGGCCGACCGAAGGGCCAGGCGACGATCAACGCACCGTTGCCTCATGCGCTGGAGCAGGCCATCAAGTTTATCGACGACCACACCTTTCATCCCCGGCGCGTGGTAGGTTTGAACAACCTGCGGCTTGACGAGTATCCTGTGCCCGCTTTACGCGAGGCACTGGTCAACGCCGTGGCCCATCGCAGCTACGACGACCGGGCCCGCAAAGTCTTTGTACGGGTGTTCAGCGACCGGGTTGAAATTGCCAGTCCCGGCTATCCCCCGCAGCCGCTGACCCTGGCCAAGCTGCGTAAAGGTGGTTACCGCCCTTGTTCACGCAACCCTCTGATCGCACAAACGCTGGCCACGTTGGGAGTGATGGAGCAACGAGGCAGCGGTTTCGCCCGAATGCAGGACGCCATGCTTAACCATGGCCTTGATGTTCCAAAGCTCAGCGAGGAAGACGGCTATTTTGTAGTCACCCTGTCCGGCCCATCTGGCAATTACGACCGGCTCAAAGTGCCGGCAGGCGCCACCGGGCCCATTACTCCAGCGGTCGAGGCGCAGCTCAATGCGCGACAGAAACGTATTCTGGCGCACATTATGACAGGCGCGACAGTTACCCGAAGCTGGTGTGTCTCGGAGTTTGACGTGGCCAATGATACCGCCGGCCGCGATCTCAAAGACCTGACAAAGCTCGGGCTGATTGAGCCTCAAGGCAAAGGACGGGCGGTACGCTATGTAGTTAAAACGACCGGTGATCAACTGGCCAAATCCTGAAATCGACTGACCATGAATCGACCGATAATCAACCGACGGTTCAGCGGAATCGACCGATCCCCTTTCGAGAAAGCGTGCCTTCCTTCAGATAATCGTCAGATGCGCCCACCCCGTCCATGAGCCTGCACAAGGAAATCAGCTTCGAGGCTGAGATACAACATCTCGCAGAAGGTTCAGGTCGTGGTGGAGCATTTCCGCGCCTACGTCTCGCCGCTCCTCGACGGTCGGGCCAAAGCCATGGTGGTGGTCGGCAGCCGCGTGGAAGCCGTGCGCTGGCAGCTGGCAGTCGACAAATATATCAAGGAGCACGGCTACAAAATCGGCACGTTGGTGGCCTTCTCTGGCGAGGTGCACGACAAGGAGTCCGGGTCGGATAGTTTTAGCGAAACCAGTCACACCCTGAATCCAAACCTGAAGGGCCGAGAAATCCGCGAGGCGTTCAAAGGCGACGAGTATCAAGTGCTGCTGGTGGCGAACAAATTCCAGACCGGGTTCGACCAGCCGTTCCTCTGCGGCATGTATGTGGACAAGCGGCTGGCTGGCATTCAGGCCGTACAGACGCTGTCCCGCCTGAACCGCGCCCATCCCGGCAAAGACATAACCTACGTGCTGGATTTTGTGAATTTCGCCGACGACGTGCTAGCCGCGTTCAAGACCTACTATGACACGGCGGAGCTTTCGGCCACTACGGATCCGAACCTGGTCTTCAATCTACGCGCCAAGCTGGATGCGGCGGGATATTACGATGACGGCGAGGTTGAGCGCGTGGTGGCAGTGGAGCTGCGGCCGGGGGCCAAGCAGGGTGAATTGATCGCGGCCATTACACCGGTCGAGGATCGTCTCATGCGGCGCTACCGGACGGCGCAGGAGGCGCTCAAGATCGCCAAGGACAAGAAGGACGAGATCGCTCAAAAAGCGGCGCAGGAGGACATGAACGCATTAATCCTGTTCAAGAGCGACATGGGCGCATTCCTGCGGCTCTACACGTTCCTCTCGCAGATCTTCGACTACGGCAACACTGCCATTGAGAAACGCGCCATCTTCTACCGCCGCCTTCTACCGCTGCTGGAATTCGGCCGCGAGCGTGTGGGTATCGATCTTTCCAAAGTCGTGCTCACGCATCACAACCTGAAAAACCTTGGCAAGCGGGCGATGCCACTCGGCCAAGGCGAACAACCCAAGCTGGATCCGATCACCGAAGCAGGCAGTGGAGCGGTACAGGAAAAACAAGCGGCCTATATCACCGAGCTGATCGAAAAACTAAACGAGTTGTTTGGGGCTGAGACCACGGAGCAGGATCAACTAGTTTATGTGAACCACGTCATTCGAGGTAAGCTGATCGAATCGGTGACACTCCGGCAGCAGGCCACCAATAACACGAAGGAACAGTTCGCCACTTCTCCCGACCTCGATTCCGAGCTCACGAATGCCATTGTGGACGCTTTGGACGCACACAACTCCATGAGCACTATCGCCCTAAATTCCCCCGCAGTCCGGCGTGGCCTAAAAGAGATTCTGCTCAACAATGCGCGCCTCTGGGAGGCCCTGCGTGAAAAAGCTGCCAGTTAACAGATAGGCATTCATTTGGTGGGCCCGCAGGGACTTGAACCCTGAACCAAAGGATTATGAGTCCTCTGCTCTAACCATTGAGCTACAGGCCCGAAACTTTCCGAGAGTGCAAAGTGCTCCGCGGTTTCTCAACAGCAAATTCCACGGGGTGAGACGGCTTGGTTTCGAGCTGCGAGAACGTCACTCACCAGGGTCGGGCTTGCCAATGACTTTGTAGAATTTTCCACGCCACTCGGCCGTCAGCTTTTGTTGCTCCACAAGATCTTTTTGGAATGTCCACGTTTCCTGAAGCTTGGCTACGCTTCTATGACGCCCCATTTAGAATTTCCAGAAAAGCCGAAGTTCGGCTCCAGCACTTTCGGCCTTATAATCAAAGACGCCATTGATTGAATTATCATAAGCGGCCGCAACAAACCCTGTTAGCTGCAACCACGGAAGGGGTCGCCACACGGTCAGGAGCGTTCCATTGGAAATCAATTCTTGCCGCCTGCTCAAGGATTGTGCCTGACCACGAAGGTCATAGGGCTGCCAATCCTGGCTTAGGATGAGCTGGGAAACCAGCTGTGGCGTCCAGTCATGAGTTATTCCCGTGAAAATCTCATATTCATTCCGATTGAAAGAGGCAGGATGGGTGAACCTATGATCGTACTGAAAACCATAAAACCAATACAGGTGGTTGTCCAAATAGGCATGGGATTGGGTCGCGAGCAAATATGGACTGTTCTCGCGATAAGCTTTGGCGTTGCTGTGAATCAAATTTAGCCAGGTTTCGCGATCCCCAACCATCACACTCCAATTCCAGGGCAGGCGGCGAGAGACATATACCTCCGGCAGGTTGGAGTTGGTATCCAAGTCTGTATTCCGGTGGTAGCGGATGCTCTCAAATCTGTAATCCGCGCCGAGGCGCCAATTTTCATCAATGTGATAAATGAAATCCGCCCCTTCTCTTTGCACCAAAACACCGTCGCTGCTTTCGTTGGCCCTGCTCAAGCGTGCATTGGTAGTCCAGAAACCGAGGGTGGATGAATAAGGCGTGATGGACCACGGTTTCACGTGCGCTAGTTCGACAATCCGGCCAAATTCGTTATCCCACGCTTGTTCTTCTGCGGATCTTGTTGGAGCAAGGGCATTGTTTTTGAGAAGCTCTTGAGTCTGAACCTGGGTATTTTGATTGGTCTGTGTCTGTCCGAAAACTGGAAACGATGATAAAGGCAAAAGAAGGTAAGCTAAAATACAAAGGCGCTTTGGGTAATTCATAAGAATCGCGTGGTTGCTAATATCGTTCCTATAGGCCGGTTGAGTGGACCGTGACCGTGGTGGATGTGGGTGTGGTGGTGACCGGACTCACGAACTTGGACCACTTACAATAAGAGACTGAGCGGGTTGTTGGTTACTTCTGAGGGAGTGGTTGGGGTTGGGAACAATAGCAAGCTCACGACGGAGGGAGGGCCCGGCTTGGCGGGCCTGACCGGAGTCGTGAGCTTGGCGCAAAAGTTCGGTTCGATATTCCGCCGGTGTTCTATAGTTTATCGAGCTGTGCGGGCGGCTCGTGTTGTAATCGTCTCGGAACGCTCGGGCGACACACTGCGCCTCAATCACGCTGGTGAGCAGCTCGCGGTTGAGGCATTCGTCACGGAAACGGCCGTTGAAGCTTTCATTCACGCCGTTCTGCCATGGACTGGCCGGCTCAATGAAGCGCGCAGAGATCCCGGCGTCGCGCAGCCACGCTTGGAGGTGCTTCGCAATGAACTCACTGCCGTTATCGCTGCGCAGATGGCGCGGGGCACCGTGCACGGCGACAGCCGCCTGGAGCGCGGCCACGACCTCACGGCTGCCCATCCGGCGACTGGCCACGATGTCGAGGTTGTAGTGGCTGTATTCATCGAGGAGCGTCAGGAACTTTACCGTCGTACCATGCTGGGTGGTGTCGAAGACGACATCGAGGCACCACACGTCGTTGACGCCATCGGATTTGATCTTCGCCTCGGGCCGCGACGGGGTCTTGGGCCGCACGGCCGGGCCCACGATCTGCAATCCAGCGTGGCGCCGCACACGCTGCACAGTGCGTAAGGCACACTGCAACCCCTGCCGAGGCAGGACGGCATGCACCCGCCGGTAGCCATAGCGCGGGTGTTCCTGCGACAGCTTCAGGATCGCTTGCTCCAATTGCACCGCCCGTGGCGTGGGCGGTAGCGGCGTATAGTGCCACGTCGAGCGCCCGAGCCCGAGGTAGCGACAAGCTTGCCGACCCGAACATCGTTGCGCTTCCACTACGCTGCTGGCCGCCCGGCGTTTTTGCGACGGGCTTACCATTTTTTTCCGTTCACCTCTTTGAGCACCTGGATATGCAGCGCCTGGTCGGCGACAAGTCGCTTCAGCCGCGCGTTCTCATCGCGCAGCCCCCGCAGTTGCTGCAGTTCGGTCAGTTCCATCCCGCCGTACTGGCTCTTCCACCGATGGAAGGTCGCGGCACTGATGTTCATTTCCCGGCAGACGGTCGCTACCGCCTCGCCGCTTTCTACTCGGCGCAGAATCGCTACGATCTGCTCCGGGGTATGTCGTTTTCCTTTTCCTTTGGGCATCTGGGTCCTTTTTTAGGTGCCCAGTCTCTTATTGGCGATGGCACAGTTCGCGTGCGTCAGGTCAGTGGATGTATGCGGAGTCTCTTCGGTTATATCATCAGATGTGTCCTTTTCTTCGGCTACTACCGTGGCTTGAGTTGGATTCGCCGTTGTCTGAGTGACCAGGGATCCGGCCGAAACTTCCGTCTGAACAAGGGAAGTGACGTCAGTTTGGACCGTTGTATCGGCACTTGCCGTAATCGTGGAATTGGGCGCCACGCCGGTATCCGCTGGGGATGCGGTTGAAGTTGTAGGGAAATTTACCGCAGTGCTCGTTTGCAAGTCCGATGTTCCGGTCGATGCCACTCCGGTGGTATTTCCTTCGGTTGGTTGAGAAGTGACATCCAATGTGCCAGCCTGAATCTGGCTGACTTGCGCGGTCTCCTCATGTGTTATCTCTGTCTGGCCGCTGGTGGAAAGACTCGCGAAATTTTCGCCCGTCACCGGAGTGTCGGCCGTGATGGTGGTTCCGCCCACAATAGGAGTGTTTCCTGTCTCCACCGTTATGTCATGCCCTGTTGATCCGCTCGTTTCACTGGTTGCGGGCGTGGTGCTGGTCGGAATAGTGCTGCTGGTGTCCGCTGTAATATTTGCGAAGTTTTCGCCTGTCACCGGTGTGTCGGCCGTCACGGTGGTTCCGCCTGCAACGGGAGTCGTGCCCGTCTCCAACGTTATATCGTGACCTGTAGAGCTGGTTGTCTCGCCGCTTCCGGTTGTGTTGCTGACGGGAAGCGTATTGCTTGTGTCGACTGTGGTGTGCGCAAGATTTTCGCCCGTCACTGGAGTGTCGGCGGTTACCGTCGTACCACCCGCAACGGGAGTGTTGCCGGTTTCCACCGTTATGTCGTGCCCGGTGGCCCCGTTTGTTTCATTGCTACCGGTTGTGGTGCCGGCCGGCAGGGTGTTACTTGCGTCCACTGTGGTATGCGCAAGGTTTTCACCCGTCACCGGAGTGTCGGCGGTTACCGTCGTACCACCCGCAACGGGAGTGTTGCCGGTTTCCACCGTTATGTCGTGCCCGGTGGACCCGCTTGTTTCATTGCTACCGGTTGTGGTGCCGGCCGGGAGGGTGTTGCTTGTGTCCACTGTGGTATGCGCAAGGTTTTCACCCGTTACCGGAGTGTCGGCGGTTACTGTCGTACCGCCCGCAACGGGAGTGTTGCCGGTTTCCACGGTTATGTCGTGCCCGGTGGCCCCGTTTGTTTCATTGCTACCGGTTGTGGTGCCGGCCGGGAGGGTGTTGCTTGTGTCTGTTGTGATGTGGGCAAGATTTTCGCCCGTCACCGGAGTGTCGGCGGTTACTGTCGTACCGCCCGCAACGGGAGTGTTGCCGGTTTCCACGGTTATGTCGTGCCCGGTGGACCCGTTTGTTTCATTGCTACCGGTTGTGGAGCCGGACGGGAGGGTGTTGCTTGTATCTGTTGTGAGGTGCGCAAGGTTTTCACCCGTTACTGGAGTGTCGGCGGTCACGGTTGTCCCGCCTGCAACGGGAGTGTTGCCGGTTTCCACGGTTATATCATGTCCTGTGGATTCATTGGGCCCGTTGCTCAAAGCCACGCCGCCGCTTGTTGATCCGTTGCCTTCAGTGTTGCCTGAATTATTATGGGTTGCAGAAATGGTGCCAGATGTTGGCGCGGCAGCCGTGCCTGTGCTTGCCTCGCTTTCGCCCCGAACGTGGACCGCTGAATCGTCTCGCGTAGGACTGCTTGATACACCGATTTGGCCGCTACTTGTCGTGGCGTTGCTTGCAATCGACTTGCTCGCTTCAACCGAGGATCTATTCGATGCTCCAAAATTTGTGATGGCATGACTGCCATTTGATTTTTTATCGGTTTCGTTATTCGGTGCCGGCCGATCGCCAGTTGATTCTGAAGTGCTCACAACCTGGCTTCTCGCCTTGGTCGCGACCTTCGACGAAGGTGGCTTCGTGCTTGCCGCCTCGTTGGCCTTTGCCGGATGTCCCAGCAAGGAACTCGTGTCGGCAAACACCGCCACGCTGATATCGACGGGCTCTTTAAGGCGGGTATCGGCCGGATAGATCCTTAAAAGCTGCCCCGCTCCCAGCTGGCGTTGCTCATTCGCCTTATGGGATGTGATGGTCACAACACTCTCCCTTTCTTTGGGGGACAAACGGACAAATTCAGTCGGGCCGATTTCTCCCCTGGATCGCACGGCCATCAAATCGCGGTGAATCAAGGCGGTGCCCAGGGGAGTGATGATCTTGGTGTCGCCTCGATGGGTCGGCACTTCGATAAACGCGATGCCCTGTTGAATTCTTATTTCACGGGTATTCGAATCAAAACTAAATATGGTGTCCGACCCCAATCGAACCAACGATTGATCGGTGAAGCGCAATTCCACGTGGGAATTTTTGCCTGTGGTGATTCTTGTATATGACGAAAGAACCTCTTTGACCGCCGCCGTGTGATAATTTTTTCCAATCGGATAGATTAAAACCCGATTTTTCACCACCGTGATGATCGCCTGCTCGAATCCATCTGCCCTGGCAGCGGAAAATGGCGTAATGAAAAAAGCCGTGGAAACCAAAAAGCAGGACAGCCTAAAAAAACGAAACTGGTCATTCATACTTTGCCTTTCTGCTGGATTCATATCCCGCATTTCCCTTTTAAGGCATTTTATATATGAAATGCCTTCCGAAAAAGAATTCTGCCGGATTTATAATGGGGTGATTTGTTGTGAGGCCGTGGGATTCAATCATTATTAAATAAAGAGTTAAAATATAAACTAATGAACTAGGGTGTTTTAATTGCGTGGGCTCTCTTTCCGTGTTGGCAGCGCTCTGGCGATTTGTGGACAACAGCGGTTCTCCCTCAACAATGAGAATATCACGGAACTAAGGCTTTCTCCTCAGCCCGGACGCTCTATGGTGTGGCATGATCGCCAAAACAGTGCCCGGTTTTTCACATAGGGTTTGGCACAGATATGGACGCGTGCAGCGCTGGGGAGGCCCCATCGAAGAAATTCGACCGGGGATGTCATCTGGTTCCCGCCGGGCGAAAAGCATTGGCACGGTGCTGCGCCCACCACAGCCATGATGCACCTCGCCGTCCAGGAGCAACTCGACGGGAAGGCCGTAGATTGGATGGAAAAGGTGAGCGACGAGCAATACGGCCGTTGATTGCCAAACTGCTATGACAACGCCTGCATCGAATCGTTTTATAATCCTACGAGGCTCCACTTGAGTCTTGGCTACGTCAGTCCGGTTCTGTTCGAATCCAAACATGACCCCTTTGTATCCCGCGATCCACACCTGCGCCAGTTTGGCGGAGGCGCCGATGGGATGACCCTATGGCAATGATCGACCCGAACCGAAAGGTCCGCTGGGGCGTGCTCGGCTACGCCCACGTTGCGCGCGAATGGGTGATGCCCGCAATCCAGGGCGCGGACAATTCCGAGCTGTGGGCTCTGGCCTCGCGAGATCCCGCGAAGATCGCGGAATGCAACAAGCGATATCCCGGGGTGCGCGCCGTGCCGGATTACGAGGAGCTGCTGCGCGATCCGGAGGTGGACGCCGTTTATATCCCGCTGCCGAACACGCTGCATAAGGAGTGGGTCATCCGCGCGGCGGAGCGCGGTAAGCACATCCTATGCGAGAAGCCGCTCTGCCTGAACGCTGCTGAATGCCGCGAGATGATCGCGGTTTGCACGCGGCATGGGGTGAGGCTGATGGAGGCCTTCATGTACCGGTACACGGACCGCGTGCGTCGCGTGCTGGAGGTGGTGCGCAGCGGCGCTCTCGGCGAAATCAAATTCATCGAGGCGAACACCCGCTCCCTTTTGACCGATCGCACTACGATCAGGTTCAAGCCCGAACTGGGCAGCGGTTCGCTTTACGATATGGGTTGCTATCCGGTCAACTTTACGGGGTTGATCGCCGACACGATCGCCGGGACCACCGGGATCGTCCAGCCGGCTTCGATTTCCGCCGAGTGTGTGCGGACGGAAGGCATCGACGAGATTTTTTCGGGCGTGATGCGGTATCCTTCGGGGCTGATCGCCGCGGTGAACTGCGGATTCAACGCGCACAGGCGGGTCTTCGCCGAAATCGTCGGTACCCGGGGAGTCCTGCATGTGCCCGACACTTTTTACGGCGAGCCCGGCGCGCTGACGCTCACCCTTGGCGGGGAGCGGCGGGAGATTCCCGTGGCGGCAAGCAACTGCTTCCGCCTGGAAATCGAAGACTTTGCCGATGCCCTGCGGCGCGACCGCCCGACGCTGTTGGGAATGCCGGAGTCGCTGCGGAACGCGGAAGTGATCAACCGGCTTTTCGAGGCGGCGCGTAAGACCGAAAAGATGCAGTAAACTCACTATAAACGGCCTCGGGGCTGGGAGCGTTACCAGGCGCGGCGCCCCATCGTTCGATCGACATCCGCGTTGGATGTTGGGCGTCGATGGCTGGAAGTTGGATATTGAAGGGGCTTTACGCCCGGCACTTTTTCCCAGTAGCCTCAGCCCGAAGACGGATGTCGGTGAAACGCTAAGATTCAATCCCCCACGTCAACATCATGGCACGAATCCTATTGATCGAGGATGACGATTCGGTCCGCACCATACTATACCTGACGCTGGTGCATTACGGCCACAGCGTGGTCGAGGCGCGCGACGGCAGGGAAGGGCTGGACCTGTTCCGGCTGGGCGGCGTCGACCTGGTGATCACGGACATCGTGATGCCGGGGAAAGAAGGCTTTGAGGTTTTGATGAAAATTCGGAAGAAGAACCCCGCGCTGAAAATCATCGCGATCTCGGGTGGCGGATTGCACAACGCCGCGCATTATCTCCACACCGCCAAACTGCTGGGCGCGGCGAAGGTGCTGGCCAAACCATTTTCGAACGAAGCCCTGATGGCGGCGGTCAACGAACTGCTGCCCGACGGCGGAACGCCCGCCACCACGCCGACGCCCTCCGCCTAAGCTAGGCGCGCGGGCTAACGCTGAACATCGAACGCTGAACTCCGAACGTCGAAGTCTGATCAGGAATCAGAACCTTTTGTTTTGTGGCTAAATGGATGCAGCTTCGTGGCTGTGCGCTCTATAACTCGCAGAGCGAAAGAGGGCGCACCTCAGGACTTCAGCGTTCGACGTTAAATACCGGCTTCTTTCACGGCTGATCCAGCATCAGCCTGATGGTCGCGAGAAGTTTCTCCGCGGTCAAAGGCTTGGACAAAAACATGAGCCGGTCGGCGGTAATTTCTTCACTCAACCGGGGAGCTTTCGAATTTCCGCTGATCGCATGGCGCCAATGAGGTTTCGGATGGCCCGGAAAAAGCCGGCTTTGCGCGGGACGGAAGAGCCGGCAAATAAATGCGGAAGATCGTCCCCTGGCCCATGATGCTATTGACGGTGATGAAACCATGATGGCCTTTGACAATGCCTTGCACGGTGGACAGGCCAAGGCCGGTGCCTTTGCCAAACTCCTTGGTCGTAAAGAATGGATCGAAGATGCGGTCCATATTTTCGGGGCGAATGCCGGTGCCCGTGTCGGAGATGGCAATGAGGACGTATGGGCCAAGGATCGCTTCGGGCAGGCTGGACTGCATGGTTTCATCGACCAGCAGGTTCTGCGTAAAGATGTTGATATGGCCGCCGCCCGGCGGCATGGCATCGCGGGCATTGAGGCAAAGATTAAGCAGGACCTGCGTAATCTGGGTCACATTGCCGACCACCGGCCAGAGATCATCATTGACTTGAATCCCGAGGTTAACATCGGCCGAAAGTGTCTGCTGCATGAATTTGGCTGCGTCAGAAATTAACCGCCGAAGATCCAGCTCGCTATGCTGCCCATCGGCGCCGCGGGCGAAAGCGAGCAGCTGCTTAACCAGGGCGGCGCTGTGCTGCACGCTCGATTCGACTTTTTCGATAATGGCGCGACTTTCGAGATTGGGTGCTTTCTCGCGCAGGATGCCCATGGCCAGGAAGATGGGGGTCAGTGAATTATTGAGATCGTGCGCGACGCCGCCCGCCAGGGTTCCGATGCTTTCCATCCGTTGCGTGTGCAGGACTTGGGCCTCGAGCTTCTTCTTTTCCGTTACATCGGTGTTGATGAACAGGATGGACTCGGGATCGCCGGCCTGGTTGGTCACGAGCGTCCAGCGGCTTTCGACCATCACCGGGGAATCGGCCTTGCCCTGCAAACGAAGTTCCCCTTGCCATTGGCCGTCGGCCAAAAGTTTTTGCAGCGCCTCGAGGTAGCATTGATGGTCAGACCTGAAGAGCAGGGTGCGAATATCGTGACCGAGGGCTTCTTCTTCTGTCCAGCCGGAGAGCTGTTCGGCCCCGTGGTTCCAATAAGTGATACGCTGCTTGAGGTCGGTCACCCAAATCGCGTCGTGCGCCTTGCTGAGCAACGCAGCCTGCTCACGAATGCGAGCTTCGGCTTGTTGGAGCTGGCTTTTTCTTTCGACTTTATCGAGGGCCTGGCGAATGGCGGGCACGAGGCGGCCTGGACGGTCCTTGACGACATAATCGACGGCCCCGCGCTTCAATGCCTCGACCGCGCGTTCCTCGCCGATGGTTCCGGAAAGAAAAATAAACGGCTTGTCCGGACACTTTTCCAAGGCGAGATCGAGCGCTTTGAGCCCATCCATGTCCGGCAAGGTGTAATCCGACAGAATGAGATCAAATTCACCCTGATCGAGCGCGGCCAAAAAACCCTTGCGCGTATCCGTGCGCTTGATTTTGCAGGCGGGCCAGGCCTTGCGAAGGACGTGCTCCACGAGTTCGGCGTCGTTGCGGTTGTCTTCGAGGTGGAGAAGCTTCATCGGGCAATTCTTGGGGGAACACGAAAGACATCATAACAACTGATTTGTTCGAGCATGGCCGAGAGGAAATTCCCCTCAAAATCCAGGTGCGAAAATCTATCTTGGATAGACCGTTTGCCAACGATGGCCCGACGA
>Ga0207024_10111_pt1 | contig 17521 bp, 12 predicted proteins | sample Alteio_BWMinCont_44_FD_153470 | JGI IMG/M metagenome (GOLD analysis project Ga0207024, IMG submission 153470) | Enriched cells from forest soil in Barre Woods Harvard Forest LTER site, Petersham, Massachusetts, United States -... | ecosystem: Environmental > Terrestrial > Soil > Temperate forest >...
GCTATAACCATGTTGCACCTGACAACGGCAGTTTCAACTTATCACAAGCGAATCAGCAAGCGATGCTGGCAAATTCGACTTATACCTTTAGTGTGAATTTGGCAGGTGGCGCCACAGCTTATGTGCAAACCAGTGGGAATGGTTTTACGGTGAGTGGCAATAATACGTATGATGGTAAAAGTATTTCTACCAATACTGGCACGATTACTTTAACCATTCAAACTGGCGCCAACAATATTGCCGCCGGCGCTTTCAATATCACCTTAGTTTCTTATAAACAACAAGCTGGTAACACGATTACTTTTTCTAGTATGAGTTTAAGTGGTGCTAGCGATTCTGGTTCAGGATCTGGCTCTGGCAGTGGCTCCGGTTCGGGCAGTGGCTCAGGCGGTACTAACTTTTTATCGACTAGTGCATGGTCACCTAATTTAGTGAGTACGGCTAATAGCTATACTGATAGCCACTTAGCCATTGATAATGCTAGCTTCTCTATGTCACAAGTTAACCAACAAGCAATGGCAGCGAATTCGACTTATACTTTCAGCGTTAATTTAAGCGGTAATGCCACCGCTTATGTACAAACCAGTACTAATGGCGTGACAGTAACAGGTAATAATACTTACGCTGGAGGTGGCCCTACTAGTACAGGTACTATTACCTTGACCATTCAAACTGGCGCCAATAATATTCCGGTGGGTGGATTTAGTATTAGTTTAGTGTCTTATAAACAACAAGCTAATGATACAGTCACCTTTTCTAATATGAATTTAACCGGTCCAGCTGTTTCAGATTCTGGTGGTTCTGGTTCAGGCTCGGGTTCAGGTTCTGGTTCTGGTTCTGGTTCAGGCTCTGGCTCTGGCTCTGGCTCAGGCTCAGGTTCTGGCTCAGGCTCAGGCTCAGGCTCAGGTTCAAGCAATATTCCATTAGCCTATGCTCAGATTAATATAAATCAAAACTATTTGTTAGGCGGTGGCTATGATCCGAATCAACCCATCGCTAGCTTTAACAGTACCTTACACGCGACGGATAGTTATAGTATCGCTGATGCCGTGAGTGGTACTGGTTTAGCTGCTTTATTTATGACTAGCGATGTCAAACACGGCGGTAACCTTTTCCTAACTCGCAACTTAACCGCAAGCGATTTAGCGAATTTTGCCTCTCATGGTTGTTCCGTATTAAATAATGATCCTAATCAAATTCAATGTAATTTGATCGTCAGCGCTGATACGGGTGCTGTCGGTACTTTACCTGTCATTATTTACAATGGTTTGCGCGCAAAAATTATCAGTGAAATAGTCGCGAACCGTATTAATAGCGATGGTTCACTAAATGGCAGTGCTCCTTATTACAATGAAATTTCTGCCACACCTAGTGATTTCGCGGGTGGTAGTTTTGCCAGTGTAGTCGATTTAAGAAATTATTTTACAATGCCAAGTGGTATGTCAGCTAACTTCAGATTAGATGCCTCTAATATCGTCATGCCTGGCACAACGGTTGCGGCCAATTGTAATACCAAGTTAATTACCCGTATTAATGATGGTGCGGGTCGCGCGCCTAGCTGTGCAGACAGCAGTTTCCAAATCAGTGGCAATATGTTAATGGCCAAAGGTTTGCAACCAGGCGTGTATCAAATTAATATTGGCGCGACTAATGCAGCCGGTAATGAAAATGCTTGGCAAACTTTTTATCTTAACGTTAACACCGCGAATCCTAGCTTGTCAGCATGGCAAAGCGGTGCGGTAGCTTACACCAATGTGATAGGCTCTTACCCTTCAATTTATGTTTACTCTAACAAAGATCCTTCCAGAGGCGGTAATTGGTTGAGTGATTACACCAGTTATGGGCAAGATTTACAAACCGCAAATAATAGTTATGTCAGCAATAATCCGATCAAAACTGTTTTGGTAGAAATCATCACCATTGAATATCCTGGTGCGGGTCCTACTTGGGTTGTGAATAGTAATGCTAGTAACCCGATTGCACAAATCACTGCTAGTGGTATTGCAACCGATCGCACTGTGAGTGGACAAGCGCCCGGTTCATGGAGTTGGTTGAGTCAATTAGTCGGTGCGTTTAGTCCTATCAGCGTCACCTTAAACTTTGACTTTGATAATGCGATTAAAGCCGATTTAATTACCTATAACCCCACTCAACAACGTTTGCTTGCCAATACCATGGTGGCTCCAATATTAGGTGCGCCTAGTCAAGTAGCAGGACTTGCAACCGATATTGAAGGCGGTTTCACTCAACCTGGTGCTGCGCAATTGTTTAAAAACATTGCCGATCAATTAGCGTATCAAGGTAAACTCTTTTCACAATATTATTTCGGTAATATTTTTAGTAGCCCCGCCTTGGTTGCAAGTTTTGGTCCACTAGGCATGGCAAATGTTTCAACCTATGATGTCGCGCAATATCGTGCGCCTGAAACCACAGGCTTGTTGGCAGATACTATTCCCTACCCTGCTAACTTCACTGTGCCTACTGAACAAGTTTTTGGTTTAGCCAGCTTGTTACCCGCAGGTACTATAGCCACTGCAACTGACACTTCATGTTCTGTCATTAATGGTTCGATTGCAGAACCTGTGAGCTACTGTAGCTTGAGCTTGAATGACTCAGCCTCAGAAAACTATCGTCGCTTCTTCCACAATGCAACTGGTATGTCACCGGCAGAAGTGATGGTGGCTTTCAATGGTAAATATCAATTAACCTTACCGTTTGCCGCGAGCGCCACTGAATGGGATGCGGTGGAATTGTGGAATCCTGATTTAACGCCGAATGTGTTGAAAACCGGTCGTATCATGAGTTCGGCTGCCAATTGTGCCAGTGTTAATAATGCCTTCTTAGCACGCAGCAGCTTGCACGATCCCACCAGTAATGATTACAAAACCTTACAAGCTTGCTTGTTGAATAATCAAACTATTCAAGACATGCCAATACAAGCGTTCAGTACTTGTGGTAATGATATCAATGGTAATCCGATACCTTATTCCGCTTGTATTGAGATTTCCAGTATTCCTGGTAGCGATCAAAGTAATGCGGTGAATGCAACTACTGATCTCTCTGTACAACGTTCTAGCACACAAGGTTATCTGGATAACAACATCGCAGTCTACCGCGATGCACCCGGTACACCTTTAGCGCAAAGCTTGAATGCACATGCTGTCGGTTACTCCATCTTCGCTTTGGAAAATACCGGTACAGCTCCACAAGGTGCATTTGCTAATGCAACGGGTGTTAATATGACGGTGCAAGAACCTTGGTATATTGGTTTTAATGTGCCTAGCAATGGTGCAGCACCTTTTGACCCCTTCTATAACTTAGGATTAGTGACAGGCGTCTGGACTCACTTTGGTATGTATAATGATACCGACCGTGCTGTGTTAGCACCGAATCAATAGACAAAGTGTGTTTGTCATGCCAGCGTAGGCTGGCATCTAGGCCGTTTAAAAGCTGGGTCCCCGCCTACGCGAGGACGACGGGGCACGTCATTCCCGCGCAGGCGGGAATCCAGGTATACAGTATTTCAATGAAACCCTTTCTGGATGCTAGCCTACGCTGGCATGACATCGTCCTCTACCAATTCTAAATCTTCACCCTGCTCTACTTCTAAGCCTTTAAAATCCCATAACTTTTTATCCATTAATTGACTGGGTTGAATACTCTGCATGGCATGCAAAATATTGCTTGGCACCTTGGGATTATCAACAGCTAATTGATCAATTAGTTTACGCACTTTAACGCGCATCAGATTTTCTTGTGAACCGCATAAATTACAAGGGATAATCGGATACTGTTGTAATTTGGCATATTCGATGATATCACTTTCTTGGCAGTACGCTAAGGGGCGAATGACAATATGTTTTTTATTATCTGATAATAATTTTGGAGGCATCGAACGAATTTCACCGCCATATAAAATTGACATTAACAAAGTACGTACCAAATCATCACGATGATGACCTAAAGCCACTTTATTAAAACCGTTTTCTTCTGCATAACGATAAATTGCACCACGTCGCATGCGTGAACACAATGAACAATAAGTTTTGCCTTCAGGAATTTTATCGATGACAACTGAATAAGTATCTTGCGTAATAATATCAAAGGGAATATTTTTATCTGTCATCCAGGCACGTAAGGCAGTGCCATCCCAACCTGGTTGACCTTGATCCATGGTTACAGCTTGAATAGTAAATTTTTTATTGGTTTTTAATTCGAGCTTACGCAACAGCGTTAGCATGGTAAATGAATCTTTACCGCCTGATACACAAACCAACACCCGATCGCCGGTTTTAATCATGCGAAAATCGGCAATGGCTTTGCCGGTGTAATGGAGTAATTTTTTTTCAAGTTGATAGAGTGACATTTTTTTAATTATAAATGAATTTAATGCGGGAGGTCAAGCGACAAAACAATTCATAGGCGATGGTATCTGCATGGTTTGCTATGAGATCAGCTGATAAGCCCTCGCCCCATAAAATAACTTCATCACCAATTTCAATTTCATCAGCTCCCCGTAAATCGACCGTGATTAAATCCATCGATACACGTCCTATTAAGGGCAAGTGCTTACCACGAATTAATACTGGTGTGCCTGACGGCACATGCCGCGGATAACCATCACCATAACCAATGGCAACCACCGCAATACGCATGGCTTCTGGACACGTCCATGTACTACCATAACCAATGGCGGCGCCTGCTGGCAATTCATGAATGGCAATTATGCGGGAAGATAAAGTCATAACCGGCTTTAAATCAAGATTATCTGCAGACATATAGTTGAGAGGTGAAGCGCCATATAACATAATCCCAGGGCGCACCCAATCACGACTGGCAACAGAGTGTTGTAAAATAATAGCTGAATTTGCGATACTTTTTTTATCAGAATAATTTTTGGTTATATTAAAAAATTCTGCTATTTGAACATCGGTGATAGGATTAGTGAAGTCATCAGCGCAAGGAAAATGCGTCATTAACATTAACTCGCTAATTACTTTACATTGTTTGAGACGTTGATAAACTTTGGCAAAATCTTTTGGCAAAAACCCTAAGCGATGCATACCAATATCAAGCTTGAGCCAGATATTAAAACCCTCACCCCGACCCTCTCCCGCAAGCGGGAGAGGGAGAATTTCCGTAAAAGCCTCTAATAAATCTAATTGAAATTCACTGTGTATCACCGCGTCTAAATTATGCTGAAAAAATAACTCAAGCTCTTCATGCGTTAAAAAACCTAACATCACCACTATTTTTTGCGTGATGCCCACCGCTCGCAAGGCTAAGGCTTCTTCCAAACGCGCCACGCCAAAGCCATCAGCTTCATGCAACGCTTGCGCAATAGGAATTAAACCGTGGCCATAGGCATTGGCTTTTAGCATGCATAAAATATTAGCTGAAGAATGTTGACGCACTACATTAAAATTATGTTGCAGTGCTGAGAGATTAATGTGAGCTGTGGGGAAATGAGAAATCAATTGGCCCCGCCACCATAATGGTATAAATCTAGATTATCAAAGCGGGTGTAACGCCCTTCAAAACGTACTTTGACAGTACCAATCGGACCATTACGCTGTTTACCAATCACTATTTCAGCAATATTTTTGTCATTGGTATTTTCATTATAGACTTCATCGCGGTAAATAAATAAAATCAAATCGGCATCTTGCTCAATCGAACCTGAATCACGAATATCCGACATAATCGGGCGTTTATCGTGACGTTGCTCTAAGCCGCGATTCAACTGTGAGAGCGCAACTACTGGTACACTTAATTCTTTCGCTAAGGCTTTTAACGAGCGTGAAATTTCTGACACTTCCATCACTCGATTATCACCATAACCCGGCACCTGCATCAATTGCAAATAGTCAATCACAATAAGGCCTAAGCCACCATGTTCGCGTGCCACGCGTCTGGCCCGTGCACGCACTTCCGTGGGGCTTAAACTCGCAGTATCATCAATATATAATTTAGTTTGCGAAAAGAGTTGCACTTGCTGAGGAATCTTAGCCCAATCTTGATCGTCTAAACGACCCGTACGAATGCGCTGTTGTTCAATGCGCGCCATGGAAGATAGCATCCGCATCACTAATGATTCTGCTGGCATTTCCATCGAAAAAACTAATACGGCTTTTGGCGAACCTTGCTTAGATAATTCTAACGCGGCATTTTCTGCAATATTCATGGCAAAACTGGTTTTACCCATGGAAGGACGCGCCGCCACAATAATTAAATCACCAGGTTGTAAGCCTGAAGTCTTATCATCTAAATCGGTAAAACCTGTGGTTAATCCGGTTAAAGCCCCTTTGGCTTCGTGCAACACATGAATTCGATCTAAGGTACTGGCCATGATGGCATTAATATCTTGCGGACCTTGGCCACGAATACCTTGATCGCTAATCTTAAAAACTTTTTGTTCCGCATGATCAATCAATTCATTGATGGTGCGACCTTCCGTATTAAAGGTACTATTAGCAATTTCATTGGCTACACTTGCTAATTGACGCAACACGGAGCGCTCGCGCACGATACTGGCATACGCTAAAATATTGGCCGCTGTTGGTGTATTTTTGGCAAGCTCAAATAAATAGGCTTCGCCACTCGCTTCATTTAATTGATTTTGTTGTCTGAGAAAATCCGATACCGTTAATACATCTAAGGGCATATTACGGCTGGTTAATAATTTGAAAGTATGAAAAATAACGCGATGTTCGATGCGGTAAAAATCATCTTCTGAGACGCGCTCGGCGACATTGTCCCACGCATCATTATCTAACATTAAGCCGCCTAATACTGCTTGTTCGGCTTCGATAGAATGAGGGGGAACTTTAAGGGCTTTGGTTTGTTTATCGTTCATGATGGGAGCACCTTAAATATCCGTCGTTCCCGCGAAGGCGGGAATCCAGGAGGAAAAACAAATCTTTTTAATGCTGGATCCCCGCCTTCGCGGGGATGACGAACGGGTTATTTATCGCTAACAATTGCTAATTTAACCACAGACACTAAATCACTGTGCAGTTGAATTTGCACTTCATATTCACCCAATTGACGCAAAGTGCCATTAGGTAATAATACTTCGTGTTTTTCAATCGCAATACCTGCTGTGGTTACAGCTTCAGCAATATCTTTGGTACCCACTGAACCGAATAACTTACCATCATCACCAGCATTGGCGGTAATAGTAACGATTAACTCAGCTAGTTTATCGGCACGTGCTTGAGCTTTTGATAAATGATCAGCTTGCAGTTTTTCTAACTCGGCACGACGCGCTTCAAATTGCACAATATTTTCTTTAGTGGCGCGAACAGCTTTACCATGAGGTATTAAGTAGTTACGTGCATAACCGGGTTTAACGGCAATTTTGTCACCTAGATTACCTAAGTTACGCTGTTTTTCTAATAATATCACTTCCATCATTCAATCCTCTCGTTATTTTTTAGGCCCTAAACGTGCCCGTAAATTTATTCCACTATCGACCATTCCTAATATTATTAATAATACTATAACATAGGGAAATAATAGTATTGTCATAATATAAAACAAACTTAATATCATTATGGCGGTTTTTTTACCAAACACCCAATAATGTATTAAACTCAATGCTGCCACTATAAAAGGCAACAACATAACAGGTATTACATCAATGGCTATTGCTTGCTGAGTTAACCCTGCCAATAATAAAACCAGCAATAAAATAATCCCTAAACTCGGTGCTATTCTAATATTATGCAATTCTGGGCGTAATTGCTCAGGATTAAATAATATGGCTTGCCACCAACGCGCAAATACTAAAGATAATAAATTTAATCCTATTAATACACTAATTTGTATACCAGTTGCCACCGAAGCAATTTGGTTTACTAACTCAGGTGTTAAAGTTTTATTTTCATTTAAACTTGTTAACAACGTTTTCGCTTCTTGTGAATATTGCAATAAATTATGTTGCCACCATTGTGCAATATCAGGGTATAACACATGGATCACTATAACTACTATTACACCCACCACGGTCGCAACGTTTAATACTGCAGCCCACGACACTTTAGTGTGCAAAACCCCTGCTAACAACCACACCAAGATATTACTGGCTATAGTTGAACCCACTAATACTAAATCTGTCTGCGTAGTAAAAAAAACCACTAACGCGGGAATAATAGTGGCTAGTAATATCCAAAACCCTTCCTGCCAACCTTTTCTCAAAGTCACAAGCGCCATAATAATAACTGCAAATGACGCTAATAACGGTATAAACGCAATCAATAAAGCAATAATAAAAGTTTGCCATCGACTTCGTAAGAAAAACTCACCGATATTCTTCATTTACTCGTGATTATCACAATAAGCTAATAAAGCCATGAAACGCGCACGACGAACAGCAGTAGCTAACTGACGTTGGTATTTTGCACACGTGCCAGTAATACGGCTCGGAATAATTTTTCCAGTTTCAGTAATATAAGCTTTTAGAACATTGACATCTTTATAATCAATTTCTTTAACGCCGTCGGCAGTAAAGCGACAATTTTTACGACGACTGGTTTTACCATAACGATCGTTAGAGCGTTCTTCAAACTCTTCTTTGCTAGGTTTTGTGAAGGCTGATACATCGGTAACAGCTTCTTTACGACGAATAGTTAAGTGACGCAATATCGCATCATTATAACGAAAGGCTTCTTCTAATTCATTGAGGGTAGTTTGCGCGCATTCAATATTCATTAATACAAAATGGGCTTTGTGAACTTTTTCAATACCATAGGCCAGAGGACGACGACCACAATCTTCTAAACGATGGATCTTACCTTTGGCTTCTTTGATCATGTTAGTGTAACGCTCAATCATACTGGGCGTTTGTTCACTTTGATCCGGGTGAACTAATATAGCGATTTCATAATGTCTCATGATAAACCTCCTTTTGGATTAAATTTGTCCCTGCCAAATTGCAGTGGAACAAGGAGACGTCCTCTTTCTAATGCAGAAAAAGGGCAAAAATTATAACTCAAAATTCCTCAAAATACAATAATTTGAAGAAAATGTAACTTTATTTCTAAAAATTTAAAATCAGCTATTGACTTCCTTTTTGCATTAAACTATAGTTATAACATTACTTTTAAACTTAAAAGTGATAAATTAGATATAAAAATTAACTATAAAGTGATACTACCATGTTAAAAAACATTTTTTACTTATTCGCCACCCTCTTCTGTATTGTATTATTAAACGCTTGTGTTCCCCGTTTAACCATTGAGGCTAACTCTAACAACACTATTAACCCTGATGAAAGTGGAAATGCCCTACCTGTGTTAATCAAAATTGTGCAGTTACGTGATCAAACTAGCTTCAATGCTGCCAGCTTTGATGACTTATGGATGAATCAACAAGCTGTTTTAGGCGATAGTTTATTAAGCGAAGACGAAATGACCGTCCTGCCTAATAGTCAAAAGACCTTGCGAATTAATTATCTCAAACATGCCAAATATATTGGTTTTATCGCTATTTTTAGAACTCACCAACATAATAGCTGGCGGAGTATCGAAAAAATTACGGGGTTTACTCCGCTAGGTCGGCGCTATGTCATAAGCCTTAGTGGTAATAATTTAACCATTGAAAATGGAGCACGGCAATGAGCTTTGGAGTAAAAAAAGTCGTTTGGGCCGAAGGGGTATTTTTAGGCCAACAACATTTTCAACAATGGGATCATTACCATGAACAAAGCCAGCACTTACGCAGTAAAAATTTAACGGTGTTTGACTGGGGTTTGAGCAAGTTAGAAATTGATTTAGACGCCTTAAAACATGGCTTATTTCGGATCAAAGAATGTAGTGGCCTATTTAGTAATGGGCAGTTGATTCATTTTAATATGCTAGATGCAGATACTTTAGTGTTTGATTTAACCAAAATAAATGCCGATAAAATCGAACTTTACTTATGTTTGCCCGCCAACACCAGCATTTCTGGTATTGCAGGCTACCCTAACCCCAATTATCTCTGTGCTTGGCAAGCTGATTATCGCAAAACGATTGATCAATATGACATGAATAATGAACGCGAAATCATGTTTGCCCGGCCTAATTTATTACTCATGAATGGTGCAGAAAATTTAACCCAATTAATTAACTTTAAAATTGCTGAGCTGCATCGAGTGGATGTTAACCAATATCAGTTAAATGAAAAATTTATTCCGCCCTTATTACGCATCAGCGGCAGTTATAGTTTAAAAAACATGCTTCGTCGTTTAGTGGAATTAACCGAAGCTAAAGTACGCATCCTCTTTGAACGACGCAATCAATTTAATGCTTCAGTAACCGATTTTAGCCAAAATAATTTAGCTCAATTTTTATTATTACAGGCCTTAAGCGCCGCACTGCCTGAATTAAAACATTGTCTTAAGCAAGTTGAGTTTCATCCTGAGCGATTATATAGTTTGCTGATCCGTATTGCCGGCCAACTGAATGCCTTTAGTCAAGAAACCGAAACCACTGCTGAATTACCCAGCTATCAACATGAAAAATTAGCTGATACTTTCTTGCAACTAGAAACCATATTAATGAAGTTATTCGATGTGATTTTACCCGTTAAGATGGCTGCTCTTAAATTGCAACGTGAATCAGACACGCTTTATACTTTAGATAATATTGACAGTAACTTGTTACAAAAAAATAGCTTCTTTATTGCGGTTTATTTAGCCGCAGACGATTCCAGCTGGATTGCCAACTTTGCCCAACATGTAAAAATTAGTTCACGTGAAAAAATTGAAATGATAGTGATTTCTGCTCTCCCCGGTGTGAGTTTAACGCATTTACAACGCACCCCTAGTAAATTACCGGTAAAAAGCGGTTATGAATATTTTCGACTAGAAAATTATGGGGATTTTTGGCAAGACATTGTCAAAGACAAAAGCTTAGGCATGTTTGTTTCGCAAGAATTTATCGATGCTAAATTTGAAATTCTAACCATCGAGGAATAAAGTATGGATACCTTAGCTATTAACACCTTACTAGAAACTGCCAATGACTTATTTTCCTTGGTGGCAAAAGTTCGTCATCCTACTAATAAAGATCTATCTGAAACCGAATTTTATCAGCAAGTGATTGAACAATTGAATCAATTTAATGCGCAATTACAGTTGCAAGGTTTTAATGAAGCAATTATTAAAAAAGCCACCTATGGTTTAGTCGCTTATATTGATGAGTTGGTTTTATTATCGAGCTGGCCAGGTAGAAAAGCGTGGATGAGCAAAACCTTGCAATGGAAATTTTTTAACGAACACTTAGCAGGGGAACGGTTTTTTGATCGCTTAACTGAAATACGGCAAGCAGGTGAAGCTCAAGCTGATTTATTAGAATTATATTACGTATGTTTACAATTTGGCTTTACTGGCATGTATCGTTTAAAAGGCGAAGAAGCACGACAAGCTTTATTAGTCGCGCTCAAATCACAATTGACGCAATATAAAAAATTGACTAGCCTCTTATTATCCGATGATGCCGTCTTACAAACTAATTTTTTACGCCGCTTGGGCCAAAGCATTCCTTATTGGAGTATTTTTAGCGTCACAGCGGCTTTATTATTTTTCATTTACTCTGGCTTTGCCTTAACCATGCGCAGCCATAGTAATGACTCTATAGCCCAACTCAAAACTTATCAAACCCAATTAATCAATATTTTTGCTGAGAAAAATTAATATGAAAGCATTACTTACTCTACTATTAAATAATGGCTTTATCCGTAAATTCAGTATTCTTATTGGTTTAATTGCTATCAGCAGTTTAATTTGGGTCGCTGGACCCAAGTTTGGTTTAACCAGTGTCGAATTAAGACTCACCCTCATAGCCATAATCATTTTGTTACCTTTACTCTTTTATCTTTATTGCTGGTTACGCGATAAAAAACGTGGCAATGCCTTAGAAAAAGACTTGCAAACAGCTAGCAGCGATAACGCTTATATCGGTACCTTGCGCACTAAAATGCAAGAAGCTATCGCGGCTTTAAAAGCCTCCCAATTGGGTATTGGTTATCGTGGTAATACCGCTTTATATGCTTTACCTTGGTATTTAATTATTGGCCCTTCGGCTGCTGGTAAAACCACCCTATTACGTAATTCGGGCTTAAACTTTCCTTTAGCTTCGCAAGCGGATATTCATGTCACCGGTTTTGGCGGTACCCGCAATTGTGATTGGTGGTTTTCCGATGAAGCCGTTATTTTGGATACCGCAGGCCGCTATACTACTGAAACCAATGATAAAGAAGAATGGTTAGCCTTTTTAAAAATTTTAGCTAAACACCGAAAAAAATTGCCGATTAATGGCGTCGTAATTGCAATTAGTTTGGCAGACTTATTAACCGGAGATATCACCGCGATTAATAATCACGCCAACATTATTCGCGATCGGGTCGAAGAACTTACTCATGAATTAGGTTACTTATTACCGGTCAATGTTATTTTAACTAAATGCGATTTATTAAAAGGTTTTAGTGAGTTTTTTCAACAATTTTCAGCTACTGAATGTGAGCAAGTGTGGGGTTTAAGCCTAACTGATGTCGTCTCACCTAAAGCCAGTTTAAAAGAAAAAGTTAAACAAAGATTAGCTGCGATTGAAAAAAAATTTGGTCTTCTACATGCAAAGTTAACTCAGCTACGTATGCAAAAACTTACGTTGGAACAAACTGCTGACGTTAAAACTGCACTCTATGATTTTCCCGAACAATTTAGACAAGCTACTAATAAATTGCAACAATTTTTCAATAATTTGCTGCACGACAACCCTTATCAAAATGAATTAAATTTAGCGGGTATTTTCTTTACTAGTGGTTGCCAAGAAGGTCTTAGCATTGAACGTAATCTTGCACGCAACCATAACGACTTTTTAAGTGGAGAAAATATTCCTAAAGGTAATTTAAGTTTTTTTATTAAACGCTTATTAAAAGAAGTTATTTTTGAAAATCGTTTTGCGGCGAGATTAAATCGTCGGCAACAATTAATTCGCAGTTGGGTTAAAACTGGAGTCATTAGCGTTGCTATCAGTGTCATTATGTTAGCTATTATTTTTTGGGCTACGGCTTACACTATCAATGCAAATTTATTGGATAACGGGGTTGATAGCGTCGCTGAATTGAAAACCGCTTTCACGAGCCCTGATGCCACTAAACAAGATGTCTTAACAGCACAACTTAATATTTATAATGCTTATCTTAAATTTTCTCAATATAGCGATATCATTCCTTTTTACAAACGCTTAGGGTTATATCAAGGCAATCAAGAAATGCCTTATTTATCTGCTACGCTCATGGCTTCTTTACAAAATACCATGCTTAAAAGTTTATCGACTGCTATGACTGAACGTTTGCAATATTATGTTAAACAATGGCCGCATTTTAGTGCCAGCATGCAAGCACAAAATTATAATGATTATTATCAAACTTTACGAGACTACTTACTATTAGGGTTACAAGCTAATCAAGATGTTACGCTCGATGCACAATATTTAAGTAAAGTTTGGGCTTTACAATTAGCCGGCAGAAACCCTAGTACGCCTATCAATAATACGGCGCCTGATGTGAATACTCAGCAATTAGCTAAACTCACATTATTTTATTTGCAAAATCCTGAAACCGGTATTCAAGCCGACGATTTACGTACCGGCTGGTTACCTGATAGTAATTTAGTTGCCTTTGCACGCCAACAGCTTTATCGGCCCGTGGCTAGCGATATGGTATATGCCAAAATGACGGCACAATTACAAGCCGAGTTACCAGAATTAACCATTACTCAACTTATTAATGCTGATGGCAGTGATATGTTTAATAATCCTAATACAATTCCCGGCATGTATACAGCGGATGCTTGGATCTCAACCGTTTATAACGTTATCCAAACCACCGCCATTGAAGCCAGTCGCGGTGATTGGGTGTTAACGGCGCCATTACATTTTTCCACAGTCACTACTACGAAGCCAACTATTCCTGAAGGTCCTATTAATACCGCCATGGAAAAACAATTAATCCAAGCCTTAAGAAAAGACTATTTCCGTGATTATATTAATACCTGGAATCAATGGTTAAGCGAAATTCAATTAAACAATTTTTTATCTTTAGATGATGCTAGTCGGGGCTTGCAAACCTTAAGTTTAAGCAATGGGCCTCTAGCCAATTTATTCCAAAATATTGCTGATAATCTTAGCGTGGAAAATACTCCTGATGATTCCAGTATTGCGCCTGAAATGGCCCAAGCCTTTAATCCTGTGATTAAATTTTTAGGCGATGGCTCAACCTTGGGGCTTAATAGCAATATGAAAGCGTATTTTGCTAATTTAAGTAAAATTCAAAACAAATTGCATAGCATGGCAATTTCCGGTGATACGGCAAATGAAGCACATCAATATGCTAGCGATATTTTGCAAGCCAATAGTAGCGATAATCAGCTTTATCAAGCCCGCAGTAAAATTACTGACATGGTTAATAATATCAGCGATCAAACTGCACGTACGAGTATCGATAATTTATTAATTAGTCCTTTAAGCGCCAGTTGGAAAGTTATTTTAACGGAAGCCGCGCAAGGGGTACAAACTCAATGGGAAAGTCAAGTATTACCAACTTATCAGGGTGCTATTGCTACGCGCTTTCCTTTTAATCCTGGCAGTGGACAAGATGTTGATATAAATAGTGTGAAACAATTCCTAGAATTAAATACTGGTAGCTTTTGGCAATTTGTTAATACTTCGCTAAAACCCTTTGTCCAATTACAGGGTACGGAATGGCGTACGGCTACTTGGCTGGGTATTGGTATGAATTTCAATAGCAATTTAATTTCGCAATTAAATCAAGCACAGCAAATTAGTTTATTACTATTTAGCAATGATACACCCCAATTTGCTTATTCAATTTACCCAATTCCGGAAAGCAATATTACTGAACTGCAATTCACTGCAAATGGCAAAGTCTATCGCTATCAAAATGGGCCTCAAGAATGGCAAAGCATGCAATGGTCTAGTAGCGATAGTCAACAAGGGGCACAAATACTCGTACAAAAAGGTGCAGGTATTGCACAAGCTCAACTAGATGCACAAGGACTTTGGAGTTTATTTCATTTGCTTGATAAAGCTAGCCGAGTAAAACAAGGTAATCAATATATCTTTACTTGGCAATTAAGTGGTAATGATGGTCAAGCTATTACCGCTAAACTGAAATTTAGAACCGATAGTGCTGCTGATGCTGTGCAAGCATTTGTCGCAAAACCCTTTACTTTACCAAATAGTATTATTCAAAACGCAGGTTGATGTATGTTTAAATGGCTGAAAAAAACTACAGAGCTAAAACCAATGCATTCTAGCAAATTAGAAATAGCTTGCTTAGGAAAATTGCCTATGCAAGCAGAGTTTATTCGCCATCAAGTATCCCATCCTGTGGTAAAAGCCTTTGAACAATGGTTGCAAAATAATTTTGTTCAACAAGGCAGAAGCCAATTTAATCATGGAAACAGCGTATTAGGTTTAGCACATGGTTTTATTTTGGCAAGCACTACTCCTGCTTTATTTATCGGTTATCTACAAGATAGCACGGATCAATCAGGCCGCGAATACCCCATTGCTATTATGCGGGAATTACCTATAACAAATTATCTAACAAATACCTTACCGATTATATATCAAAGTTTTTTTCAAGGCGCTCAACAATTGATTCAACAAAATTGGCTAACGCTCACTCAGCAGGATTTAACTTGCGGCTTAAATGTTTTATTAGAAAACCCAGCTCTGGTAGAAAATTCTATCGCGGAAAATTTAGTCACGCTAGAATTTAGCAAATTACCTTTTAATATATTTTGGCAACAATTAAATATTGTGACAATTAATTCAGCCACTTTTCTTTATAGCTTAGAAAAGTCTCTAAAAACACAAAACCCCCTACAAATAAAGTTACCCATTTTAAGTGGCTCACAACAAGAAGTTAGCATTAGTTTTTGGTTACAATTGATAAGTACTATAAAAAAACCTCAAGCTGCTACTCAATGTATTTTTTGGCAAAAAAACTTTCAAAATAAAAATGAACTCATTGTTCATAATGGCGAGTTAAATACCAACCTATTTAATTTTTTAATGGACAAACCTTCTGCCACAGTGATCGACCCTATTAATAACCCTTGTCTGTTAGTTGAAACCTTAATGGATGATTACACGTTTGATGACGCGACCAGCTTATTTGATGTAATTCATTTTTGGGCCAACTTAAGGAGTGCAAAATGAATCAAGATCCCGTTTACACCGATAATTTCTTTTTAATAAAAACTGAAATGAATAAAACCGGTAACATCGATTTTGACTTAGTCATCGATAAAGCCGAAATTATTTTATTAGAAGCCAAAGATTTACGCGTACTAGCTTACCTAACATTTGCTAAAACCTATAAAGAAGGTTTAATGGGTTTTATTGCTGGCTTAGAATTACTACTAAAAAATTTGCAACAACACTTAAATATAATTCACCCACTCAAATTAGAAGTTCGTATTGCCGCTTTAAAATGGTTAGACAACCAAAGATTACTAGGGTTTATAGAAAAGAGCTTGGCCGAGCAAAATGCTTCACAAATTCAACACGCAAGTGAACTGATTGAACAGTTAAACACTTTGTTGAATGCTAGCGATCCAAGTTATCCGCTGTTATTTGGTAAATTAATGGGTCTGCTAAAACCTAGGCCTTTAGAAGCTGCAACTGCAGCAACCAATAATAGCACGCCTATTGTTAAAACAAGTGAATCAAGCGTTATAGTCATGCAACCCACTTGTAAAACTGAAGCGGATTTACGTGACTTAACACGTTTACAATTTAATTATTTACGTGAACAACAACAATTAATCCGAGCAGCAGCTTATGCCAGGGCATTTTTATGGGGCAATTTATTATCATTACCACCTCATGAAAATCATCTTACTCGCATTCCACCCTTACGCGAAGAAAGTTTAAATCATTTAGATATATTATTAAAAAACGGCAATTTCACCGCTATTTTAACGCGTTGTGAAGAGTTATTCTTTGAGCCGAGCGGTCACGTTTATTTAGACTTGCAATATCATGCAGTACAAGCTGCTAAACAATTACAAAATCTTGAATTAGCTGCATATATTGAGGCTGAAGTAAAAATTCTATTACGCCGCTTACCTATGTTAGCTCAGTTAATGTTTGAAGATAACACACCTTTTGCCAGTGCTACGTGTCAAGCTTGGATAGATCAATTATTAAATGTTGAAAAGCAAAATTCTAACGAAAGCAAAAATCCAGTTGACGATATTAATGATACGTTAGAAAGCAAAACATTGTTAGAGAAACTTAAAATCGTGCGAGAAATAATTGAACGTGTTATACCAACAAAGTAAATGTAGGGCGGTTTAACGAGCGTTAGCGAGGTAGCCGCCAAATAAAATGGCGGCCACGCTGCGCTTAGACCGCCCTACAAAAATTACTAGTATAGAAACATTAACTGAGCTAACATAGGTAAGCGGCGTAATAGAATTTTTACTTCAGCCTCAATATATGCA
>Ga0207024_10190_pt1 | contig 17516 bp, 17 predicted proteins | sample Alteio_BWMinCont_44_FD_153470 | JGI IMG/M metagenome (GOLD analysis project Ga0207024, IMG submission 153470) | Enriched cells from forest soil in Barre Woods Harvard Forest LTER site, Petersham, Massachusetts, United States -... | ecosystem: Environmental > Terrestrial > Soil > Temperate forest >...
CCGCTGCCGGATAGATCGTGACGGTTCCCGTCGCGCTCACTCCACCCACAACGTTTGTGGGAGAGAAGGTGACCGAGGTCGGCACCGACTGGGCCATGATTGGCGCCAAGAGAAAGAAGAATGCCGAGAAAACTAGCAGGTTACGAAGGTTCATGGTTTGCGTCGGTGCGATACCGTCTCGAAGATGCTCGGGCCAATTTTACGGCAAAGTTGCGGGCGTGCTTGCGCTAAGTGCGAAAAGGGACCGAAAAAGTGCAATAGGCCGCATCTCTAAAGAAATGCGGCCTATTGATTTGGCGAAGCGCGCCAGGCGAGGTTACAGAGTAACCGTCAGTGTCGCCGTTTGGTTAGTCGATCCGGTTAGGGATGCCGTGATCGTGACGGTCGTTTGAGCTGTCACCGCGAAGTGAGTAACTGTGAACGTTCCCGTCGTTTGCCCAGCCGCGATCGTGACCGTTGCCGGCACTGTGGCAGCGTTAGTATTGGAACTGGCCAGGTTAATGACCAGTCCGCCCGTCGGAGCCGGACCCGAGATCGTAACCGAGCCGGTAACCACGGTTGACGAACTGCCTTGCACCGTCGTCGGGCTTAGAGTCAAGGAACTGAGGATTGGCGCCTTGACCGTCAAGGTGCCCGTCTTGGTTGTGCCAGGTATCGATGCGCTTATCGTAGATGGAGTATTCGCACTGACTGGCGTCGTGGTAATTGTGAAAGGCGCAATCACCTGGCCTGCTGCAACCGTCACCGATGCCGGAATGGTTGCTGCCGGATTGCTCGACGAGAGCGTAACGACCGTTCCGCCGGCAGGAGCAGGCGATGCAAGTTGAACTCCGCCCGTGACCGATGTTCCGCCAAATACGTTATTTGGGCTAAAGAACAAGGACATCGGGCTTGCCGCATTGATCGTCAAGACAGCAGTGGCAGTCTGTCCGTCCAGCGAGGATGTGATCGTTGACGTTGTGTTGGAGGCGACGTTTACTACGGTTACCGTAAAAGTAGCCGAAGTAGCGCCGGCTGCTATCGTAACTGAGGCGGGAACGGTAGCCTTGCTGCTCGAAGACTTCAACGTGACAACGTAACCCCCCGGGGGCGCCGGGGCCGCTACGGTTACTGTGCCGGTCGAATTCGTTCCGCCAATGACTGTCGTTGGGTTAAGCGATAACGAGAGCGATATCTTGTTGATCGTTAACACCGCGTTTGCAGTTTGGCCCCCGCCCGAAGCAGAGATCGTGCTGGAAGTAGAAGTGGAAACCACCACTGTAGTGACGGTGAACGTCGCGCTTGTCGCGCCGGCGGAAACCGTAACCGTAGCTGGCACTGTCGCGGCAGCAGTATTGCTTGATGTAAGAGTAACCGACATTCCCCCCGCCGGCGCCGCGCCGCTCAGCGTTACCGTGCCCGTAGAAGGCGATCCGCCGGCTACCGTCGATGGGTTCAACGAAACCACAGAAACTGTCGTCGGATTGATCGTCAGAGTTGCGGTTTGTGAGGATGCTGTGATCGTCGCTGTCGCAACTGAGGTTACGCCCGCCGTCGATACCGTGAAGGTCCCTGTGGTCTGACCTGCAGATACGGTCATCGTCGTTGGAACGGTGGCCGCCGCATTGTTTGACGAAAGCGAGACAGCCATCCCGCCAGTCGGCGCCGGACCATTCAAAGTTACGGTGCCGGTTGAGGTCGACCCGCCGTTTACGGTAGTCGGGTTCAGACTCAACCCGGTAACCGATGGCGCCTTGACCGTCAAATTACCGGTCTTGGTCGTGCCTGGGATCGAAGCGCTAATCGTCGATACCGCGTTGGTGCTCACCGGAGTGGTCGTTATCGTGAAAGTCGCGATTACTTGGCCCGCCGCAACCGTCACCGATGCCGGGATGGTTGCCGCCGAATTGCTCGATGAGAGGGTAACGACGGTGCCACCAGCCGGCGCCGGCGTAGCAAGTTGGACTCCACCGCTGACCGACGTTCCGCCAACTACGTTGTTGGGGCTAAAGAACAGCGACAATGGACTTGACGCATTGATCGTCAAAACAGCCGTCGCCGTTAATGAGCCTTGGGTAGCGGTGATCGTCGATGTGGTGTTGGAGGCAACATTGATCGTTGTGACCGTAAACGTTGCAGTTGTGGCTCCGGCCGGGACAGTGACCGAAGCGGGAACTGTAGACTTGCTGCTGGAGCCCTTGAGGGTGACGACCAAGCCACCTGCCGGCGCCGCAGATCCGAGGGTTACCGTACCTGTGGAACTCGCTCCACCAATAACCGTTGTCGGGTTAAGCGAAACCGCGAGTGTCGATTGATTGATCGTTAGGGTTGCAGTCTTGGTGGCGCCTCCCTGAGATGCAGTAATCGTGGCGATTACCTGCGAGGTCACCGCTGAAGTTGTCACCATAAATGTAGCCGAAGTTGCACCGGCTGCCACTGTGACCGAACTTGGAACCGTGGCGCTTGGGCTGCTGGAGCTGAGGGTTACCACCGTTCCGCCAGTCCCTGCCTGACCGTTAAGGGTGACGGTTCCGGTGGAAGTGTTCCCACCAACGACTGTGTTTGGCGCCACCGCTACGGTCGTGAGCACGGCCGGAGTAATCGCAAGAGTTGCGACCTGGTTTGCGCCGTTAAGCTTTGCGGTGATTTGAGCGTTCGTCGAAGGCGAAACCCCGGTCGTCGTAACCGTAAAGTTTGCCGATGTAGCGCCGGCTGCGATTGTAACGCTTGCCGGAACCGTTGCATTCGCACTGTTGGAGCTGAGCGTAACCACAAGACCACCAGTCGGTGCCGGGGCGCTGATCGTGGCAGTTCCCGTCGATGGATTTCCTCCGACCACAGATGTCGGGTTGAGGCTAAGCGGAGTTAAATTCGGCGCATTGACCGTAAGCGTGGTCGTCACGCTATTTCCACCCTGGCTTGCCGTAAGCGTAACCGGTGTGTTCGTTGCAACTGGCGAAGTTGTAACTGTGAACGTCGCGGTAGTCGCGCCAGCCGCAACCGTAACGCTTGTCGGCACCGTCGCCGCAGCGTTGCCAGAAGACAGGTTAATCACCGCTCCACCCGCCGGGGCCGGCGCACTCAAGGTAACCGTTCCCGTAGATGAGGTTCCTCCAGTTACCGAGGTAGGCGAAACAGAAACGCCTGAAAGAGACGCCGAGTTTATCGTTAGTGTCGCAGTGACCGTAACGACCCCGATATAAGGATTTGCCGACGCTGCGCTAGCTGAAATTGTCGCCGACTGGGTAGATGTCACCGCCGATGTCGAGACGGTGAACGTCGCCGTCTTTGAGCCGGCCGCGACGGTTACCGTCCCGGGGACGGTCGCAAACGTCGAATTGGAAGCTAACTGAACCGTTGTCCCGCCTGTTGGAGCGGTCCCGTTGACCGTTACGGTCGCCGTCGAAGATGCGCCTCCGTTAACCGTCGTCGGAGCGAGGGTCAGCGAAGTTGGCACCAAAATGCTTGAGACTTTGGTGACGAACCCGGAGAAGATCATCTGGCCCCAGCCAGTCTGAGTGTCCCAGCCGGCCACGGCAATTGAGGTGTTTCCGTTTGGAAGTTTTCCATTGCCGCTGGAGTCATCGCTGCCAATAATGTCGTTAAAGACAGTCGGATCGCCGTTGAATGAGTAGATAAGATCGTTAATGCGGCCAAACCGCTGATGGCCCTTGCTATCGGGGGGCAAGGCTCCATTTGCGATGAGTTGCTGCTCCGATACAGCCAAGCAGCCGGCGAACGTTGGAGTTGCTGCGCTCGTTCCACCGATTCCGTAATAGAGGCCTGTCGATGGAGCACCAAATTCCCCAGCTTGTAGGTATTCCCAAAACGGAGTATTTACATCGTCGGCATTAAGCGCGACGTCGGGGACAAGCCGGAACGGGATATTGGTCGGAACTCCGTTACCTTTTTGGTACGACGGCAATTTGTTGAAGTCAACGGATTCGGTATCCCAACCGCCTCCACTTCCCGACCAGCCTAGCTGGGTGCTGAGGCTCTCGACACAGGTTGTTGTAGTCGGGTTGCCGCTAATGACATTGGTTTCTGTCGTTGTGCCGCCCACCATTAAGACCTCGGGATCCATCCCTGGGTATGGATGCCCGCCCTGAGATGCTGGGAGCATGTCTGTCGTGCCGCTGTCACCTGACGCGCACATATACGTAATTCCAGCAGCGCTCATTGACACATGGAAACCGTGCGCCTGATCATAAAACGCTGCGTCCCCTTCCCAGCCGTAACTTTCCGTAATGATGTCGGCGACGTTTTCGTCTGATTCCTGCGTCAAAACGCCGATCAAGTCGTTGCTTCCGGGTCCGGCATCGTAAATGATCACGTTGGCAAGGGGAGCCATCCCGAGGACGCACTGAATATCTAGGTCGCCTTCTCCACCAAGGCTAGAGCTGTTTTTGCCTGATGAGTCGTTTTTAATGACGTCATCGACGACGTTGGTACCGGCGCCGGCTGCAGGCACCGGCAGATTCCAGGCCGCGCACCATTGAACGATGCTGCTTTGGTTATATCCGTCAAAGTTGGAAATACCAATGGTTCGACCCTGTCCCTGCTTGCCGGCAGCAAACATTGTCGCAGTTTGGTAGAGGGTTCGAAAGTTAATTGGTGAGATCGGGTTGTTGCCACGTGGTTTCGGCCGATTAACGTTCTCCAAGCCTCCGATATATTGAACGTATCGCTTGATCGCCGTTGGAACGCATGGACTGGTCGTAAATGAATACACTCGCGTCGCCGTCGAAGAGCCAGGAAAAACCTTTGAGAACTCTTGGATCGAAGTATTGAACGCTGCTTGCGCTTGGTCGACAGTGGCATCCGCAATAACTGCCAAGTGGTTCTTCGCGATCCGTGTCACCTTGATTCCGTGAGAAGCTAGATAATCGGTAATGCTCTTAACGGTGCTGTCTGAGTAGCCGAATCGCCGGCCGACTTCTTCCGGCCCAATGAACTTGCGATAGGCGGGGCTACTCGGATTCGAAACTGAATCGACGAATGCTTGGATCCCTGCCGGATCGCGGTAAGGCAGGCCGATCGAAATACGAAGCAAATCTGTTTTTGCCTTCGGTCCAATCGGTATCGCCGATGCGACCCCGCGAGGCTGGAACTGATCCAAGGGCGCCCATCTCACTGGTGATGTCTGCGCCACCGATGACGCGCAAACGACGGCCACCACTTGTAAAACAAAAAACTTGCGAATATTCATGATGAAGTGCACACAAAAAGGCCAACGGATAAGTTATCGATACGATTTTACGACGCTTCACTACCCATCGGTTGATTTGGGTCGCTTGAAAATGGGACCTTCACGAAAAGTTCTCACAAAAATGTGACGCTTCTGATCACCGAGACCCCGGGTGCCACTGGTCAGCGAGGATGTTCGTGCCTCGATTCCCAGTGACTAGCCCCCTACTGGATGGATCGTGTGCCTAATCGGTCCGTGGCGAGGTTGGACGATATTTTCCAGCCCTCCGATATAAGTTACCAGCGGCCGAATCGAGGCTGGCAGGCTTGGCGGCTTGTTGTAGGCAAACCGCACGTCCGGCTCGGTTTTGCCCGGCTCCACAATTGAGAATTCCGAAATTGTCGTATTGAATGCGCTTTGCGCCTGCGCAACCGTCGCATCCGCAGCGATTGATTGTCGCGACTTCGCCAACAACGTGACCTTGAACCCTTGCGACGTAAGATAGTCGGCTACCTTCTTAACTGCGGAAGCAGGAAGCCCAAATCGCGCGCCAATCTCTTCCGGCGTCGCAAAATGCCGGTAGTTAGGACTCGTCGGATCCGAAACGGAGTCGACAAACTGCTGCATTCCCACCGGATCGCGCAGCGGCAAGCTGATTGAAAGATGAAGCAAATCGGCGCCGGACTTCGGCCCGATCAATGCCGCCGTCACGGCTGACTTGGGCACTGGCTGGTCCAGCGGAATCCACTCAACCTGCTTCTTCTGCCCCATCAGTAACGATCCTAGCCCCAAGATAACTACAACTGCGCTCAGGCTCATCGACTTCATTGTACGCCTGGTAAAACTGCCCATCACTCCGGTCGTCCACTTGCTGAAAGTTCATGCAAGTTGTGAATTGCGAAAAGATGGGCAAATCCAAGATCTGATCCAATGTTGCGGTGATTTGAAGGGACACTGACTTTGCCGGTACCAGACCCCCTAGGGCACATTCAGGCAACCTGATGCTGCCGGCGATGTTTCCATGCCTTGAGTTGGTTATTACCATGCTTACGCTTCTCACATCCATGCTCTTCGTCTCGTCGCTGCCCTTCACGCAAGGGCCCGCGACACCCAATCTTCCGACCATTGCCCAAAAGCGAAATGTGGCGCAAACACGAGTTGCCACAACGCCTTGGGTCCAAAACACACCTACTCACGTTGGAAATGGCAATCCGCCTCCCCCGACTTCAAATACAACACTCCTGCAGGCCTGGTATGTGTCGCAGCTTTCCGACGCCCAGTGGCAACAGCTTATGACCGGCCTTAAGGGCCAGGGAATCACCTCCGTCGTCCTTCAAACTACAATCGACGAATACCCAACTTACATCACTCAAGATCCACCCGATTACCAGCCGGTGTACAACACCAATCAAACTCCGCCACCAGGGTACTACCTCCACACTATGCTGGCACTCTATCCGACTGCGATCAAATACGCTGACGGTGTACATACGATTGACTACTATGGAGACACGCCAGGGGCGCCGGGAGTATCCCCGTTCGAGGAGTGCCTCAAGTACGCTCAAGCGAATAGCATCAATGTTTATGTAGGTCTTAATTCTTATCCCGACGCATGGGGCTGGAATGAGGGTGACGACTTTCCATTTACACAAGACAGCGCTTGGTGCAAATACGAATACCAGAGAGCAAGCGCAGTTGCGACGGAGCTCTACACTTTATTCCATAATTCAAATCCTGGCTACAAGAATTATTCAAGCTTTTATGGATGGTATTGGCCAAATGAAGTCGATAATGTGAATTTCAACAACAACACATCATTCAATAGCCCCAGCGTTCCTTATTACATCGGTACATCGCAAGCGTACGCCAACGTCATTACGATGCTTCAGAACAATTTTGCGACGTTTAATTCACTCAACTCAGCGATGCCACGAATGCTTTCGCCGTTTTTTAACCCACAGTACACGACCATCTATTCCACACCCAACACAACTCCCCCGGTCTACTACTATACGGCTGATGACTATCGGCAAACATTGCAGGGAATACTCACATCTCCGATTGCCACAGGCTCACAAACCCCTCTATTTAAGAGCGGGGACATTTTGGCTCTTCAAGATAGCGCCGGCGACTACTTCGGCTTGTACAATACTACGACTCAGTCGTGGAACTGGCCTCTTCAGTCGATCGTTCCCAATGTGAGCGGAAATCTACAATCGCAGATCGACACTTGGTTCTATTCCGTATGTCAGGCCGTCAATCAAGTTACAGGGATGCTGTTTTGGTCCAACGCCGACACTTATCAAGTCCAGACCGATACTTACGATCAAGCTTTGACCATTCCGAACTACTGGTATGAAAGCGCTCCCATAAACCGTGTTTCGGTCCAGTTCACCGAAGAAGCCAAGTATGTCACCAATATCATGAACTGCTCCAATGCGTTCTACGATTCACCCATGACCAACCTGTGGTCAAACATGGCTTACTTCAATGCATGGAATTATTGGTATACCAACAAGACCCTGAATCTGACCACTCCTCCTGCGCCAACTAATGTTTTAATTAATTCGCAAAATGGATCCATCCAGTTGAATTGGAGAATTCTTTTGGGCGTTAATGGCGACTGCGGCTTTGTCGTTTGGCGGGACAACTCCGATTCTACGTCAGAGCCATACATTCGCAGCCCGTTATCTAAAAATGAAGACAACTATGTCGATACCGAACTTCTAACGTTCACCGACCCAGACACGACGTCTTTCGGAAAGGCCCACACCTACTATCTGCAGGACTTTGATGCGTTCGGTAATACCTCAAGCGTTACGACAATCAGTGTCCCCGCATCCCAGGGCGTGCAGTCAGTGTCTGCGACACCCACGCCGGTCGCCGGCGGAGTTCCGTCGCTGGGAACGGTTGCCTTGTATTTCCCTGCGGGAAGTTCGGGAACTACGGTTAGCTTGTCATCGAGCAACGCGTGCGTTACCGTGCCGTCGACTGTTACCGTCGGAGCTGGACTCTATACTACATTGTTCAACATTACAACGAGCCCTGTCTCAAGCAACACGCAGGTAACGATTACCGCGACGTACGGCACTTCATCCGCAACAGTTGTTTTCCCCGTTGCAGCGCAAGGACTCTCAAGCATTACGATTAGCCCTTATGATGTAAACGGCGGGAGCGCGGGCCTCGGAACAGCGACGATCTCCGAGCCTGCTGGAACGGGAGGGCAAGTAGTTACGCTCAGCTCGAACTACCCATCTGTTGCTTCGGTTCCGGCGACCGTGACAATCCCTGCCGGCGCCACGTCAGCCAACTTCACGGTAACGACATACGGCGTCTCTAGTTATTTCCAGGCCTGGATAACCGGATCGGTCACCTCGAACTCGATAACAACATCGCTAGCCGCCCCTGTGAGTGTTCAGGCGCCAGCTCCGGTGTCACTCACAGTTACGCCAGGGAGCGTGGTAGGGGGGCACACGGTATCGGTGACCATGACCTTTAGCGCGATTGCCCCTGCCGGCGGACTTCCGGTTACAGTTGTATCGTCGAATCCCTCGGTACTGCAAATTCCCTCGGGAATTACGCTGGCCGCAGGGGCGAATACGTGTACCTTCACGGCAACCACATCACCCGTAAATCCGGGACCAGTGACCGTGACTCTGGATGGATACTTAAACTTCTATATCGGGGGCCATGTTTATAATTCGGTACAAGTGACCGCCAACTAATCTGCCCACGCCAATTGGCCCCAACGTGGGGCCAGTTGGCAAACCCAGAGTCTGTGCTCCGCGCGCAGACCCTGGAAAACAACCATTCTGACCTAATCGCCTGTAGCTGGAACCTGAAACCGCGTAATCAGAACCAACCCAGCGCCTGCGGCAATCAACGACAGCACACACCCAACCCGCGCCAACCCGACAACCGATTGCATCGTTTTAAGCTGCAAAGCAGCATCGCCATGCCGCTTGATGTAATCCTCATCGACCATCGGCAGCCCTGTCCCCGTCTTGTTCTTGAGGAACGCTGCCTGGTCGTCCAGAATGACCTTGATCGGATCTCCGACATCGATCGTCACCGGCCCAAAAGGATTGTGGTGGGTCTTGTCGATCCGTACAACCTGCACCGTCTGCGCCCGGCTCTCAAACGATGACTCCATCGCAAACGTCGACGCAAACCCAATAAACGCGCCGCCCAACATAACCCAAAGCACCGCGCGCATGAATTTCATAAAGTTGATGGAATATTAACCTCAAGGGCACTCCAGAAACGCAAGGATCAGGCCCGCCGGGCGAGACGACGCCTGCGATCTCAAAATATCCGAGATTGTCGCCAACGCGATCCACAAACGTTTCAGCCTTAATGTTGTCGTAACCATGCTCTCTACACAGGAATCTTTGACTCAGAATCTCATCGGGACTATGTGGCATCTCTTGACTGCCCTGAGAGATCCAGAGTATCAGCGGTTGGAATGGGTTGCTCGGGAGAATCTTCATGCTATGGAGGATGTGCTTGAGGACTTTTGCGGAAACGTTGAGGGATTGCCAGGTTGGACGTTCTCCGAGAACCTAGCATGGGTCTACCGGAGCTTCGGGATTCCTGTCGGGAACGCGCTTTTGCCAGTCTACGTCGCCATTGAAGCAACCTTACCAACCCACCCGAAGGAGGAAAATGAGCTGGAAAGCTTTCTGGACTCAAGTGCCTGGCTTAACGTTATTGCTAGCGCGTCGACTGCGTTTGATTTCCTGGACAGCGTAGCAGTGAAAGACGAACATGGGCTACCAGTATTTTACAATCCGCCGGATTGTGAGGAGAACGTGAACTCGTAGATCGTTTCAGTTCGCGGCCGGGCCAAACGGTCCGAAGGATCTGTTGAAATGGCAACGCCAGTTTTCGGTATGCAATATCTAAGTCGACATGCTTATCGATTCCACTGGCACTCCGACTATCGTCAGCAAGAGTGCGTTTTCAAGGTTCGTTACACGGCGAAGCATATTGATCGGCTGTGCGACATCGCTCAGTTAGGGTGACGACCTCGCAGTAGCCTCGTCGGTCAAGGAGCCGAGTACAATGTTCTCGCATGAGAATCGACCGATTCGGTTTGCAAGACACTGCCCCGGAAGTGCAAGAGCGCGTCTACGATCTATTGCGGCAAAAGACCCCCGAGCAGCGATTCCTGATGGTGTTGCAACGTATGGCGTTCACCAGGGAGCTTCGGAAGGCGACAGAACACCTAAGAGAAGTGGAATCCCATGGACGAACTTGCTCAGACGATCGTCCGGTTCTGTAAACGGCTTGAAGCGGCTGGGATTCCATACCTGATCGGTGGGTCCGTCGCGTCCGGAATCTGGGGTGAATCCAGGCAGACGAACGACGTCGATGTCGAAATCTGGATTACGGCAGACACGGTCGCGTCGTTCATGGCGGCTTTCGACGAGACCTACATTGTGTCTGAGGAAGAGTTGATATCGGGCTTGGAGTCGGCAGAAGAATTCGCTTCGGTTCAGGTCTTGGACATGGATGTCGTTCTCAAATTCGACTGCTTCCTTCAAAAGTCGCGCGGTATAGATAACGAGGCGCTTGAGCATTCAGTCTGGGTTCCCCTTAACGGCACATCCGTCCGGGTCGCGTGCCCAGAACATATTCTTGTTCAAAAGCTGCGGTGGTATGAGCTGGGAAACCGAGTCAGCGAACGCCAGTGGCGCGATATCAGCGGGATTATCGGTGTGACACGGAACCTTCGCTGGGAACTCATCGAACGCTGGGCAAATGCATATGGTGTCGCTCATCTCATTTCCGAACTAAAACAAGGCTGAAGCCACCGTATTTGGCTAGGCTCGCACTTTCGCGAACTCAACGATTCGCTGCGTCGCTTGCTCAAGGATATCGTCAGGGACGGCGTAGCAGCAGCGGATGTGGCGGCGGCCGGTTTCGAGGTCGCCGGAGAAGCCGGTGAAGGCGGTGCCGGGGACAACGAGGACTTTTTGTTCTTTGAGCAGGCGCTCGGTTAGGGTTTCCGAGTCGAGGCCTGTGCTGGAGATATCTGGGAAGGCGTAAAAGGCGCCCTTCGGCATTGGGCAATCAAGGCCGGCAGCGTTCAGGCTGTTTACGAAGTAGTCGCGCTTGTGTTCCATCGCGGCGAGGAAGACCTTTACGTCGTCTTCGCTCTCCCGGAGAGCTGCTTCGCAGGCTATCTGGCTGATTGTGGGGGCACAGAGCATCGTGTACTGGTGCACCTTCATCATGACCTCGATGACGGCAGGTGGCGCGCACGCGAAGCCGATTCGCCAACCGGTCATGGCGTATGCCTTCGAGAAGCCGCCCATCAGAATTGTTCGCTCCCAGGCGCCGGCGAGAGAAGACACGCAGGTGTGCTCGACGCCATAAACCAGGCGGCCATAGATCTCGTCGGAGATCAGCCACAGGTTGTGCTCCTCGGCAATCTCGACGATCGCCTCGAATACCTCGCGAGAGGGAGTCGCGCCGGTCGGGTTGCTCGGATAACCGAGCAATATCGCTTTCGTCTTCGGCGTAATCGCCTTGCGGATCTGGTCAGGGTCCGGCTCAAAGCCGTTGCTTGGGCCGGAAGTCAGCGCCACCGGCTTGGCGCCGGAAAAAACGATGATCGGGCCGTACATCACGTACGCAGGTTCTGTAAAGATAACTTCGTCGCCCGGTTCGAGGATCGACCGGAGCGCCAAGTCGCATCCCTCCGAGACGCCAGTCGTGACCAGAATCTCGTTTTCAGGTTTGTACGTGACGCCGTACAGCGTGCTCAAATTCTCGGCGATAGCCTTGCGAAGCGATAGCAAGCCGTAGTTGGATGTGTAAGCGTCGTTATCGCCCTCGATCGCCGCGATGGCCGCCTTCTTAGCCGCCGGTGGACACGGGTATCGCGGTTCGCCAACTCCTAGCGAGAGAACGCCTTCGATTTGGGCGGCCAGGTCAAAATACCGACGAATGCCGGAGGCGGTAACGCCGGTTACCGTGCTAGCGAGAGGCTTCACGATTTGATTATGGACGGATCGGCACTTGGCGCTCGGCGTTCGGCGCTCGGTGGGGATCTAAACTAACAGATTTCAATTAATTCTGAAAGTATAATAAGTTCTAGAGGTGATCGACGATGCTTGGTCCAATTCTTGAACTTCTGACCCTGTTCTTTGTTTTTGGCCCGTTCGTATTTGCTTTTTGGTTCCCGCTGGTCCCCGCCCAGAAAGGGAAGCTCACACGGTGGGAATTGGGATCGATTCTATTTGGTCTGTGCTCGGGTCCACTGCTCTTGGCGGCGATTCCGAGGAACGCCGGCTTCGGAGCGTTTTACTGGTTGGCAATCTTCGATCTGGTGCTGCCGGCTTGGGGAATTGCCATCGCTCGGACCACCCGGCCATTTCGGTTTGCCCTGATCGGCTCTAGCGGTTATTTCGTGGCGTTCGTCGTTTTGTATTTCGCTTCGCCGCCATCGGACGGCGATATGGGGCCGTTGCTGATGATTCCGACAATCTTCGCCTACCTCGCGATCCCGGCTCTTGTCCTTGCCATTCCGTTCTACGTTCGAGTGCGCTGGTATCTAAAGCGTAATCCAGACCCATGTTGAACGTCTCATCTGCTAGAAAGTGTTCTTGGAGATAACATGCCCGCCATAGTCGCACTCTTACTTGCATTTGGCTTCAGGCAAAGCTCGGTCAAGTTCAAGATAGCCCATCATGTGCATCTTGAATACGGGGTTCTATCAACATACGAAGCGAGGCGCGACGGGTCGGTAGTTGGCAGCTATGGGCAAATGGGGCTGCACGACGGGTTTGAACTGCCGCTGATCGTGATAAAAGGCAAGCAGATCGTCCTATCGAACGAGCGAGACTTGAACTCGCATCAGGTCGCCGCCATTCTCCCCTCCAATCGGTTTGCGGTCTTAACCGACTACAGGGCGCCGCGATTGGGGGTTCTGTCCGGCAAGAAGCTGATGCTGGGCGCACCAATCCCGTCGGCCAAAGCTCAATCTGAGGTTGAACCAACCAAGTCGCCGACTTCACCGGAGATCGACGGGGTGTTTCCCGTTCCGGAAGGAATGAGGGATACGACGGCCAATGAAAACGTTGACCTCTACAAATACCTCGAAGGCACAAAACTGATGCAGGTCAACACATTGACCCACATGGAGTACGGCTACCGCGGCGCGCTCATCGACGCTTCCGGTCGAGTTTGGCCCTTGGAAAAATGCATTCCCGGGATGGCGCGATATCAAGTTCGCGGTATCCAGTTTGTGAGCCCGGACGGTTGGTTTGTCATCGACGCGATCAAAGACCCTCCTGCGCACGAAAATGGGGTGCGGATTGGATTTGGGGATGAGCTCTTTTGGATTGAAGCGCTGCGGGATTCTGGATCTGGCAAGTAGAATTTGTGCGTTTCCGGAACCCTCACCCCCTTTCCCCCTCTCCCTTTTCGCACGAACCATCGAAAAAGGCGAGGGGCTCTTGTCCCCCTTGTCCGCCTAGTTCGCCTTTTCCCAGATGCCCTCGTGGAGGCGCTTGGCCTCCGTTTCGGCGCCGACTAGGTACTTGCCGTAGCGGCCCTTGCGGCCTTCTTCATTGACGGTGGCCCAGCCGTCTTGGAGTACCTCGAATTGGATGAGCTTGCCTCTTGTCCACACGTACTGAACCCAGGTGGCATTTCGTGTAACAGGGTGATCCGGCTTTTCGTCTTCAACGTACACATCGGGGGATCGACCTAGGATTACTTCAAGGTCCTGTCGGGCTCCGCTGTAGCCAGGCTTGCCGACGGCGGGCAGGTCGATGCCGTAAAGACGAGTCCAGCGAGACATATCCCGGTAGGACTCCTGGCGGAGTTTCATCTCGTTTGCGCCGGAAAGCTCGCTCACTCGGCACATATCGTACAGATCGAAGGTGGGCTGTTTGGGCGGCTTAAGGAGATCGGCGACCAAGGCACATGCGGCTAAAGCGACGAGCATGGTGTTTATGACGGTCATTTTTGGCTGGAGATTACAGGTCAAGAAGAGCATCTCGCGAGGCAAGACCGGTACCCTACGAAGTTATGGCAACTCCCAAAGCCGGCGAAGAAATCGCCGTGATGGAAACAAACCATGGACGAATCGTCCTTCGGTTTCTCGATGACAAGGCGCCCAACCATGTGAAGAACTTCAAGAAGCTCGCGCGCGAAGGCTATTACGACGGCACCAAGTTTCACCGCGTCATCCCCGGATTCATGATCCAAGGCGGCGACCCGAACTCAAAGAGCGCGGACCGGAGCATCCACGGAACCGGTGGCCCGGGGTACAAGGTCAACCAAGAGTTCAACGATACGAAACATGAGCGGGGCATTCTGAGCGCGGCGCGATCGAGCGATCCGAACTCTGCCGGTTCCCAGTTCTTTTTGATGGTGGCAAAATCGACGCATCTGGATGGCCAATATACGGCGTATGGAGAAATCGTGGAGGGCCTCGACGTGATCGACAAGATCGTCGCGCTTCCGCGAGACGGTAGAGACAATCCGCATCCGGCAAATCCGGCGATCATCGAGAAGGTTACGATCGAGACATATAGCGAGTAGTTCGCACAATCCCACAACTTAGATAAACGAAAAACTACCCATGAATATCAAGAAACTTGGCTTCAGCCTTTTGATTCTCTGTCTTACGTATGCTCTCTGCTTTGGGCAGAAGCTCACGACCGGTGCACCCGGCGCTACCGCTCCTAAAGCGGGCGAAAAAGTCGCCGTAATCGATACGAACTTTGGCCGGATCATTTTTAAGTTCTTCCCGAAGTTAGCTCCTAAAACGGTTGAGAGCTTTCAAAAGCTCACTAAGCAAGGGTATTTCGACGGCGTCACCTTCCACCGGGCAGTGCCCGGATTCATGATCCAGGGCGGTGACCCAAATACGAAACCCGGTGCGACTGGGCAACCCGGCACAGGCGGTCCAGGCTACACGCTACCGGACGAGTTCTCGAATACTCACCACGCAAGAGGCATGGTGAGCATGGCTAATACCGGGCAGCCGCAGTCCAGCGGCAGTCAGTTCTTCGTCATGGTCGGCGATGCTGGCTTCCTTGACGGCAAGTACTCACTCTTCGGCCAAGTTGTCCAGGGAATGAATGTAGCGGACAAAATCGTGGCATTGCCTACCCAGGGAGAGATGTTAGCGCCTCGGGCAGCGGTCATGAAGAAAGTGCGGATAATGAAGTGGCCGGTGAAGGGCTAAAGGCCATCGGTATTCTGCGCTTCGCGCGGGTATTTCGCGCAGCGCGCTGGTGTTACGGTATTACGGATGCTAATTCCGAGAATACCGTAACACCCTAATACCGCAATACCGAAGCAGCGAACTCTCGCCTAACTGGGCCCTGCTGCCGGATCCGCATATTTCGACGGATGCACATCCAAGCTGAAGAATTCCAGGACTTCGTCTAGGCGGTCGGATTCGCCGGTGCAGGCGTGGACCATTTGAGACTGCTTGCCTTTTGCGTCGTCGATCGCTCGCTTCTTCTGCTCGATCTCAGCTTGCAGGGCGGTGATTTCGGCGTCGGCTTTGGTGATGAACTGGGAAGCCTGGTCGGCATAGCTCTTGGCGTATGCCGCTAATGCCGCCAACTTCCGGGAGGCGTCTGCAACGATCGCATCTGCGGTCACCCCGGTTGCCTGCGCCATGGCATTCACAGTTGCGTTGACGGTTGCCCGCTTGGCTTCGATCGGGAGTTCGGCTGGCAGCTTGCTCAGCAGCTCAAGAACCTGCTCCGCCGAAAAAGGCGAGCTCGGGAGGTTCGCCAGTTTATAAATCGCGGGGAAACTGACGGCTCCAGAACCGTCGATGACGGGAATATCCGGATGTGCGGTGGGATTGATCTCGTCTAGATTCGGTCCAGGACTTTGGCGCACAAGTTGCTCGACCGTCCGCGTGGCAGGCGCAGCTGCCGGAGCAGGCGACGAACTTGGCACAGGAGCGGATTGGCGTGGCGCAGGCGTCGGAGTTGAAACGTCGGCATCCAAAACGCTCCACGGCTTGGATTCTTTCGCGGGCTGCTCGTCGAATTCCATGAATAGGCCGGCTGCGCGCTTTAATGTCTCGTCGATTCTCAATTCTTACCTCTCTCCGTCATACATTGTAGAGTTTGTCGGCGCCGGCTGCCACTGGCATTTGGTCGAAGGGCGAAACCTCTTGCAGCGTCTCAGTCAGGTTATCGGTCTGGTTAACGACGTCGTCGATGTCGGCCAACACCTGTTCGGGCGATCTGGCACGAATCTCATCGTTGATGAGGCCGAAAGTGTCTTCCATTAGGTGAAGCTGTAGGTTCAGGTTGGACAGGATTTCACCGATCTGGCTGACATACTGCCTTCTCCGCATGAGAACCTCCTTTCGCTTGTCCTGAACCGCCTGATTGTGTAGGTTCTGATCGCTGCCAAGCAATTCGTCGATCTTGTCGATTTCGCTCGAGTAACGAGATTGAATCGTGCCGACGGTCGATTTGATCCACTGATCGTCGAATTCACCGCTCGGATCGATTCGGTGAACGACCTTTTGCATCGGGCCCGGTAGAGCCGGGGGCTTCACCACCGCGTTTGTATCGGTTTCATCCAAGACGGAGCGCAAGTATGTCTGGAACTGAACCTGCTTGCTGGCAAAGAGCAGGAACTTTTCCATCAGGTAATCGAGCTTTCGAAGCACCTCGCGAAACCACTTCTTGCCCTCAAATGTCTGGCTGCCGATCTGATTTCGCATTGTTTCCAAGCGTGCGAAACGGGCCATAACGTCAGGTTTCAGGGTGGGGCCAACCTCTTGCTTCAGCTTCTCCCTGCGGGCAACGACCTCGGCATCATATCGCGAAGCCAGCCGATCCATGTACCACTTGCAATCGGGTACGAACAGCAGATAAACGGTCTCAGCGACCAACGCCACAAAAAGGGGCATCGGGTTGAACGTTGCCGCAGAAAGCACAAACAGCCCGGCCAGCGGGATAGTGTTGTAGCTCTCTTTGAAGGCTTCTAAAAAGCGGTTGGTGCCTGGCATACCGTAAGTTCGCGGTCAGTCCACGTGAATCTACCCAGAAATGGACTTACAGCCTTGGGAAGATATCACGAATCTCCTTCAAAAGGGCAAGGAACTCAGGTGTAGCGGCGACATCTTTATGCCAAGCCAACCCTCGCTCGATGAGGTTGTAGCTCGCCTGAATACGCGCGCCAGGGATAACTTTGCCCTCGGAATCCCGATCCCTACCCAAGAGCCAGATTGTATCGCAGACTTCGATGGCTGCCGCTACGTCGTGAGTGACGAGAATAAAAGTCTTGAGATCGTCCGATTCAGCGACTTCAGTTATGAAGTCGCTTACCCTGGATACCGCAACCAGGTCGA
>Ga0207024_10193_pt1 | contig 17441 bp, 18 predicted proteins | sample Alteio_BWMinCont_44_FD_153470 | JGI IMG/M metagenome (GOLD analysis project Ga0207024, IMG submission 153470) | Enriched cells from forest soil in Barre Woods Harvard Forest LTER site, Petersham, Massachusetts, United States -... | ecosystem: Environmental > Terrestrial > Soil > Temperate forest >...
CGAATCGCCCGGCGCCATCAATAAGGGCCTCAACTTCGATGAGCAGGCGGCGAGAGTCCTCAAAGAAGACCCCGAATTCGTTTTCATCACCGGATGGAACGAATGGATCATGGGGCGATTTAACGAATTCAACGGGATCAAGCTGCCCGTGATGTTTGTCGACGAGTACAACGAGGAGTTCAGCCGAGACATCGAACCGATGCTCGGCGGCCACGGAGACGATTACTACTACCAGATGGTCTCCTTCATCCGCCGCTACAAGGGGGTGCGGCCCCCGCCCGATGCCGGGCCTGAAAAGACGATCGATGTCGACGGCGAATTCTCTCAATGGGACGATGTCCAGCCTCAATATCGCGATGACATCGGCGATACCGCCCACCGGGACAGCCCCGGCTGGAACCCAGCCACTCGGTACGTCAACAACACTGGGCGAAACGATTTCGTCTCAATGAAGGTCGCGCGGGATAAAGACTATGTGTACTTCCTCGCTCAAACAAAGGACCCGATTACTCCGTACACCGATCCCCACTGGATGATGCTTTTCTTAAACGTCGGCAGCGGTCCGAACTGGAATGGCTACCAGTTCGTTGTCAACCGTACGCCGGCCGCTGCCGGCGAGTTGACCATGGAACAAAGCACAGGCGGTTGGGCATGGGCTATCAAAGCAAAGGTTCGCTACAAGGTCATCGGCAACAAGCTGCAACTCGCCATCCGCCGATCCGACCTCGGCCCGATCGATCCCTTGCAACCGCTGAATTTCGAGTTCAAATGGATGGACAACATGCAGCACGAGGGCGAAATAACCGACTTCGACCTCTACGGCGACGCCGCGCCGAACGGCCGCTTCAATTATCGATTTATCGAACGATAGCCAAGCGGCGGGTGGACTTCAGTCCGCATAGGTGCCCCGGGCTTCAGCCCGACGGCGCAGAACGGTCTAAAGACCGCGACACCTATGCGGACTGAAGTCCACCCGCCGGGGCTACTCCCAATTCAAGGGCGGGTTGCTTTTCAAACCCTCGTTAAGGGTTTTGATGTCGATCGACTTCCACTCCTCGTCGTGAAGGTGCCAGAAGTATTTGAGAATCACGGAATTTGGCAAAAAGGTGCCCAGGGCCCGCTTGAGGGGGCTACGCTTTTGGGGGTGGTAGCGCAGCGCTTCTAAGGCGACCTTTCGTGCCAAACGGTGCTGCTTGAAGTAGATATAGAGCGTGAATAGATTCATCGCATTGAGCGCGAGGCCGCGGGAGACCTCCTTTCGATCGAGCCGAGGCTGAAACCATCGATCTGGATCGCGGTGGATTGCTTCCCGCACCCGGATCTCTTCAAGCACCTGCTTGGCGGAAAACCGAAAGGTGTTGTTGTCGTGCATGCGCCAGAAGTTGAGTCGCTCCGGTACGCATGCCACCGGGCTGGCAAGACAGCGATCCAGCAATGCGACCCAGTCCCCCGAGTACCGGCACGAGGTCTCAAACCGCAAGCCCGGACGCCTGAATAGAACCCCGGATGCGAGGACCCGGTTCTCGTAAAGCAGATAAGGCAAGATTTCCTGTCGCGTGGAGGTTGGCCAATCGAAGTGAACGTCCTCCGACTTGTCCACCTGACCCTGGTCGTCGATCTTCCAGCCGAGAACGTACGCCAGCGGCACATCGGGCTGCTCCTCCAACGCTTTAATTTGCAGTTCCAACTTTTGCGGCGCCCATAGATCGTCCGAGTTCAAAATCGCAACGAACTCGCTCTGGGATATCTCCAAGGCCCGCTGCTCGGTTCCATAGGTTCCAAGGTTTTGCTCGTTGACGTGAACCTGAATGCGGGGCTCAGATTTGGAGAATTCTCGCGCCAATTCGACGCTACCATCCTTGCTGCCGTCATCGACAAGAATGACTTCCCAATCCTCAAAAGTCTGATCCTGAATCCCCTTGAAGCACGCCGAAAGAAACCGGGCATGGTTGTAGCTAGGGATGAGAATCGACACGCGTGGCATAGCAACTCAGGTTCGGCAGTGTACCTATCGTCCTTGTGGTCGTTTGGTAAGCCGAATGGCATGTGGGATAATGTGCCGTGAGCAGACAGAAGTCGTTGCGGGTCAACTTTTTGTTGCCCTACGAAATGAATCTGCCCGTTGGCGGATATAAGGTCGTTTATCAATACTCGAATGAACTCGTAGCCAGGGGCCACGATATCCGGGTGATTCTGCCGAAGAACCTTGAGCCGCGAACCGACGTTTCAGGTGAGATCAAGAATCTGATTTGGCCTAGAGTTCATAAGTTGCGCAACCCGAAGGGGATCACCTGGTTTCCCCTGGATCCCCGCGTACAGATTGTTTTGGCAGCAGATTTGCGAGAAAAGTGGCTACCGGAAGCCGATTTCTCTATCGCGACATTTTGGAAGACAGCGCCGTTCGCCCATGGGTATTCAGAGCGCATGGGAAAGAAGGTGTACCTGATTCAACATCTGGAAACTTGGGCAGGACCTGAGGCAGACGTGGTTAACACATGGAAGCTACCGCTGAAAAAGATCGTGATTGCAAAGTGGCTCGCCTCGTTCGCGGATTCACTGGGTGAAAAATGCACCTACATCCCGAATGGGATCGACTTTAACGAATATGGGGTCGACGTTCCCATTGACAAGCGATCCCGGCGCATCGCAATGATGTACAACCCCGATTTTATCAAGGGCGCCTGGGACGGGATCAATGCGTTGGAGCTGATTCACGAAAAGTATCCCGACGTCACCGTTGTGCTTTTTGGAGTGGCGGCTCGCCCATTTATGCTGCCGTTGTGGATCCAGTACGTTCAGAATGCGACGGCGCCCCAGTTGAGAGAGATCTACAATTCTTGCAGCATCTTCGCGCACCCAAGCTGGACCGAAGGTTGGCCGCTACCACCTGCCGAAGCAATGACCTGCGGCGCCGCAATTGTGGCGGCGGCGAACGGGGGCGTGATGGACTACCTGACTGCCGATGAGACTGCCTTGACGTCGAGGCCCAAGTATTGGCTCGAATTCGCCGACCGCATCGCCGAGTTCCTTGACGATGATGAGAAGCGGATCCGATTCGCCACGAAGGGAAGTCAGACGATACGCGGATACACGTACAAGCGTGCAACGGATTCCCTTGAAAATCTGCTTTTGGAGCTGACCTAGAGATGCTTGGGTGGCTCAGGGCTGGGCCAGTCGGGTTCCTGAGACGCGTTGTCAGCTACCGTAGCCTCGAAGTCGCCCGGATCGTGCAACGAAACCTCAAGACGATTTGCACACCAACTCATGCGAGCGGCAGTTTGATCGCCATTCCGGAACTCGGCATCATTATCGATCCTTTTCGAAACGAGGAGATCTTGAAAGTCCTTCCGAATCTTGTTTCGCTAAAGCAGAAGCGAAATGCGAGCTTTCAGATGGTCGAGGGAGTTTTACGAATCGATGTATCCGGCGTTTCAGTTCTCACCGAAACGAAGCAAGACATCCTCTTCGTCCATGAGGTTTTCGATACATCCGTTTATGCTCTCGAATTAGGCGCCGACGTCACCGTGTGGGACGTCGGAGCCAACATCGGCGCCTCAAGCGTGTTCTTCGCAGGATGCAGGGGGTGGAAAGTCTTGGCGTATGAGCCGTTCCCTCAAACTGCCGAGGTAGCACGGCGGAATATCGACCTTAATGGCCTCGGAGCCAGGGTCCAGCTCGTAGTGGCGGGAATTGCCGGAGCCGCTGGCAAAGTGGCATTGGACTATCACCACGATTGGCGCGGGGGCAACGGGCTCTTTGGCAATCTCGGGCATGGTGACATCGGCGCCGGCGCCAAGGTCGAAGTTGAGATTCTCGAGGCATCTGCTGAGTTCGAAAAGTTGCGCGTATTGGCAGGAAATGATTTGATATTCGCCAAGATCGACTGCGAGGGCGCTGAATACGAAATTTTGCGCCGGCTGCGCGACACCGGCGACTTGAGTCGTATTTCAGTGATAGTGCTTGAGGTTCACCCGATTCCGAATGAGGATCCCGAAGAGCCGAAGGCGATCCTACTGGGCGGCGGCATGTCGATTATCCGACACGAGCGCCTAGGCGACGATCTGCAGATGATCTACGCTGTTCGCGTGGCGAAGGCAGCTTAGCTGCGCCAGTGGGCGACCGGCCTTGGGCGGTTCATATCTTCCGGCGAGACCAACCAATCGCCTGATCCCTGAATTACGACGCGTCTCCAGTCGGGCCGCCCGTACGCCTTGAACAGCCACTCGGAAGGTATCCGAAGCGCGCTGAGCAAAGCTCCCGATCGAATCGCAATGTCCATTGGTCGAGATCTGCGATACATGAGGCCCTCCTTGAATGCCCGTGCCGCTAAACCCCAATTGCGATCCGATGCAAGCATCCTGCCGCGCAGCATACAGAGCTGACCCATGTAGTATTGCCATTCAAGTTCTAGCCTGTCTAGCTCCGCATCCGTCAGCGGAATTCGAGCGCGGCTCGCGCGAATAAAGTCGAACACCTCTTGGTAGCAAGATTCGAGAATCGCAGGAAACTTGCTTCGAGTCGTAGACCCTTCGTGGCGGCGCCATGCTCCACAAACCTCGTAGTGAAAACGAAATTCGCCTTCGAGCGCGACACGGGCAAAGGTCGGGAGGTCGACTACCGACATGCCCTTTGGCTGGCAGAAGCCTCCCGCCCGTTTGAGCGCATCGGCTCGAATGATTGTGGAAACGGGAAAGGTGAAGGTCAGTCCTTCCGGGTGGAGCATGGTTTTGAGCGCAGCGCCTACTGGACGGTTCGCCGCCGAATCCGGCGGAACCGGCCTTGCCGGTGTTACTGCGATGAATGTGCCGATCTCGTCCACGATCGACGTTAGGCCAGACGAGAGCACAACTGCGTCGTCCTTGAAATCCTCGACCTGGATCTCAAGCTTATATTTTGGCCAAAGGTCGTCGCCTTCCAAGATTGCAATGAGTTGGCCTTTTGAGGCAGCAACTGCCGCGTTATAAGTCTCGCCAAGCCCGGCGATTCCCCGGTTCTTCTGCCGAATCAGCTTGATCCGGTCGTCTTTGTAAGACTCGATGATCTCAACCGAGCGGTCCGTCGACTCGTCGTCGACCAAAATCATCTCCCAATCTTGATAAGTTTGCGCCAGAACGCTCTCGATGCACGACCCGATAAACCGCTCGTGGTTGTAGACAGGCGTTACGACGCTTACGAGCATGCTGAGGCGAATTTACCGTATCCGTGAGTTTTCAGATTTGGTTTGCGGCGGCGGGTGGACTTCAGTCCGCATAGGTGCCCAGGGCTTCAGCCCGCCTGCGGCTTATGCCGCAATTCGGGTTAAAACCCGGGACACCTATGCGGACTGAAGTCCACCCGCCTCCTTTAGGTCATTCGGACAATTACTTCCTTTAAGGTTGGCATTGAAGCTTGAGCCCCCAGCCTGGTCGCCGTAATTGCCCCTGCGATGTTGGCCAAATGAATGGCCCGCTCAACTTCATCTCCTCGCGATAGGAACCGCGCGAACGCGCCGTTGAAGGCGTCGCCGGCCCCGGTTGTGTCGACGGGAGCAACCGAAATTGACGGGAAATGGCGCCCGCCTAATTGATTGGCTAAATAAGAACCTCGCGCTCCGAGGGTGAAGATCACGTTCTTCACCCCTCGGTCCAACAAAATGCGGGCCGCAGAAAGACAGGACGCATCGTCGGTCGGCAGGATGCCGGTCAAGGCATGCGCCTCCGTCTCATTCGGCGTTAGGTAGTCGACTCTCGACAGCACCTCATCAGCCACTGCGGCGGCAGGAGCCGGGTTTAGGATGAATATCCGCCCGTTGTGGAACTTGGATGCAGCGATAACACTCTCCATTGGAATCTCCAACTGCACGAGGAGAATCTGGAAGTCGCATGAACCCAAGCCTGCCGAAACGTCCTCTGGTGTTAAGAGCGCATTTGTGCCCTGAGCTACCACGATGGTGTTCTGACCGGTGGTGTCCAGAGTTATCAAAGCAACGCCGGTCGCCTCAGTCAGATGCCGCAGCACCAATCCGGTGTCGACGCCGTTGCCGCTCAGAGATCGGATCAGTTCGTCGCCGAATGCGTCCTGGCCGAGCTTTGCCAAGAGTCGCGCCTTGGCTCCGAGTTTCCCTGCGGCTACCGCTTGATTTGCGCCTTTTCCTCCCGCAAAAGTCTGAAACGACAGGCCCGGAATCGTCTCGCCTGGTTGGGGAAACCGCTGGGTGCGGATCACCAGATCCATGTTCGCGCTGCCAACCAACATCACTTCGCATCGGTCCATCGTCTCTAAAGATACATCTGCCATGGACCTGACAACTCTCTTAGCCGCAATTGCTTTGGTTCCGGGCGCCACAGCTCACGACATTCGCGTGGGTTGGGGAAGGCAGATCGAGGACGGCGACAAGGTCACGATCCAATATCGGGTTACGGATTCCAACAAAAAGGAGTTCGCCAACACGATGAAGCGTGGAATGCCGTTCACGCTGCTCTATGGCGATCGGAACTCGGACCCCTTGGTTTCGGTTGTGTTAGATGGCATGCGGATCGGCGGCTCGCGGTATGTGGAACTGCCGGCGACCTCGCTGCCATCGGGAGTCGGCAGCATCCTGCCCCCGAACACGGATCTAACGGTATGGGTTCACGTCATCGCAGCAAAGAAGGTAAGGGACCCGAAGGTAGAATCTACCCATGCTGAGCGAGCTCAAGGAGCTGTGGAAGTTCCGCGAGTTGCTGTTCGTCATGGTTCAGCGCGATCTTAAGATTCGCTACAAGAATTCCGCGCTAGGATTCCTGTGGTCGATGGTAAATCCCCTCATCACGGTCTTCGTGTTGAGTTTTGTATTTCAGAATTTTCTCCATAGGGACAATGGCGTTGGGAGTGTGTCCGCATACATTCTTGCCGCTTACCTACCGTTTACGTTTTTTCAACTCTGCCTTTTAGACTCGTCCCAAACGATTCTAACTGCCATGCCGCTGATCAAAAAGATCTACTTTCCGCGAGAGATCCTTCCCATCGCCTCGGTGCTGAGCAACTTCATCCATCTGCTGATGGCGTTGGTGATGTTCTTCTTCTTCCTGGTATTCGTTTACTTCCGATCGGTTATCACGAGTGGCGGCTTTGCCGACGCGGAGAACCCTTTCCAACTTACGACGGTTTACCTTCCAATCTTATTGATCATCAACCTGATGCTTTCGCTGGGATTGGCATTCTTGGTCAGTGCCTGGAACACTTTCTTCGAAGACATTAAATACATCGTAAGCGTGATGACTTACTTGATGTTCTTCATGTGCCCAATTCTCTACTTTGAGGAACACGTTGCGAACAGCCAAAAGAACTTGAACTGGCATGGCTGGCTATACAATCTGATGAATGTGAATCCGGTCTTTACGCTGTCATCTGCGTACAGAAAGGTTCTCGTGGCGCCCCCTCGCCTGCTCGTTGACGGAAACGTGACGATGAAGGTAATTCCAATTAGCTGGCTCCACATTGGCATTACCGGCGTGATGTCGTTCGTAATTTTGGTCTGGGGCTACCATGTCTTCAATAAGCTGAAATGGCGCTTCGTGGAGCGACCATGACAGAGCGAGGCTCGATCGTCGTCAGTGAAATCCGGAAGGAGTTCTTGTTGAACAATTCCGGCGCCAATTCGATCAAAACCGCTCTTCTCTGGTGGCGCCGTCGCAAACTAAAACACCTTGAGGTTCTTAAGGGCATCTCCTTCGACGTCCATCCCGGCGAATGCGTTGCCGTCATCGGTCGAAACGGAGCAGGGAAGAGCACGCTGCTTTCTCTAATGGCCCGTGTTTATAAGCCAACATCAGGTTCCATCACGATCCAAGGCCGACTGGCGCCCCTTCTCGAACTCGGCGCCGGATTCCACCTCGACCTGACTGGCCTGGAAAACATCTACTTCAACGCGATCATCCTCGGCTTAACCCGACAGCAAGTAAAAGAGCGCATCGATAAAATCGTCGAATTCTCTGAGCTTGGCGATCATGTAAATAGCCCGGTCAGAACCTTTTCCAGCGGCATGCTCGCCCGACTGGGATTCGCCATCGCCGTCCACGTCGACGCCGAGATCTTGCTTGTCGACGAGGTCCTGTCAGTAGGCGACTTCGAGTTCGAAAAGAAGTGCTTTGCCAAGATCGACGAGTTCCGAGCCGCCGGCGGAACGATCCTCTTTGTCTCCCACAACACCCACGCCGTGCGAAGAATCGCCGACCGCTGCGTCTGGCTCCACAAAGGCGAAGCCCGCCTCATCGGCAAACCGGACGACGTCATCCCTCTCTATGAGTCGACGCCGATGGATTCAGACGCCCCGATCTAAGTTCGAATCCTAGTCGGCGATCGCCCGGCTGGCTCAGGACTCGAATAGGCTGGTCGTCGCTCCCTCGATGAGGAGGAGCTTTTCCTTGGTGAGGAGTCCGCCAGGAGCGGAGAAGCCGCCCATTTTCCCGCCTGCGGCCAAGATGCGGTGGCAAGGAATGATCAGGGGGATTGAATTGCTCCCTAGGGCTTGACCGACCGCTTGCGAAGCCTGGGGCTCGCCTAACTCCTTGGCAAGTTGGCCGTAGGTCTTCGTCTGCCCAGCCGGTATCTGTATTGAGATTTCGTAGACGCGTCGTGCGAACGGCTCGAATCGATCCCAATCAATCGGCGCGTCGCGAAAGTCCTGTAAATCGCGAGCCAGGTGACGGCGGGCTTTTTCGATTACTTCCTCGATTTCGTGCGGGATTTTGGCCGCCTTTGTCCCTTTGCGGGCGATACGCCGCTCGGTATCGGTCACGGTGGCTTCGGGCAGATTGAAGCTTACGATGAGCGGCGCACCGCCGGTTTTCCAAGCAATCCCGCAGGTCCCGATGGCGGTCTCGAAGAGTGTGTATTCGCAGGTGGATTGAGGTTCCAATGAGCGAGAGTTTACTTTCAATACGAATGCGGAGAGGATTGAGACAACTTGCGCGAGATTGCAAAATGGGTAGAAACACAAAGTGAAAGGACGCTACGTCACAGAGTTCGGAAACTGGAATGCCTGGTGGGACAAACTTCAACTAGTCGAAAGTGTCACTGTACGCTCGAAACGGGAGGCGATCGAGTATGTAAAGTCACATAACGATGGCCACGATTTGTACTACCGGATCTCCAGTTCGGCATTCGAAGGCTATCTTCAAGAAATACATGACGACCGGCTTGTTATCATCAGCGCCGGCCCTCTCGCATCGGATGAGCCATTCGAAATCCTCTACAGCACAATTGACTGGGACCTCCTCATCTACTGGCCCAAAGAGGGTCCCCCGACCCGCGTGGACTTCACATTCAACCCCGAAGCGCCCTCGTTGGAGCTGGGGAATGTCCTTGAAGACTATGTTTGGGATTAGATTAAGGCTTGTGCTCCCGCATATGTGGGTGGCTCTGATCCATGCATGATGCAGACTGACTTGATCACTTTGGGGGTTGGGGCCACCGCTACGGTCCGCAGCGAGGTGAAACGTGTGACGAGTGGTTCGAGATTTTCGATAGCCCTATCTGCGACCTCTGGCGGGCGGTGGGCCTCCTTCACCCGTCTGAGACGATCGTAACCTTCCAGCATCTTGTAACCGCGATGCTTGAGCCGTTCTCCGTGCGCTTGGATCACCTCGATCCGGCCGTCGACATCGACACCTCGGCAGTGGAAGCCGGAATTGCTCCTCGAACGCTAAGAAAGCAGTTCCAAAAAGTGCGGGGGTATCTCCTCCGCAGTACCGTGACGAACGACTTTTGGATCAGTTCCTGGGCCTGCACGTTGTCCCCGTCGAGAAGAAGCTACCGAATCTCAGGCAAGACCATGTACGCCTCCGGAAGATCGGCGTCCTGACGTGACCCCGACCACATCGTGGATGCGCATGTTGGGCGGCGTCAAACAGAAGGCAGAGATGAGCAGAGAAGGAATCATTCTGTCAAAGAAACCTATCACTATCGTGGTCCAGGGTGCCCCGCCAAGCCTATAGAGAGTTCGGCCAACCTATATCCTCACCGGTCGAGCTGCAGTTATATGGGAGCCGGTACCTTCTGCAGCACGTTGACACCTAGGACAGGCTGCTACAATAAGTTCGAATCCTGGCGGGCATCCGCGCTCCCAGCAAAATGCTGCATGCCCAAAGACTTTGTTCAGGGACCACACAAGTTCTTCTTTTATAGCAATGAAGGAAACGAGCCGATGCACTTGCACATTAGGTCTGGTTCAAATGAGGCGAAGTTTTGGGTTCAACCCGTTGAATTCGCATATGGCGAGGGATTTCGAGATCACGAACTGAATGAAATCCGGCGTATCGTAGAAGCAAGAGTCGGAGAAATCCGGAACAAGTGGAATGAGCATTTCAGCAATTCATAAACCGTTTCCCCATGCGACGAACGTGACCTTTCGCGGCGATGTTCTTGTGGTTGCTCTTGACGATGGACGTGTTCTCAGAACACCCCTCAAGATGTTTCCGCGACTTCAGGGAGCGCGCCCAGAGCAACTTTCCAACTGGGAATTCATTGGGAAGGGCTCCGGCATTCACTGGGAAGATCTAGATGAGGACATCTCAATTAGAGGGTTGTGTCTGCAGAATGGCCTAACTCCGATGGACGACGTTGCCTCCCCCGATACAGACCCAAAGGACTTCGAAGAGAAATCGCTTCGAGAATTGCGTAACGCAGGCTATCGAGTCACGATGCCGCGAGTTCAAGTCATTCGTGCACTTGCCGACTCATCCCGAGCGCTAAGCCCCTATGCAATTCACGAAAGAATTATTTCATCTGGCGGAAAGATCGACGTCGTCAGCGTTTACCGAATTCTGTCAACTCTCCAAGAGGTTGGACTGGTATATCACGTAGGTGTTGCGGACGGATACTTCCCCTGTCGCATACCCGGAGGTTCTGGTGGGGCTTCGGAACTGTTCGTCTCAGAAGAAACTGGGGAAGTAACGGAGCTGATCCTTCCCAAAGTTGTCATTGAGGCGATCGAGAGGCAAGCATGCGAGTTTGGAATCCACGTGTCAACCATAAAGATCGAGATCACCGGCTGAAATAGGCGGACGTCTCGGGCAGATGTAATCACGGTTGCGGACCTCATCGAGGCATGGGATTTCTGTGCAGCTATTGCTGAGCGAGTCGAATCGGAGCGCCGATCCTATGAAGAAGCTGCCTGATGGCCAGCCTCTACATGAGTATCTCAACTGGGAGAGAAATTCCGCGTTTGATAACTGGCAAAGACGACGAGCCGACTTCCGGCATTGTATTGTTCCATGATGATTTGGTGGAATTCGCGCTAGCGGATGGCCGCATTGTCGGCGCGCCACTGGAGTGGTTCCCCCGGCTAAGAGATGCAAACGCCGACCAACTCAAGAACTGGCGTCTCATCGGTGGCGGAGTCGGAGTGCACTGGTCGGATTTGGACGAAGACATCTCGGTGAAGGCCCTTTTGGCTAGCTGAGCGTGCCGGGTGGACTAATTCGATATTCTAACGACCCTCGCCCCATGACTGTCAAGATTATTCGAAGCCTTCATGAGAGGATTAAGATCCGCCAAGTCCTTCTAGTTGGAACAGGTGGACAGGAATTGTTTCCAACATGGACTTTTGGTGACTTTGGGTTTTGGACCCAGGGTAGAGGCACGGAACCTCAACCCTGGGCTTTGCCATTCGGACCCTCTTCGAGGTCGTCGGAATGGCGCGATTCGAGGGTCAGATCAGGGATTCCACTCTTTGTAACCCTGCATGTACTCCTCGATTTGAACGTAGCCCGGCCACTGCTGGGGAACGTTCCAGCCTGGGGCTTGGAAGACATCCCACATGTCTTTGGACAGCGACTGGTAGCCGTTGACCATCTTGGCGTGGCCATCGAAGAAGGCCACATCTATAAGAGCGTTACCGACGCTGCGAATTGCCGTGAGATTTGGATTTGCCTCGGCGCAGCCGTTTTGGGCTTGGCCGGATCCATTCGCACAGCCGTAACACATCATGGGCGCGTTGACATTGGGATAAGGATCTTCCGTTCCCGTCAATAGAATCGTGTTGGCCGGGTTATTGAGGGAGGTGTATGAGCCGCCTCCGGTTACATACGGAGTCTCCTATGACCAGTAGGCCACCCACGGGATCACGCCCGCCTGGTTATTGAGGCTGCCAACTCCCTCATTGAGTCCGGCGTCCTGGTTCAATGAGTAAGACCGGGGGAATCGGGTGGTCGCATCGCCAAATTGGTTCGATCCGTCTCCGTCATCTACCGAGGAGTTTGCCCATGAACCGGACCACGTCGGCGAGGCAAAGATGCCGCCGTCCTCATTGGCTGTCCCCGTATAGGCGGCGCCACCGGTCAGCGGTTGCCGTCCACCATTCTTAATGTATGGGAGAATGGCGTCCTTCCAGATGATGTATTGGTGACGGGGCCAGTCCCACGCGCCCTGCATCATAGGGGCAGGATTGTCGTCATAGTCGCCGCCATACATGATCATTCCCAGACCAAGGTTCTTGGTATTGGAGAGGTCGGCGGTCCTTTTGGCGGCTGCCTTCGCCTGAGCGAATACGGGGAAAAGAATCGCCGCGAGAATTGCGATGATTGCGATTACGACGAGAAGCTCGATTAACGTAAATGCTTTTCGATTCATTGATTACCTTCTTTGGCCTTGCCGTCGCATTCGGTGCGTCGGCGAATGAGTTCAAGATCCTTTTGCGTAATGTACGCGTGTTCTGTACACGCGATCATTGTATCATAGGAGTTGGAAAACATGATGAAAAAACTCTTTGATTATTCCCTCGTCGTTGCGGGAACGATCCTGATCTCCGGATGTAACAGCGGCGGATCGGGAACGAACCACACCATTCGGCCGCCGGACCCTCCTGGTTCGTACAAAGTCCCGACCACAAAGGCGGAAAAAATCGATGCGATCAAGAAGGCGCAAATTTCCGATGAAATGAAGAAGCAAGCCATCGACAAGGTTAATGCCGGTCCCGGACCGTAGTTCGGTATAGCTAGGCCTCATGAAGGTACAGACCCGCCGCGACCTCCTCGGATTGGCCTTCGTTTCGCCCTGGCTGATCGGTTTTATTGCGTTCACCGCATGGCCGTTCCTACGCAGCATTCAACTATCGTTCACCCGTTACGATATCCTACGCCCGCCCAAGTGGGTAGGTCTGGCTAACTATCAGAGCCTCCTTGCCGACGATGAGACGTTTCGCCATGCGACTTGGCTGACTCTCAAGTTCGCGGCGGTATCGGTGCCGCTCGCGATCGTTGCCGGAGTGGGGCTGGCCCTACTGTTAAATTCGGAAGTCAAGGGAATCTCGCTCTACCGGACGATTTTCTTCCTTCCGTCGATCGTGCCGACCGTGGCGACGACCGCCATCTTCGTTTGGATACTCAACCCGCAGATCGGCCTGGTGAACAGTCTGCTCAGTAGGGTGGGAATTCAGGGTCCGGCTTGGCTAACCGACCCCAACTGGGCGCTATGGAGCCTGATGATGATGGGTCTTTGGGGAGTGGGGAACAGTATGGTCATCTACCTGGCCGGCCTCAAGGACATCCCTACGTACCTCTATGAGGCGGCGATCGTGGATGGCGCCTCACCGGTTCAGCGGCTCCTTAAAGTCACGCTGCCGATGCTCACGCCGGTGATCTTCTTCAACCTGGTGATGGGCGTTATCGGTGCTTTGCAGTACTTCACCCAGGCTTACATCATGACCTCAGGGGGCCCAGGTGATTCCACCCGGTTCTATGCTCTCTACTTGTTCGATCGGGCTTGGAGATACTCGGACATGGGCTATGCCAGCGCCATGGCGTGGCTCCTTTTTCTGGCCGTCGCAGGGCTGACCTTTGCTCTGTTCAAGACGCAGAGGCGGTGGGTGCACTATGCGGGATAGCAAGGCGGACAAGGCGGACAAGGCGGACGAGGCGGACGAGGCGGACAAGGCGGACAAGGCGGACAAGGCGGACAAGGCGGACAAGGCGGACAAGGCGGACAAGGCGGACGAGGCGGACAAGGCGGACAAGGCGGACAAGACATCACTTCCGCTAACGACTATCGGCAGAACGTTCCTTTCGATCATGGCAATCGGGTGCGTAGCGTGGCTCTTTTTGAACCCGTCGGCGAGTGCAAAAGAGTTAAGCGGGCGAAAGTATCCACACCGGATCGCGGTTCGGTTTTGGCACATGTGGTCGGCGGAATGGAAAACGGTCGTCGACCGAATCGTCGACAAATACAACCAGAGTCAAGACAAATATGAGGTGATCGCCCTCTCCGTGCCGGGCAGCGCCGACACCAAGTTCATCCTTGGCGCTATGGGAGGCGACCCGCCGGACGTAATGGCTCAATGGAACGCGGTGATTCCGACGTGGGCAGAGAGCGACATGCTCACCCCATTCGAGGACCTGATGAGTCCATCCGAACACGCAAAGTTTGAGACGGAGTCGTATCCGATCGTTCGCCGGGTTGGCCAATACAAAGGAAAGACCTACGGCTTTCCGATCGGCCTGCAGGTCAAGGGTGTGTTCTACCTACCGAAGGCCTTCGAAGCGGCCGGCATCAAGCAGTTTCCCAAGACCTGGGAGGAGTTGATCGCGGACAGTGAGCGGCTCACACAGCGAGACTCCAAAGGAAACATTACTCGGTTGGGTTTCATGCCCGGAAGCTGGCCGGAGACGGCTCCGCTCTTCGGGGGCGGATTTTACGACTTTAAATCGGACAGGCTGGACCTTTCGAACCCAAAGAACCTGACCACCATCCAAAGCCTTGTCGCGCTCCGAAAACGCGATGGCTACGATCAGGTCCAACGGTTTCAATCCGGTCTGAACACATCCTCGTTTGGCGGTGGATGGCCGTTCATTGGCGGGGCCTATGCGGCGGCGGTGGACGGTCCTTGGCGAGTCGAGCAGATCGCCAAATATGCGCCGAATATGGATTACGCCACGGCCCTGGCGCCACCGCCTGCCGGTGGCGTGGCCGGCGCCGGATTGGGCGGTGGCAATTTCATGATCATCCCGCGCTCGGCGATCCACAAAGAGGGCGCATGGGACTTCGTCAAGTTCTGGTCCGGCCTAATCGACCCTATCACGGCTGCGCAATTCTACGTTTGGGGTGGATGGCTGCCGCCGAGTGACGCAGTCGCCCACGCTCCCGTGTACGAGGAGTACATCCGAAAGCATCCGCAGTTTGGAACGTTCGTCCGGGCGATCAGCAGCCCCAACATTCAGGCTCAGCCGCCGGTGGCTTATCAGGTTTTCGTTAACGATGCGGCCGGCAAGGTCGAGGACGCCGCTCTGCGGGGCGAAATCACGGCTGAACAGGCGGTGGAACAACTCAAAACATCCGTCAACAAGGAGATCGCTCGGCGAAAGAGGCTTGGTTACGATGAGTAGGTTTTCGCGCTTGGGTATCCACACCGCGTTGATTGTGCTGGCGATCCCGGCTGCTTTGCCCCTTATTTGGATGCTGAGCACGTCACTTAAGCCGGACACCCAGGTTTACGCGGGCTCCGGTTCGAGTGGGCAAGGTTTTTCTCTGGGAAGCCTCATCCCCCATCCGGCGGTGTGGTCCAACTATCCCAAGGCGCTCTCCTCGGTGCCGTTCGACCTGTACCTCCGCAATACCCTGACCCTGTGTTTAATATGCGTTTTAGGCGCCGTGCTTTCCAGCGCCTTTGTCGCCTACGGGTTTGCGCGCATCGGATTCCGCGGCCGCGGAGTGCTCTTTGGCCTGGTTATCGCCACAATGGCGCTGCCTGGCCAGGTGACGATGATTCCAATCTTCGAGCTGTTCCGTTCCCTAGGCTGGTACGGTAGCTACTTGCCTCTGACGGTACCGGCTTTCGCAGGCGCTCCGTTCTACATCTTTTTGCTGAGCCAATTCTTCAAGACTCTGCCCGAGGAAATGTCGGAAGCCGCGCGCTTGGACGGTGCCGGCGAGTTCCGCATCTTTACCCGGCTCGTGTTGCCCCTCTCAAAGCCCGCCCTCGCCACCTGCGCCCTGTTCCAGTTTCTTGGCACCTGGAACGACTTCATGGGCCCGCTCATCTACGTGAACGACCCCAAGAAATACACACTAGCCTACGGCCTCCAACAATTCATGAGCGCCTACGGCGGCCAGTGGACCCAACTCATGGCCGCCAGCATCGTCTTCACTCTCCCCATCATCGTCCTGTTCTTCTTCGCCCAACGAACCTTCATCCAAGGAATCGCCACCACCGGCGGCAAGAACTAACCACCGGGCGGGTGAACTTCAGTCCGCACAGGTGGCCCGGGTTTTAACCCGATGCGGCATATGCCGCAGGCGGTCTAAAGACCGCGACACCTATGCGGACTGAAGTCCACCCGCCCAGTGGATCTGCGAGAGGATGCGTTTTGCCTTCTCGTCTTGCCTGGCCTGCAGGTCGTCGTCGAACAGCAGCATCGTGGGTAGAGACGTGGCGAAGTAATCGATCTTGGCCGGTGTGACGAGGAGCCGCTCCGCATACTCCTTCAGCTCTTTCAAAAGCTTTTGGGAGTCAGCCGTCCTGCCCAGCCGTCCGAGGGCGACTGCCTGATAGTAGGTCAATTCCGAATAGGGTTGAACCGCCATTTCTTGAAAATCGCCTTTGAATTCGGCTGCTTTACGCCACCACTTGATAGCCTCGTCCGACTCTCCGAGAGCGCTGGCGGCATCGCCGCATGCGAGCCAGAGATCGCTCGCGTTGGCGAGCATGTGCCGAGCTTCACCGAGATTCTGAGGTGGAAAGGCGGCCCGATAAAAGTGATGCTTGGCTCGAACGGCGTCTCCAAGCCCTAGGGCCTGGTGGCCAAGCCCTAGTTGAGTACGTGTAAACACGCCCAACGCCATAGACTCGCCACCCTCCCAAGGTTGGAATTGCCGGCTATCCAAAATATTCTCGGCGGCCTGCCAATGTTCGGCCTCGTTCAGCAGCTCGCAATACTCGAGTGTGAGATCGTCTCGCTTTAAGACAAGGTCAGGGCGCTTGCGCAGGGCCGACAGCCGTTTTTTCGAATCTACTCCAATCCGCTTCCAAAGCTGATCTCGCTCGTACCAGAGCCTCGCGTCGTCAGGAGACTGGGTGATCGCCCGGTCATAGCATGCCTGAGCTTCGGCGGCGTCATGCTCCGCGTTGAAAGCGGCGATTCCCAGATTTCGAAGCGCAACCGCATTGCCCGGCTCCAGCCGCACTGCTCGTCGCCACTGCTCGATCGCGTCGGGATAACGACGCCGGTCGTAGAAAAGGTTGCCCAAATAGTAAGCGGCTCGTGCATCGTTCGCCGGCGCCGACCGAAGAACCTGGATATCCTCGAGCCGAGAGGGGAAGCAGTAGTCCGGGCAGACTTGTGCCGCGGCGGAGTAGAGCTCGCCTCCATCCTTTTGAATATAGGCACGGTAATAGGCAATCATCGGCGCCGTACCGTCGGTGGCGGAATCGTCGGCGGTCGCTAGGATTTCCAGGGCCTCTCCCTCCAATCCCGCTCGCAAAAGATCGA
>Ga0207024_10194_pt1 | contig 17405 bp, 12 predicted proteins | sample Alteio_BWMinCont_44_FD_153470 | JGI IMG/M metagenome (GOLD analysis project Ga0207024, IMG submission 153470) | Enriched cells from forest soil in Barre Woods Harvard Forest LTER site, Petersham, Massachusetts, United States -... | ecosystem: Environmental > Terrestrial > Soil > Temperate forest >...
GAACGGATTCAACCGATTTTTTGATGGAACCGAGCGCATCGACCACTTCTTCCGAGACACTTTGCATATTGCCTATTTCCTTAGCAATTTCCTCTGTCGCCTTGCTGGTCTGGGTTGCAAGGTTTTTCACTTCCGATGCGACGACGGCAAACCCCCTGCCAGCATCACCGGCACGCGCCGATTCAATCGTGGCATTGAGCGCGAGCAGGTTGATCTGCCCTGCGATGTTCTGAATCAATTCAACGATATTCCCCATCGATTTCGCCGCCTGTTCCAGGCTATGGGTAGCTTTATCGGCAGAAGAAGCTTTTTCTATCACCAGTTCAACTGCCGATCTTGACTTAGCCATATTGGAAGCTATTTCCTTAACCGAAGCCGTCATTTGCTCAGCGGCAGAAGCTACCGATTGCACGTTCGCTGAAGTCTTACCGGAAGCAGTTGATGCGTCTGCCGCTTTCTGGCTGGCTTCCGCAATCCCTTTGCTCATTTCATAAGCATTATGGGAAAGTTCCGTTGATGCCGAAGCCACAGCATTGGCGATCTGTTGCATGGAATCAGCCACTTTGGCCTGATGGGTAACAACGGTCCAGGATACCATCGCCCCCATGAACATCAGGAAATTTTATGGCCACATTATTTGATTCTTTGCAATTGGGCGACATCGCCCTCCTTCCCAACCGCATTCTCATGGCGCCGCTGACACGCTGCCGGTCAAGCGCGGGGCGCGTTCCAAACAGTATGATGGCGGAATATTATGCCCAGCGGGCAGGGGCGGGGATTGTTTTTTCAGAAGCCACGTCGGTAGAACCCATGGGTGTAGGATACCCCGATACGCCGGGCATCTGGTCCGGGGCGCAGGTGGAAGGCTGGAAACAGGTGACAACAGCGGTGCATAACGCAGGCGGGCGCATGTTGTTGCAGTTATGGCATGTCGGGCGCATTTCCCACCCTGATTATCTGGATGGCGCGCAGCCCGTAGGCCCCAGTGCCATTGCGGCGGCAGGGAATGTGCGGTTGATGCGGCCGCTAGCGCCATACCCGGTGCCGCGTGCGCTTGAATTGTCGGAAATACCGGGCATTATTGAAGCCTATCGCAAAGGCGCGGAGAATGCTAAAACAGCCGGTTTCGATGGGGTAGAGATTCATGGCGCCAACGGCTACCTGCTCGACCAGTTTTTGCAGGACAGCACTAATAAGCGCACCGACCAATACGGCGGTGCAATCAAAAACCGTGCCCGGCTGATGCTGGAGGTTACCGATGCGGTCATTTCTGTGTGGGGAGCCAGCCGTGTCGGTATGCATCTCGCCCCGCGAGGCGATGCCCAGTCCATGGGAGATTCCAACCCTCTCGCCACTTTCAGCTATATTGCAAGTGAACTGGGCAGGCGCAAAATTGCATTTATTTGCGTGCGCGAGCATCTGGGAGAGGGACGCATCGGGCCGGAATTGAAAAAAGCCTTCGGCGGCACCTATATCGCCAATGATGGTTTTAACAGGGAAAGTGCGGAGCAGGTGCTTGCGGCTGGTGAGGCGGATGCTGTGGCGTTTGGTAAACTGTTTATCGCTAATCCCGACCTGCCGGAACGCTTCCGCCTGAATGCACCGCTGAACGCGCCGAACCCGGATACGTTTTACGCTCAGGGCCCGCAAGGGTATACGGACTATCCTTTTTTAAGTACGAAGGCGGCGTAATTAATATGTGCCCATCAGCGGTGGCAATAAAATAGGCCTCCAAGGAATAGAGGCCTATTTGTTAGTTTGGACATTGATTCGAAAGTCTACCCGTCGCTTTAGCGCAGTAACAAGTTATCTGTGATTTTATCCAAAGTTGAACTTGGTTACGACAGTCTTGGCAGCTAGTGCCTGTTATAGTCCCCGTTTTGGAAAACGTCTGTAGAGCACGAGTGCCCGGTATATATCCCTGAATATAGGGATTTGATATGAAATTAGTTCCCGTACAATAGTCCGGGTAATCCGAATAAGTGCAAGTAAAAGCCTCATTGCACGCCATAGCGCTCGCCGACGATGAATATACTGCTACCATCATCGCAAACGCGGCGATAGTAGAAGTTATTGATAATATTTTCATAAATCTCTCGCATTATAGAGGTTTGATTAAAATGAGTCATATCGTTACCGCATGGGTACGATAACTTCATTATAGGCTATTTATGGCCCATAAATCCATTAAAAAACAGTTAATTTTAGTATTTTTTTATATCAGATCATCCATTGAAGCAATATTTTTTGAAAAACCAATAGAATATAAGGCGTAAATCAGAGACCAATATCACAGCCAAATCGTTTATATTGCGATGGATTAAAGATCGGTTGCAATGCGGGCAGCACCATGTCTGCATATACATCGCCGATAGCCTTATTGACATCGAAAGATACGGCTTTTCCTTTGGGCCCCATTACGGTGGCGCCTTGAAATAAGCGCGGAATAGCGGGGTGCATGCCTTGAATGTTTGTGCACAACTCACTGTGCAGCCTGGCAAGTATTTCCTTACCTTTTGACAGTGCCGTAATATGGTGTGTGTTCAGATCGTCCTCCTTGCCATCAGCCACCAATTTTATAGCTTCGATAAAATGCAGGGTTGGTGAACTGGCAGGAAGGGTAACCCTACTGAGATCAATATGAGTTACGTGAGAAGAAATCCATTCATTCGCGGCAGCCATGATATTATCAGCAGATATACTGCTGTTTCGGAGTGCATGAAAATGGTCAGCCCATTTGCCAACGTATTTCGGTGGGGTCCCTACCGGTTGCATCCCATCCGTTTTTTCTTCCTCCAGCCAATTTCCATTCAGGAATTTTCCGGCGGCTACCTCAGGGGACATGGGCATAGTCAGGTCATACATGCAGGTTACTCCTTGCGCACTTGATTGTTTATTATAGTTATATAAATCAATGGTGTTAATAATAATGCATAACTTCTAATGATGAAAGTTTTATTTAAAAACAGATAAGAAATCATGGAATTTCATCCTGTTAAAACTGTTAATAAGAATAAATGCTTATAGCAAGTGGCTGAAATTATTAATTTTTTAAATTCCATCCATTTGGAAGTGAAAATTATATGGGAAGTTGCTACTGGTAAATTCCCTGCAACGCTTGCCCAGAGCCATGTCCATAAAAAAGCAGATACCGTAATCAAACCTTAATCTGTCATTCGTAGAATCTAGGCTGGATAAAGCCTATATACGCGCGCGAAGCTGACATGCGATTACATTACTCACGATTAAGGATTGTTCGAGGCGCTGTGCTTAGCATATGGATATGCTGCGCACTGTCAGCCAGTACGGCCCATGCGGAAATACTGCCATGGCTTGCGCATACGATCAATGATCCTTTCTCCATGGGAGAAAAAGCCGCAAAACAGGTCGCGCCAACCTTGAAGCCGGATAGTTGCCACATCCCCGACATCAAGCGGACGCTTACCCTTGACGATGTAGTCATTTCGGCGCTGTGCAACAACCCGGATACGAGGTCGGCCTACATGAGCCTGGTCGCGCAGGCCGCTGGCTATGTAGGAAATTATTCGTCTTATTTACCTAATGCTGCCGGCACTATTGCTCATAGCCGGACTACCAGCTATGGCGACAACAGCAAATCCACAAGCATCAGCAGTTCCTACGGCTTGTCACTCGGCATGACCCTGTATGATTTTGGCCAACGCGAATTCAGGATTGAAACGGCTGAACAGGCATTTCTTGCAGCAGGGCAAACCTATAATGCAACGCTACAGAGCACGATTTCAAATGCATTACAGGGCTATTATGCCTTGCTTAACGCGCAGAACGCTCTCACCGTGGCCAAACAATCCGAAAAGTTTGCCAAGGAAAGTTATGATGCTGCTTTACTCCGGCATAAAATAGGTCAGGTAGCGCTGGCTGATGAATTACAGGGTAAAAATACCTATTCACAGGCATTACTCAGCACAGAATCAGTGGAAAATGCACTTGTACTGCAACAAGCAGCCCTGGCCCAGATAATGGGATTTTCGCCGGACGTGCCTATACAGGTGGCGGATATCGATGACAAAACCCTGGCCAAAGACCCCTTCGGCGGAAGGGTGCAGGGACTGATGGAAGAAGCAAAGGCAAAACGCCATGATTTGCAGGCCAGCCGTTATTCTCTTAAATCCTCTGAAGCATCGTATGAAGCACTTAAACGCTCCGATCTGGCGACTGTTTCCGTGACCACTAATTTAGGCGTCACCAATGACAATGCGCATATTTTTAACTATAATAGCGCCAGAAGCCAGGGCATTGGACTGAATGTATCTATTCCTATTTTTACTGGTTTCAGTCAGACCTACAGCGAACATTCCGCTGAAGAATCCCTGAAAGCACAACGCGAATCAATGATTACGACGGAGCGGAATGTGGAAGCGAGTGTCTGGAATGCATGGCATAATTATGAAACCTCTAAAACTTCCTGGAAAACCAGCCAGGACCAGATAGCAAGCGCTATTCTACTGAAAGATGTAGCGCTGGGGCAATATAAGGAAGGACTCAACAGTATTCTCGATGTATTGAACGCACAGCTACAATATAGCGCCGCCCTTCAAAGCCAGTTGCAAACTCGCTATAATCTTTTAACTACAAGGGTAGCTCTGGTGCAGTCGGTAGGAGTTCTTGACCTGGTAAGCATGAACCCGGAAGCCGTTCTGGATACTACAGCTGGCACTGGTTTAAAACAATGAAAGCATTTATGAAATTACTGAAAATCATACTCTGGATAGTATTTCTGCTGGCAGCTGTTACTGGTGGTTTGAAATATATGCGTCCTGAGAACAAGGACAAACCTCAATTCCGGACTGAAAAACTAACCCGCGGTACCATAAGTGCGTTGGTCACGGCTACCGGTACGTTAAACCCTGTTCAACTGATTACCGTTGGATCGCAGGTCTCCGGTAAAGTCACAAAGATGTATGTCAAAGTAAATGATCATGTAAAAAAGGGACAGGTACTGGCGGAAATTGATCCGGCACTGTTACTGGCGCAAATCAAACAGGATAATTCAGCCCTTGAAATCGCTAAGGCCAATTTCGAGCAGGCGGAGCGCGATCTTAATCGCAACAAGATGCTTCTGCAAAAAGACTTTATAGCCAAAGTTACCTTTGAACAGGCCCAGCAAACTTACCTGCAAGCCAAGAATAATTACGATGCCGCAAAAACTGTTATTGAGCGGGATACAGTGAATCTGAATTACGCAACCATTACCTCGCCTATTGATGGTGTCATTATCGGGCAAACCGTAACGGAAGGCCAGACCCTTCAGTCGAGTTTCCAGTCTCCGGACCTGTTTAAAATTGCCGGTAACCTGACGGAAATGAAAATCGACGTCAATTTTCCCGAGTCTGATATCACTAAAATAAAAGTCGATATGCCTGTGATATTTACCGTCAATGCGTTTCCCGACAGGACGTTTTCCGGCAAAGTGCAATCAGTCACTTTAAGCCCATCTAACCCAACGGGCACAGGAGGGGCAATGAATCAGGGAGGGGTGACATACAGCGTCATTATTAATCTTAAGAATGATGATGGCGCGCTGCTTCCCGGTATGACTGCGTATGTCAGCGTTATATTGTCTCAACGCAAAGATGTGCTTCGCCTGCCATTGTCGGCATTGCGTTTCACGCCACCACCGGAAGAGGTTAGCGGCTTGCAACGCATGTTCAATCCCATGCCAGCAAGACCGGCAATGCCTTTAGTTGATACCAGCGATAAATCTAAAACAATTTATATCCTGCACAATAATGTTTTGACGCCCTTACACGTGACTACCGGGGAATCGGATGAAAGCTTTATTGAGGTATCCGGTGATGATATCGCTGAGGGTGATGATGTGGTGGTAGGCATAAAAAAAGCCAACGGAAAATAATCGAGGACAGGTTCTGGCATGGCATTGATTGAGATGGATTCGATTTGCAAAAGCTATGTGCTTGGGGACGGTACGGTGGTACCTATTCTCAAATCCATTGACCTGACTGTTTATCCGGGCGAATTCGTTGCCATCATGGGACCTTCAGGCTCCGGGAAAAGTACGCTGATGAATTTACTTGGTACGCTAGACCGCCCCGGCAGCGGTATCTATCTTCTCGACGGCGAAAATACCAAAATTCATAATGATCAGGAACTGGCCCATTTACGTAATAACACTATCGGTTTTGTCTTTCAGGGTTTTAACCTGCTGCCGCGCCGTACGGTTGTAGACAATATCGGCCTGCCGCTTTTTTACGGTGGTGAAAAATACAAGGAGCGCGTTTGGCGAGCGGAACATTATCTCAAGGAAATGGGGCTGAGCAAGTACCGTGATTATCTGCCGGGCCAGCTTTCCGGAGGTCAGCAGCAACGGGTGGCGATTGCCCGTGCGCTGGCGGGGGAGCCAAAATTATTGCTGGCCGATGAACCAACTGGCAATCTCGATAGTACTACCAGCGATGAAATCATGAAAATTTTTACTATTTTGAATAGTGAGGGCATTACTATTGTGCTCGTGACCCATGAAGAGGATATCGCGCGCTACGCCAAACGGCTGGTGCATGTCAAGGATGGGGAGATCATTTATGATGGCCCGATGTATTGAGCTGCTACAGAAATTATTTGGGCATTCACATAAGCCGAAGCATCCGCATCCCCCGGTTTTTTTTCCCCTGATAGCGGAAGCCTGGATATCAATCGGTACCAACCGGGTACGCGCATTGCTTGCCATGCTTGGCATCATCATCGGGGTTGGTTCGGTGGTGTTGATGGTGGCGATAGGCTCAGGCAGTCAGAAAAAGGTGGAGGAGGCCATCCATGCATTGGGTAACAATATACTTATTATTATGCCGGGTGGTAATCAGCAACAAGGATTGCGCGTTAATTTTCAACAAGTTGTTTTTACCAACAAGGACATTAACGCTCTTGCCCAGTTACCTACGGTAGAAGGAGTTGCCTATGCTACCTTCCCGGTACAGCAAGCCGTAACGTCCTATATTTTTAATACCAAAACCAGTATGGTGGGAGTAATTCCGGATTATTTTGCTATTCGTAACTGGGTAATTGAAGATGGCAATAATTTTACCTCCGAGGATATACGGTTGGGCAAGCGAGTCACCATTATCGGTTCCACCATTGCTAAAAAATTGTTTCCGGATCAAAACCCATTAGGGCAAACAGTCAGCATAGGTGACTCAAAACTACGCTTTCTGGTGATAGGTGTTTTGCAGGTCAAAGGAGCCTCACTGGAGGGCAGGGACCAGGACGATACGGTTTTCATGCCAGCCACCGCACTTCAAACTTATTTTTCTCCTTACAGTCCTTCTCCGGTTCAGACCATTTATGTCAAAGTGCCTGAAAATGTCAGTATGAGTGATGCGACCGATGACATCAAAGAAACCTTGCGCCAAACGCAAAAAATACCCGAATCGATGGGGGATAGTTTTATGATATATAACCTTGATGCCATTATGAAAGTGCAGGCGGACTCTACAGCCGCGTTCTCTCTCTTGCTGGGGGCTATCGCTTCCATCTCGCTGGTGGTAGGTAGCATCGGCATTATGAATATTATGCTGGTCACCGTGTCGGAGCGTACGCGCGAAATAGGTATTCGTAAAGCGATCGGAGCCACCAGGCAGCAGATTTTGATTCAGTTCCTTCTTGAGGCAGTTATGATTGCTGGTATAGGGAGTATCGTGGGGCTGGTATTGGGTTTGGGTGGTGGATGGTCGGCGCAGTATTGGTTTAATATCCCGATAGCTTTCAGCATGTGGTCAGTAATGATGGCGCTCGTTATGGCCGGTGGGATAGGTATCGCCAGCGGATTGTATCCAGCCTATAAAGCAGCCAGGATGGAACCGATTGAGGCGCTCCGGGCTGTAGGTGCGTAATAAATAAATCATGCAGAATAATCGGTTACTTTGTCACCAGAGCATTGATGGGCGCAGCAATAGCCATCTCTTGTTAAATGTTAATGATAGGCAGGAAGCCCTTGTTTTCCTCTAATTAGTTGATAACATTAACCAATAGCAAAATTGATAGGGTGTAGATAGTGGTCTATGGACATCGGTTATATTGAACGTAAAAAATGATATACCAGCGGAACCTGTGATGCCTGATAGTGGAAAAAGTGGTGCTTCGACGCCTGAGAAGCCCGGATTTGTGCAAAGACTCAAAGATGGCGCCATAAGTTTAGCCACAGGACGTAATCCACTTTTCTGGGGAATGCTTAAGGCCACTGAAGGATTTCAGCAATTTCATCCAGATTACTTATGGAGAAATAGCGATCCTGCGCCGGAGTTAAGCTCCCCTGACACCTATGGCCTAAAGGGATTTTCTCCGCAGGACCTTCATCTTGATACAGGGGAAACCGTGACGGCGTGGTATAAGCCAGCCAAAGGTAATTTTCCAACCATTGTTTATTTTCACGGCAATTCTGCTGGGCTGGACGCACGTACCGACTTTATCAATGAATTCACCAGAGAGACGCTGGATAAACATAAAAAAGCTCAGGGATTTGGTCTCATAATTGCTGCCTATCCAGGTTTTAAAGGGCATGTGCCCCGCCCCAAGGTAGAGCCATCCGAAGTTGCGTGTATTGAAACCGGTCACGCCATGGTTCGCGACCTGATGATGACGAAAGGGGTTCCGGTTGAAGACATGCTTTTTTTTGGCGAGTCGCTTGGTGGCGCGGTGGCCCTCCGTGTTGCCCACGACCTGAAATTTGGTAAATATGCAACCGGACCTAAGTATCCTCAGGATTACAAGGATGACGCTGATGCCAAGACAGCCGAGAATGCTACGGAGCCCCCTGAAGGCGTTGTTGCCAAAGTTCGTCACACGCTGTTCAGTGAGGTAAATGAATTAAAAGAACAAAACCCAGCCCCTTCAAGAATTGTACCAGCCGTTGTGTGCTGGGGTACCTTCTCATCCCTGATCCAGAAAGTGCGTGACATGTATCCACATCAGTTTCCACCGCTCCCGGCAGAAAAATTCATAAAAAATCGTTTTGAATCCGATCAGATTATCTCTGACGTTGATAATGTAATGCTCTTACATGGGAAAGAGGATGAGGTTACAGCGTATTCCCATGCAGTAGATTTATTGCGGGCATCGCAAGGCAATGCCCAACTTGAATTGCTGCCGGGATGTAACCATGGATTATATACTAAAGCAAACGATTCGGATTATCCCGATCTTGTAATAAATAATGCAGACCAGATGCAGTGGATGGCTGATCGTGTGCAGCGATTCGCCAGCAGCAGATGGGACATTCCTGATCCATCAGATCGAAGTCCGGAAGTGGAAACGGTGCAATACGAAGATGCGATGCATATGCCAATGGTTCAGGAGACGGTGGAACCAGTCACTTTTATGCGTGGCAATGGAATATTTGCCAAAGCTTTATCGGATCTGGATAAACCCAGACACGGCGGGGCGGTTATGACTTCGGTAGTCGTACATCCTGATAACACTTTGAGCATAAGTATTGGCAATTCTACTAATGATGCCCTCACAGAATATAGAAAGCAGATCGAGAATCTGCTTAAAAACGCCGATATTCCTTTGAATGCTGTGCAAATAGATGAAGCATTGGTTCATACAAGCAAGGATATTACAGACAGCAGGATAAATTTAACTATCCCCGCCGAGTATGGGCCCAATGCTGCGCGAGCCTTGCAGCTTAACAGTGAAATTCAAGCGGCCATTGGTACTAACCAAATCAGCACGCTTCCAAGGCTAAGTGATTGGGGTGGAAGGTAGCTCTTTCAATTCGAGAAAATACAGCGCCATACGTTTTTTCTTATTCCTTTATATACATATGCTAGGTTATGGTAGCCATACCTATGCTAAGAACCATATTGATTCAGATTGCAGTCTGTGCGGCGCTCATTGCTGGCGCTGAAATAACGGCGCGCGCATTAGAGCCTTTATACAACAATAGAACCAGTACCGTTAAGATGGATCTCACTCCACACCCTTACATGATGTGGACTGCTGCATGGACACCAGTACATAGCTGGTGGAATCAAATTGCTCATGTGAGTGTACCTACCACTATGCAATTTAATAATTATGGTTTTTCGGAAACGTTCGATTTTACGATGATTCCTGATGCTCTGTATTTGCAAACACATGGCAAGAAACCTGGTGAAAAAATAGTATTGTTCACAGGTGGTTCGGCAGCGTCTGGCGTAGGAGCCAGCGCTAATAACAAAACTATTTCCGCACAAATGCAGCGCTACCTGAATGAGCGTTCCCATGGGATGCGCTATCGTGTAATTAACATGGGGATGGTAGACTGGATTGCATATCAGCAATTTATAGGTTTGTCTCTTTTCGGCCTGTCCCTTGATCCTGATTGGATTGTGTCTATGGATGGGGTCAATGACGCTACGGCGCCTTGCGTTAATGGAAGTGGAGCAGGCAACCCCACATCCTGGCCTCTGATGCTGTATATGCTGCAAGGCGGCACTGGTGCAAGGTATCAGGTAAATGCCATTCTGCAATCATTGGCTCATTACAGCGCATTGGTACGAATGGCTTTTGGCGTGCCTGACACTCCCCAGGTTGAAAATCCCTTGCTGCGCAATATGGAATTTGACAAGACCGCTGTAGCTGCGCGTAGTTCTATTAGAACGAAAGGGCTTACAGTCAGTGAACAGGACAGGCAGATTGAGTTCTACCTTCAGGCGCAGCGCAATGTAATAGCATTATTTAATCATGCGAATGTGATTATGAGTACACAACCCATGATGAATGACAGCGACGTCTATCCCGCTTATCGCGCCTTCTTCAGCCTGAAAGGAACGGTGCAGGATTTGACCCAGCTCAACAAGGCTTTAGATGAATACATGCAAGAAAATAAATCCAATAGCTGTAGTACCGATCTCAGGCCAAAAATGTTAGGCTATTTTATGGGACGTAGTGCGCTTAAGCTGGGCGATCTGGTAGCTGAGGAACAATCTGCCAATGTGGGACGGCACATTATTTATATGAACCCGGAAAGGGCGCTGCCGATAGAACGTAGTGCACGCTCCCCATTCTTCGTTGATTATGTGCATATGTCCGATTTAGGGCAGGAACGTATCGGCGAATTGTATGCTGAAGTCATTTTAAACGCGGAAAATGGCAAAAGTTTTAATTATACAGCCTTTGTAAATAGTCATACTCTTCAACATTAATACGGAATCGAATTTTTTATAAAACAGTCTTTCAAAGGCTGGAGATGTTTCTCATAATGCCGCCAGCGTTCCAGTGATTGCTTGTAGATCGGCTGGCGCACCTGCCACTTGCTTGCCGTTTCCACCACGCAAGGGTTGGTGTGGGGCGCAATACAGCGTTCGTCCCATTCCAGTCCCAGAAAATCCAGTACCTTACGTGCTGTCTGTTCTGTGTTCGTGATCGTATCCTCATAGCTGATATCAATCATCGGCATAGGCACTACTTTCCGCCAGTGCTCCATGAACCTGAGATATTCCTTGTAATAATAAGCTATATTTTCCAGGTCGAATGCATAGTTATATTCCAAAGCAAAACGTTGAAAATAATTGGAGAGGCAGGTATCCAAAGGATGGCGCGTGCAATGAATGATTTTAGCTTTTGGAAACAGCATCGCTATGAGGCCAAGCAGCTTGTAGTTAAATGGGTGTTTATCAATTACGTAAGGAATTTCCGGACCAACGTCACGCCTGAGGCGTTTTTCATAGTCACTGATCAGTTGGAAAGCGACGTCAGGGGTTATCTCTTTTATCACCTGCGGAAATAGCGCGCTGGTTCCGATCATTCCTGACATATATGTAGTGGAGTCTATCATGGTTGGCAGCTCTCCTGCCGTAGCAATGGCAGGATGATTGGACAGCATACTTGCCAGCAGTGTCGTGCCTGACCTGGGCATGCCAAGAATGAATAAAGGCGACTGATTATCGGATGCGAACGGAAACGTCTGTGCCAGAAATTTCTTGCTGAAAACATTGATTACGTTGTTTGTAAATGCGATTAACTGGTCAGGATTATTAGTAACGTTGGCATTGCAAATCTCGTTAGCATGCCGGTAACTTTCGAATGCCTCATCATACAGGCCGCAATCGTCATAAATTTTTCCCAGGGCGAAATAAAGCAATCCCCTGTCATGTTGCGATAAATGGGGCTTATTAAGCAACATTTGAATTTGTGTACTATCTGCATGATCAGGATCCTTGTATTTTCGAATCACTGTCAGGCTGAATAGCGGTGCTGGCATATCAGGTTTTAATTCAAGGGCCTTCAGGAACATTTGTTCTGCTTCCTGCATTTTTCCCATACCCACCAGTATATCGCCACGGTTGTTCCATGCAGGGGCGTGGTTTGGATTACGGGTTATGGCTTTGTCGCAGTTTGCCAATGTTTCGTCAAACTTCATCATCCGTCGCAGGATAGCGCCATGATTATGGTAGGCTGTAAGATAGTCCGGTTTGAGTTCTATGGCTTTCCTGTAGTCTTCCACCGCGTCATCATAGCGCCTCAGTTGTTGCATGGTACGGCCCCGGTTGTTATAAGCTTCGGCATAGTTTGGTCTTATGGCTATGGCTTTATCATAGCTTTCCAGCGCTTCACCGTACTTCTTCAATGTGTACAGCGTCAGGCCCCGGTTGAGATAGGCTTCAGCGTAGTCAGGTCTAAGGTCTATGGCTTTGTTGTAACTTTCCAGCGCGTCGTCGTAGCGTTTCAGTTGTTGCAGGGCAATAGCCCGGTTATAGTTTGCGATATGGTCAGATTTAAAGGTCATTGCCTTGTCGCAGCTTGCCAGCGCTTCTTCATACCGTCTAAGCGAACGCAGGACCGCACTCTGGTTATAATAGGCAGCGACATAATCCGGTTTGAATGCCAGTGCTTTCCGGAAATTTTCCAGCGCGTCCTCGTAGCGTTTCAGTTGCTGCAGGGTGAGGCCCTTGTTGTTATAGGCTTCGGCATAGTTGGATTTTATGGCAATAGCTTTATTGTAGCTTGCCAGCGCTTCGTCATATTGCTCCAGTTGCTGCAGGGCGCAGCCCCGGTTATTAAACGTTTCGGCATGGTCTGGCACTTTCTCAATAATAAGGTGGCAAATATCCGCTGCGGCCCGGAATCGTTTTTGCCTGAATTCCTTTTTCGCTAATAAGCTGGCCTCATCCATCGTATACGGCATGCCGCCAACGTGGATCACTAGCTTCTGTTGTTCATTGGACAGTGTCATGCGCCTTAGCCTTCAATTGCTGGTCTCTAATAACTCAGGGGGTATTTGTAAACAGGCCAGAAAACGGGCGTTACGTGTGGTGATTCTATTTTAACTCCCGCCGCCGCAGCCACCACCGCATCCACCCCCACCGCAACCGTGGCCACAACCATGACCACCGCCATGGCTACTGCAACTGTGGTGGCTACCTCCGCTACCGCCACCATAACCACAGCTGCTGCTGTTATCGCTACCTTTACCACCGCCTTTGCGGGCTCTGCTGACTGCATTCGCAACCACGTAAGTCAAACCGCCTGCGATGATGGAATTAACTGCGGAAAAGGTCAATGCCTTCTGCTTTTCTTTCGGCTCTAACATATCCCAAGCCTCGGAGAAATTCTCTGCGCCGCTATTATGGATAATGTCGCGTTTTTTAGACCTGTAGCGTTTATTGATTGCTTCAACGGCAGTGCTATCGACCCATTTACCTTTCTTTTTTTCGTCTTTTGCGTCCAGCGATAGATTGGGTTCTTCTTCCAGCGATAGATCAGTGACCTTGTGTTCCCCTTTCTTTAGGGGTTCCGTGTCTTCGACTTCAGGTAATGCACGCAGTGCATCTTTTCTCTCGATCTGGGCGTCTTTAAACGCTCCCAGATCAGCCAGGCGCTCGATGGCGGCGGTTTTTACTTTGCTGTAAAGCGAGAACACCCCTGTCACCGCGGCGACACCGAGCGTCCATAGCCATACACCTGTTTTATTCTGCATTTATTGTCCTGCACCTGCGACTTAAAGTTCTATTCTAAAGTATTATACAGTTGATTTGCATTAATTTTTTGTTACAGTTCGCATCTTATTTAAAATATTGTAATACAATGATTTATGACTGACGCCACTGCAGATCAATCCACATTAGGCTTCGGCCTTGGCTTGCGGCAGCCGCATTATGAGCTGGTGCTGGAAAATAATGTGCCGGTGGACTGGTTCGAAATACTTTCCGAGAATTACCTGGAAGCGCATGATGGTTATTGGCGATTCCTTGCCGATGTGCGTGCAAAATACCCGCTGGTGATGCATGGCGTGGCGATGAATATCGGCGGCACCGACCCGATTGATATTGCGTACATGACTAAGCTGAAACGACTGGCGGAAGTGGTAAAACCGGTCTTTATTTCCGATCACCTGTGCTGGACCGGCGTGCATGGCATTAATTCACACGACCTGCTGCCCATACCCTATACAAAGGAGGCGCTTCAGCACATCACCAGCCGCATTAAAAAGGTGCAGGATATGCTGGGAAGGCAACTGGTGGTAGAAAATCCATCCACCTATGCCGAATTCATCGCATCGTCCATACCGGAATGGGAATTTTTAGCGGAACTCGCTGAAATGGCTGATTGTAAGCTACTCCTTGATGTCAATAACGTCTATGTCAGTGCTTATAACCACCGCTACGACGCGAAATGCTACATAGATGCCATGCCTGCCGGACGTATCGCTTACATCCATCTGGCAGGCCATAAAAACAAAGATACGCACATTATCGACACACACGATGACCACGTGGCGGATCAGGTATGGGAACTGTACGGGTATACCGTTCAAAAGTTCGGCACAATTAACACCATGATCGAATGGGATGGGAAAATCCCTGCCTTTGACGTATTGTTATCTGAATTGGATAAAGCGCGCGGGATAGCAAAAACTGCGGGCAGGGGGGCAAAGCCATGAGCAATTATGCCGCTTTGCTTGATAGCATGATGAATGCGCTGCTCACTGATGACACAACCGCAGCGCGCTCGCTTTACCCCGATAAAAAAGATTTCTCTGCGGAAGAACAGTTATCGGTTTATGTGCATGGCTATCGTATCAGGATGCATAAAGTCATCAAAAACCTCTATACGGCAACGCACTATTATCTGGGAAAAGACGTATTCCAGAAGCTGGTAAATGATTATATTACCTCCACGCCTTCGCATTATTTCAACATCGATAAATACGCGCTGGAATTCGCTGATTATGTCGCTCTCACCAGCGACGATATTTTTGCCTGTGAACTGGCTGATCTGGAAAGTATGCTGCGTGAGATATACCACAAACCGGAAACGCCGCCGCTGGACAAGGGCTGGTTAGAGCGGCAAACACCAGACTCCCTGACCAATACCCCCCTTTACTTGCGCGCCGCATCGCGCCTGCTGGTTTTCGCTTATCCTGTATCTGATTATATCACTGCCTTTCGCGCCGATGAAAATCCGGTGAAACCAATGGAAACTATGACTTACCTTATGGTGCTGCGTGACAGCGATCACATGCAGCGCGTCCCCCTTGAAGAAGCGGAATATGTATTACTGACGCTGGTTGACGAAGGCCTGACGCTGGGGGCTGCGTTGGCAAGTGAGGGGTTTGCGCCATTTGCCGGAAATGAACATCTTGCTGAAGACTTCCAGCACTGGTTTTTACGCTGGGTCAATGAAGGGTTTTTCAGAATTACTATATAACACACTGATTAAAAACATAAATATCCATAAATGTATATGTTTAGTCCCACAGTATGCTGGTATATTATAATGCCATGCCGGTTGGCGTCCGGCGCGTATTATGAATACTATAATTGGATGCCAGTGTCGAAGTTAATGTCAGAGACAGATCATGCAGTAGCATGGCCGTATAGCACAATGCCCCGCTGCCATAAGCGGTGCCGTTCTCTATAATGTACACTGGTAGCGAACCAAGGAATTTTTCAGAAACCGAAGAAATTAACTCTCCAACTTTTACCGCCGAGGTCGCATGAGGATACCGATACATCTGATAGGCCAGTTGCGGATCAAAGATATAGGCTATCACAGACATCGCACCTTTCTTTGCAAGCCGCTCCACGAAGGCTTTGACACCTTTGGCCTGTTCCTTCGTAACAGCGACAGGGTCGGCGGTACTGAACGATATCCGCTTAATTTGTTGATACGGTGTCTCCCCGTAATGATAAACACCTTCTTTTTCACCCGTGATTTTTAAAGGCACTGCTTTGGCCCAGGCAGGATCGTGGCCTTTGTCCTCATGATTATTTATAAAATATTCGTATAGTTTTGGATCAGCGGTAAACTGCTGAAGAATCTGACTGGCCGCAGCATACTGCGAGACTTCCGGACTCTCGTAATTTGCGAGTGGGTGGTCAGGTAAGTGTTGTTTAACCTCCTGCAAAAATGCCGAAAATTTATCCTCTTTTTCTGCATAGCCAGACGCTAATTTCTCTTCCACCGGCCGCAGTGAATTAAGGAAATCTGGTTTATTACCAATTTCTATTTCTTTATCGGGTGGTATCGCCACTCCAAGACGCTCCAACACACTTTTGAATGCAGCTTGCGCTGCCGTCTTGTCCTCCGGTGATTCTAGCTTTGAAACCGCCTGGTCGTATAATCTACCCACTCGAAACTCAAAAGAATCGTCCGGGAACCCAAATTTTATAGTGTTGCGTTTAGCAATGACTTTTTCCAGTGCCCTTGCGGTGCTGACGTCATTATCGCAGGCTTTCAGCAGACTGAACCATGCTACCTCACGCAGGTAGGCAATATCTTTCTGCTGGAGATTGGCCTTGTAGTAAAACAATCCATCCTTTTTTTGCACCTCCTCACTGATGGCCAATCCTTTCGCTCCACCCAACGCCAACTGCAAATATTTTTGCGAAAAATGCGCTTGCGCTTCCGAGGCAAAGCAGAATGCAACATTATTTCCATCTTCCTCAACCTTGATCTTGTCGGGCAACGCCGCCTCAAAACTTGCATAATGGAATAATCCACCGGCACTTGCATAATGGAATAATCCACCGGCATGTTGAATAGTTGTGGGCTTTACTGCGAATTCTTCGTCCATATTGCGCTGTTTGATCAGCTCGGCAGTAAGATATGTGTCATATTTAGCTAATTCTGCCATCACGGGCGCATCAATCCCAACGGCAGTAAAATCGTTTGCCCCGGTATACAAAGCACTTCTCAACGTATTCGCATGGCGACCTTGAGCGCGTGCCAGTCTGCCGCTTCCTTCAGCCTGCAAGCTGGGCTTAAGCAAGGCTTTTGCTTCCTGCGCATAGGCTTTAAAAAAGTCTGTCTCCGGCCTGAAAATAGCTTGTTCACCATGCAGCCCGGCAGCACGAACCTGAAGTTGTTGCAAGAGTTCAATACCGTCATGAAATTGCGTGTGCGCCAGGACAGGAAGGTTTTCTTTCAGC
>Ga0207024_10195_pt1 | contig 17357 bp, 18 predicted proteins | sample Alteio_BWMinCont_44_FD_153470 | JGI IMG/M metagenome (GOLD analysis project Ga0207024, IMG submission 153470) | Enriched cells from forest soil in Barre Woods Harvard Forest LTER site, Petersham, Massachusetts, United States -... | ecosystem: Environmental > Terrestrial > Soil > Temperate forest >...
ACATCAACAAGAATGGCCCTTGCACTCCGGCCTGTTCAAGGGCGAACGCCTCGTCTGCATAGCCGACCCCAATCCAATGCGCCCCGGCTTTCTTGGCGGCCATGGCCGATAAAATGCCAACGATTCGACAGCATCAGGAGTTTGTCCGGCTTGTCGAGGCGTTAAAAAAACGTCAAGTTACATTTTCAGTTCAACACTTGGGAAACAGCGGCACCGTTTTGGATACGCCCGAATTCATCCCCGACATGACGCGGGTCGGCATCCTCATGTACGGTATTCCGCCGTCACTCGAGGTGAAGCACGACGCAGCGCACTATCGTCCGGCTTTGACTTTGAAAGCCGAGGTCTTGCACGTGGCGCGACTTGAAAAAGGGGACAAAGTCAGTTATGGGGAGACTTGGACCGCACCCGAGTCGGGCAATATTGCAACCTTGGCGATTGGAACGGCTCAGGGACTTGACGGAAGACTTTCCAATCTCGGCGAGGTCCTCATTCGCGGAAAACGATTTTCGATGGTCGGACGTATCTGTATGGATTTAACCGTCGTATTTTTGCGTAAAGAAAGCGATATCGAGCTGGGAGATACGGCGGTTCTTCTAGGGCAACAAGGGAACGAAACGATTACAGTGCAAGACTGGATGCGCCTTGGAAACCTCGATGCCCACGAGATTCTAACAGGACTTGGCGGCCAACTTCCGAAACACTACGTCTAAATAAGTCGGGACACTTCCCATTATTAACATTTTGGAAACAAAAATTGATACGAATTGTAAATATGAGGAAGTGTCCCGACTTTTCCCAGGAGGAAAGAAAAATGGCAGCAAAATGTGATGTTTGCGGAAAAGGGCCGACGACGGGCTACAATGTGAGCCACTCGAACCGCCATACAAAGCGGCGATGGATGCCGAACCTTCATCGCGTCAAAGCGCTGGTGAAGGGCGCCGTTCAACGGTTGCAAGTCTGTTCGGGCTGTTTGAAAGCCAACAAAGTTAAACGCGCCGTCTAAATGACTGAAGGCTACGCAAGCGCCGGCGTCGATATCCAAAAAGGGGATAAAGCCTCTTCGATTGCTTACCGTTACGCGAAGGAAACCTTTGCCAACCGCAAAGGTAAAATTGGCGAACCGGTCAATTTGGAGATGGGTTTTTCGGGCCTTTTGGACATGGGCCCTTTTTATTTGGCCTTCAATTCCGACGGCGTCGGCTCGAAAACCAAAGTCGCGCAATCCCTCAATCTGCACGAAACACTCGGATACGATCTCGTCGCCATGGTGGCGGATGACTGCGTCTGTGTCGGCGCGGAACCGGTCTCGCTGGTCAACACGCTCGACATGGAGCAGGTTGATCCTGTGGTTGTCGACAGTTTGATGAAGGGCCTCAAGGCGGCAGCCAGTGAAGCGGGCGTTGCGGTGGCCGGCGGGGAAATTGCCGAGCTTCGCGATCAAGTGAAAGGCTATCAATGGGGTGCAAGCCTCATCGGCGTTGTCAAGAAAGATCGCGTCATCGACGGAAGCAAAATCCAAGCCGGAGATCGCATCATCGGATTATTAACTGATAATTTTCGATCGAACGGGTTTACGCTCATCCGAAGAATTTTAGAATCCAGCCTCGGCCCGTGGTGGCATCGCGATAAATATGACGAGAAAATGACGTGGGGCGAAAAAGTTCTCGCTCCTTCCAAAATTTTTACCCCGTTCATTATGAAATTGATTGGACGATTTGACGGAACCCCGACCGCTAAAATTCACGGCATCGCGCACATCACCGGCGGAGGGTTAAAACACAATATGGAGCGAATTCTTCCAAAGGGCCTAGAAACAAATGTCCGCAATCTTCCTCCGATTCCGGAGGTGATGGCCCGGGTGAAAGAAATGGGAAAAATATCGAAACAGGAAGCGTACCAAGTGTGGAACATGGGCATTGCAATGGCGCTTTATACGCCGGAGCCTGAAAATATTTTGCAAATGGCAAAACGCGAGGGAATCAACGCCGTCGAAATCGGAGTGGTTGAAAAATGTGGCGCGTAAAAGCGACGGTGCAATTAAAAGAGGGAGTCTTGGATGTTCAGGGCCGGGCTTTAGAAGCGGCTTTAAAGCATCTCGGATATGAAGAAGTCGAAGACGTAAAAATCGGAAAGCAAGTCGAGTTCGTAACCAAAGAAAAGCCACCGACCGAAAAATTAAAAGAGATGGGGGACAAACTGCTCGCTAATCCGACCATCGAAACGATCAATTTTTCAGTCAGCGAAGTGAAATCGTGACGCGAAAATATCGTATGATTGAGCGAACAGAGGATTGTAAGCCGAAGGCGTCAATCCGATGAATGCGAACGTGATTCGATTCCCGGGATCGAATTGCGATGAAGACGTCCTAAACGTTTTGAAAAATGTTTTAAATTTAGACGCGGAATTTATTTGGCACGACGAAACAAAACTTAAAAACCCGCATCTGGTTGTTCTCCCCGGCGGATTTTCGTACGGCGATTATTGGCGCGCCGGCGCGATGGCCAAAATTTCACCGATCGTTCCCGCCATCAAAGAATTTGCAAAAGAGGGCGGATTGGTTCTGGGTATTTGCAACGGTTTTCAGATTTTAACTGAAATCGGACTTCTTCCCGGAGCTTTGTTGAAAAACAAAAATCAGCAGTTCATTTGCGACTGGGTGAATCTCCGCGTGGAGAATACAAAAACCCCCTTTACTACATTATATAAACAAGATTCGGTGGTTCGAATTCCGATTGCTCACAGCGAAGGACGTTATTACATTGATGAAGCAGGCTTGGAAACGCTCAAAAAACAAAATCAAATTGTTTTCCGGTATTGCAACCCGGCCGGCAAATTGACTGAGGAATCGAACGTGAACGGAAGTCTCGATTCGATTGCCGGAATTTGCAATCCGGCCGGAAATGTTTTAGGGTTGATGCCCCATCCGGAACGCTGTTCGGAAGCGATTTTAGGCGGCATCGACGGACTTCCACTTTTTCAATCGATCGTTAAAACGTTTCAGCCGGCATGAATCTTGAGCCCTATTTGAAGGCCGCCCGGGAAATTGCGCGCGATGCGGGACAGTTGATTCTTGCGCAATCTTCCACCATGCACACGATGGAATTCAAAGAGGCGTTTAATCCGGTCACAGTCATCGATCGTCAAAGCGAAACATTGATTACGCAAGCATTAATGAAGCGTTTTCCCGATCACGGGATTCTGGCCGAAGAGGGGACGTCGATTCATCAGGAAAAAGATTTTTTGTGGATCATCGATCCATTGGACGGAACGACGAACTTCGCGCACAACCTTCCACAATTCAGCGTTTCGATCGGGTTACTCATTGAAGGTAAACCGTCTGTCGGAGTGATTTACGGCCCCCGCTTCGATGAAGAATTTTTCGCGATGCGCGGCGGCGGCGCGTTTTTAAATTCGAAACCGATTCACGTTTCTTCCGTTGACGCCTTGGAACGAAGTTTTTGGGTCACCGGTGAACCGTACAGCATCCGGAAAAATATCGATTATCATCTGAAACTTTTTAAGGGAATGGTGAACAAAACGCTGGCAATTCGCCGTTTTGGTTCGGCGTGTCTCGATTTTTCGAACGTGGCGTGCGGACGTTTCGAAGGGTACTGGGAAGCCGGGTTGAAACCATGGGATGCGGCGGCGGGCGTATTGATGGTTGAAGAAGCGGGAGGAAAAGTGACGGCGTACGATGGAAGTCCGTTTGATGTGAGGAATCCTGAAACCATGGTCGCGTCCAATGGCATTTTGCATTCTGCGATGCTCGAGGTTTTGCAACCTTGAAAAAAGTGACGATTGTCGATTTCGTGCATGCGCTCTTTAAGTCGAGCGTGATTGACATTTGCGAAAAAGACGGCGGCTATCTGCTTTCGACACGATTAAAAGGTTCGCAGAATTATAATGACGGCCGGAAAATCATTTATACGTTTAATGTGGAAGGCTCCGCATCGTTCGCCGACATTTTGAAGCGGCTTGGGATTATTGCCGATGCGAATCGAGCCTATTTTTGCGAAGGGGACAAAGAATTGATCGCGGAAGCTATCCTAAAAGAAATCAAATCCCAGCATTCCAATTGGGCCGACTTCCTCGACGACCGCATCCAATTCCGCCGCGGTGGCAAAGGCTATTCCTAAATCAAGCCTTATCCCCACTCAGCATCAAGGAATTTTGACCGCTGTTGCTGTATTCTCAACGTGAGAGTTCGTGAAACCACATATTCAAATTTCCAAAGAAGAAATCGCTGAATTCTGCAAAGAAAATCAGATTCGAAAATTTTCTTTGTTCGGTTCGGTTCTTAGGAAAGACTTCAACCCCCAAAGCGATATTGATGTGTTGGTGGAATTTAAACCAGGAAAGCGAGTCGGCTTACTTCGTATGGGGAGGATGGTCAACGAGCTATCTATTCTTTTTAAACGTCCGGTCGATTTGAGAACACCGGCGGATTTAAGCCGCTACTTTCGAGAAGAAGTCGTAAATTCCGCTGAAATTCAGTATGCAGAACAGTGATCTGGTTCGTCTAAGGCATATGTTGGACGCGGCAAAAGAAGCCGCTTCTTTCGCCCATGACCGAAGTCGTGAAGATCTCAATGAAGATCGAATGCTTACGCTTTCCCTGTTAAAGTCCATCGAGATGATTGGCGAAGCGGCTTCCAAGATAACGGATGAATCCAGGAAAGTGCATCCCGAAATTCCCTGGAAAGACATTGTGGCTATGAGAAATCGCCTAATCCATGTTTATTTTGAAATTGATCTGGATCGAGTTTGGGACACGATCACGGACGATCTGCCGACTCTTATTGCCGCCTTAGAAAAAATCATCTAGCCTTTCAGCCGATGTATGTCAAACGTTGGCTATTCCTAATTAATGTGTGTCCTGGCTTTGATGGGCTGGCACGGGATCCAGATCCAGGCCTGCTCCAAAAGACGACTGTTGCTCAGTGCTCGAATCGGCGTTAACCGGGGATGAATTTTCGGCGACTGTCTCCGAGGACGTTTGTTCTTCCACAACTCTCTCGACGTTTCCAAAAATCATCCTGCCAACTTTGTTTTGTAAACTGGTGGTCACTATAATTTCGACCGTTCGGCCGATAAGATGTTGAGCGTTCTCCACAACAACCATCGTGTTATCCTCAAGCTGACCGAGCCCTTGACCTCGCTCTTGGCCCCTCTCATGAATCTTGAGAGTCAGCTTTTCACCGCGAACGACAGCCGGCCTAAGCGCACAGGCCAACTCGTTGATGTTCAAAAACGGAACTTTATGTAACAAAGCCACCTTTTGCAGATTACTGTCAAGGCTCACAAGCGTCGCACCCAGGTCTCTCGCCAAATGAATCAGTGTATCATCCGTGGTAGGTTCTTGGACAGTATCATGATGATAGGGGATGGTCGTTTTCGGAAATTCTTTCAATTCGCCAAGAATATCCAAAGCTCTTCGGCCCTTAGCGCGCATGAGAGGGTCGCGATTATCCGCTTGACGTTGAACTTCCACGATGACGCATTGGGGAACAAGAATTTCACCCTCAATAAATCCGGTTCCAATGACATCGAGAATCCGGCCGTCAATAAGTACATTGGTATCAAGCAGCTTCCGTGCCAATCCTTGCGGCTGTTGCTGAGTGACCTCGATAATTGCCCCGTTGGACAAGCCGCCTAGATTCGCCAATAAAAGTTCTGCTTGCGCAATAGCAGTGCGAAGTTCTTCAATTGTTTTACCAGCATTTGGCTGGCCAGCGGTATTGGTCCCTGATAATGTTAGATCTTGTTGTTTAATTAAAGCATTCTCAGGTGGAATGACGCTCTCTGCTACCGCTGTGATGGTAGCGGTTAACCCCCTTACGAGTGCGGCAAGAATAGGAACTTCATTCATGGATAGGACTCCTTTATCATTTAATGCAAATCTAAATTCAAACCTATCTAAACATAATGAGGCGTGCTTGTCAAGATAAGTTGGAGGTATTCTTATTTTCTGACAGAAGGGAAATGAGAGGAGAGGATGAAATTTCTCTCTTAACTATGCGTAAATTTTTTCCGTCCGTTAAATTAGGATTACTGACGCTAGCCGTTCCGTTTTTCTTAGTGTCGTGCACGAATGGCGCCAACACGTTTGGAGCGGCACCTGTTTCAGGGGGCAGTATCGGCGGGGGTCTTTCAGGAACCAGCGCGGATAGTAACGCCCCCGGTGCCGGCAAAGGCGGAGTGCTGACGGGCATGGTGATGGGCGGATTATCACCTGTGGCGGGCGCCACGGTAAACTTGATGGCGGCCGGATCAGACACTCCTGTGGCCAGCGCCACAACGGCTTCTGACGGAGGCTTTTCGTTTGACTTTACCAAGCCCACCGAAGCCAGCTTACTCTATGTCGTGGTGAGCGGCGGAAATGCCGGCGGCGCTTCAAGCAAGAATCTTCAATTGGTTTCGCTTGTAGGTGGATCGTCGGATAAAATTCCATCGAATGTTGAAGTCAATGAATTAACCACCGCCGCATTTTCCGAAGTCATGTTTGACTTCGGACTGGAGAAGAAAGATGAGAAAGGGGTAGTCTCATTTAAAGCGCCTCCCAATGGCACCGGGATTTCTAATGCCGCCGCGGAATGGAAAAACATGATCGCGGTAACCGGAAAGTTGAACACATCCAACGCTAATTTAACAAAATCCGATCAAGACGCGCTGGCGATCATCGCCAATGCCGTGGCCGCTTGCATTCAAACCCCGACCACGTGCGACTCACTTTTCTCCGCCGCTTCAAACTCGGGCGGCACGGCCGCCTCCAGTATTCTAGAATCAGTTGAAAATATGTTGACCGTGAATGCGGATGTCAGTCCGGTCAATAAAATTGCAACGCCGCTGGCCTCGAGTACCGGGTTTTCAATCCTTCCCAACATCACGCTCTCTTCGCTCACGTTACCACTGCCCGCGACCAACACGACCCTTCCGGCTGGCACGTCTCCGTTTGCCCTTGCCGTCGATTCTAAAGGAAACGTTTGGGTGTCGGGAAATGGGACGCTTACCAAAATTCCATCCAACGGCAAAAAACCGTCAACTTTCACCGTTAATGGACCGCTTTACGGACTGGCAATCGATTCGCAAGGCAATCTTTGGACAACATCCACGAATCAAGTGCTCGAAATTAGTCCGGCGGGAAAAACAGTCGGCACATTCCCAGTCGGAAATGATCCCCGGGGTTTGGCGATTGACAGTTCCGGCAATATTTGGATCGCCAATCAATCCGGAAACAGCATTACCGAACTTAATTCTTCCGGAGGAGCGGTCGGCAATTATACGCTTTCTTCCGGGAGTGCGCCCTACGCCTTATCCATCGATTCGAAAGGCAATGTTTGGGTCGCCAACAATTCATCGCCGGGAAGTTTGACCGAACTTAATTCGTCTGGCTCGCAAATCACGACGGTAAACACCGGAAAAAATCCGCGCAGCATGGCGATTGATGCGAACGGCAACCTTTGGGTGGCTTGCAGTCAAAGTGATTCGGTCAGTAAGTTAAGCGCCAAGGGAGCGTCGATGGGAAGCTATATCGTGAACTCCCCGGGAGCCGTTGTGATTGATGCCGACGGGCAAGCGTGGATCACCAACAATGTGAAAAATGGAACCGTGACCGAAATTGACGGCGCATCGGGCGTGACGATTGGAAGCTATCCGGTCGGAAATGCCCCGACGGGACTTACGCTTGATTCCTCCGGCAACTTGTGGGTTGTGAACAGCGCCGATAAAAATATTTCAAAAATTAGTAAAGTCGCTGTTGGACCAGGTGCAGCGCCCTATCAAGGACCGCAATTTGCCTCCGCGTCATTTTAATTTTTCATTGGTAAAAGAGGAGTAGACGCAACGATCAAAAAAATATCATTCAGTTTAGAATTATTTTTTTAAAATATTGAAGGAGGAGTCATGAGAGCAAATTTCTTTCGATTAAAAAACCTGGCGCTGGCCGTTTTACTGCCGGCCTTTTTTGTATCTTGTACGAAACAGGGTAACTTAGGGGGACCGTCAGTTCCTAATTCGGGAACATCCGCAACGCTCAGCGGGTCTGTGGCCGGCGGACTTTCACCGGTCACCGGTGCTACGGTCAACTTGCAGCTTGCCGGCGGCACATCGCTTGCCACTGCAACGACCTCCTCGACCGGGGCCTATACTTTGAGCTTTACCAACCCTGGTGGAACCGGCCTGCTTTATATCAGCGTTACCGGCGGGAATGCCGGCGGCGGTTCAAACTCAAATAGCACAATGTACGCACTCGTTGGGTTGCCCGGAAACGTACCGAGCACCATTGCGATAAATGAAATGACAACAGCCGCTTTTGGCGACATGATGTTTGCTTTTGGATTCACCAATGCATCGGGAGGATTTAATGCCCCGCCCAATGCTGCAGGCTCAACCAATGCATTGACACAATATAATGGTCTAGTTGCCAGTGGCAAAGTAAACGGGAACTTAGTTGCAGCCAGCCAAATAAAAGTATCGACCATTGCTGACTCACTGGCTTACTGCGTTGAAACTCCCGGTAATTGCAGCACGCTTTTTGCAACGGCCGCCAACAGTTCTGGAAGCCCGGCGACGAGCATGACCAATGCCATTGCTAACATGCTCACCATTGCAGCCGATACAACTCCTGTTTATAATCTTGCCTTCCCGCTCGCACCGACCACAGGTTTTGCCATCTCGTCCGCTCCATCGGGATCGTCGTCCCTTTCGTTTGTCATGCCGGCGACCAGCCAATCAGGGATTCCGGTCGGCTCCGCTCCCTTCGGAATTGCCATCGACACTTCAGGAAATATCTGGGTTGGAAACTCTGGCGGAAACAGCATTACCGAACTTAATTCATCCGGAAATAACGTCACCACGATTACAAGCGTGCCGGGTCCGCAGCAAGATCTTGCGATCGACCAGGGCAACAACATTTGGACTCCAAGCGGCAATAACGTCATTGAAGTGAGCGCGGCGGGTTCGATTGTCGGAACTTTCGGCGTAGGAACCACGGCCCGCGGCGTTGCCATCGATCCTTCGGGAAACATTTGGGTAGCCAACAATGGAAGCAACAATGTGACTGAATTAACCCAATCCGGGACCGTTGTGGGTACTTTCAACTTGAACAATGGACCAACTCCGGGCACCGGTCCGATGGGCATTGCCATCGACGCTTCAAACAATGTTTGGGTTCAGTGCTTAACCTCTGCGAACGTCTTGAAATTGAATTCATCCGGGGTTATTGTAGGCACCACCGCTCTTGGCAGCACACCGACATCCGGAGGTATTGCAATTGATTCTTCCGGTAACGTCTGGGTGAACTCCTTAAACACGGTTACAAAAATCAACGGTGGATCAGGCTCGATCATGAACACGGCTACCGCCACCAGTGCCGGACAGATTGCTATCGATAAGGCAGGCAATACCTGGGTCGGCTCCACCACCACCACCATCACTGAAATCATCAACAGTGGTTCCAATGCATCGGTTCTTGGTACTTACACCGGCGGAGCAACAAACCGCGGTATTGCCATCGATGCCTCAGGCAACGTTTGGACCACTCAGAGTGGCGGCTCAACGGTATTTCAGTTGCAAGCTGTGACCTCCGGCAACGAATTCTATCCGTATACCACTGGTCCAATGGTTCCAAGCTCTTACTAAGTTAATCAAACTCAAGCGCCTCCACTCATGTTGGAGGCGCTTTTTTTTATTAGGGACACACCACTTATTTCCAAATTGTTAATATTAGTGGTGTGTCCCTATTTTTCGTGTTGGTGTTCGTGGTCGGGGATGTGAGAGTGGGGATGGAGATGTTGATTGCCACCGTGGCGGTGATGGTGTTCGTGTATCAGATTGGCCTTCAAAAGCATCCCACGGTCGGCTAGAATTTTATCCGGTGGACCGTCCGCCAGCACGTCGTGATTTTCCGAGAGAACAATCGCCCGGTCAGCGACGTCTTCTAAAATGCTTAAGTCATTCGTGCTTAGGATAATCGTTTTCCCGGCCTTAAAAAGCTTCCAGAGAAGCATAATCAGCGATTTTTGAGTGCGGGGATCGAGGCCATTGGTCGGCTCGTCCAAAAGCAAAACCTGAGGGTTTGGCGTGAGAATAGAAGCGATCGCCACACGTTTTTTTTCGCCCCCTGACAATTGATAAGGAGAACGATCTTTTAATCCCGGAATTTCAAGAAGATTTAACGCGTCTCGGGCCCGGCTTTCGGCCTCTTCACGGGAAATGTCAAGCTGCAAGGGACCAAAAAGAAGTTCATCCCACACGGTGGGACAGAAGAGTTGAACCTCGGGATCTTGAAAAACAAAACCGATTTTTTGACGGAATTCGCCCCGGAATTTCGGATCTGAAAACGCCTCAGGGGCAAGCGTTCGGTTGAAAACGCGAAGTTCACCTCCGCTTGAAAAAATTAATCCATCGAGAAGTTTTAAAAGCGTTGATTTTCCGGATCCGTTGGCTCCTAAAAAGGCGACCCGTTCTCCCTCATTAACTTCAAACGAAAGATCATTCAGACCGGGAATCCCGTTGGGAAATTTATAGTTAACGTGGTTCAGTTTGAAAAGCATTTAATGATAGCCTCTCGAAATCATGGCGGAATAAACCTGCTCCGACAAATCCATCGATCGCTTAAAGAGGAAAGCGATTCTCCCCACACTCCAGGCTTGCTCCTTCCGCAAGGAAAGCGGGGAGAATATCCTGGCATTTTTTGAAAACGACATTTGTTCCAACAAGCGCACAAAGAGAAAAATATAGCGAAATGTCATCTCGAGAATAAATAGAAAGACGCGCGGAACTCTAAAAAGTTTAAACGTTTCAATCAGTTCGTGCCAAGGTGTGGTGAGCGTCAAGAGCGTTGTCCAACCCATGGCGGCCGTTGCTCTTAACACCAGTAGGGTTACCCCAAGAACGCCTTCTCGAGTTATTACGAGATAGGGCGGGAAAATGGCATAGAGCGGTTTCCCCGGTGACGCCCAGCTGAAAAGAGCGGGCGCGGCGATAAAAAACGTGAATACCGCCATCGAGCCGAGGACAATTTTGAGAAACCATCTGGACGGAATTTTCGACGCAAAGGAAAGAAAAAAAGCGGCGGAGATGAAGAAGAAAAGAATAAAAGGCGTTGAAATCCAGGCCGAAACAAAAGCCAAGAGAATGAATAATACCGTTTTAATTCTGGGGTTCTGATGTTGTAAAAAACCCTTTCTTTTTGGAAATTCTTCAAGTTCTCGTGTTTGTGCAAAAAAATAAGTTAGGTTCACCGGAGAATAAGAATGGTTTTTTTTAAGTGAAGGATTAAATTTTTCAATGTTTGTAAGCCAGCCGGGAAGGGCGTCCTCCGTTTTATGAGCAACTTCCGCGTTTTCTGGTTTTTCATCCGTCTTCATCGTGACGATTCGTCCAATCAACAAAGCAAACAATCCTGTCGCAAGAATCCCCAAAAGTGCGCTCACTAAATATCCGGAGATCATCGAATGATTCGAAAGCCGGTAACCTGCTAAAGGGGAGTGCCACAAGTTTCCATGCTTTCCGATTCCTGCGGGAATAAATCCGAAGAGTTTTTTGAGTTCATTTCCACTCCATTCTCCAAAGGCGGTGCCATTGGCGAGGAGACCCAATGGCGAAAGCAGCATTAGGGCGACGATCCCTATCCAAATTTTAGAGAGGGGATGGGCTGATTCCGGTACGTCAGCGTCTGAATATTGTAGCAGCCAATAAAGAGCAAACGCGGTAACGAGGCCCTCCACCCAACTGAAGACCAACAGATGGCTCCCTGCCATGACCGGGATTGTGATGCTAAGCGGATAAGGGGCGTATCCCGCGGCTCCATGCGGCTGAATGCCAAGAAGCACGGCGGTCGAAAAAGCGGATACGGTGAGGCCGACGTATCCCGAGAGCCCTCCGATCATCGCTTTTCGGGGAATGGTATCCCCGGTGAGGATGAAACTTCGATAGATAAACCAGGAGCACATCGGCAGAATAAAGGCCATGTTAAACGCATTGGCGCCAAACGTGGTGAGGCCTCCGTCGTGAAAAAGGAGCGCTTGAATAGCGATGACCACAGACAAAATCGATACCGCGGCCCAGGGCCCCAGAAGAATGGCCAAGAGCGCCCCTCCCACAGCGTGACCGGAGCTTCCCCCGGGCAGCGGAAAGTTAAACATCATCAGGACAAACGAAAAGGCGGCGCCGCTGGCCAGGAAAGGAACTTGTTTAGTGTTCAACGAGGTGTTTAATTTTTTTGCCGCCACGGCCCAAACGGGAACCATCACGGCGAAGGTTGCGATGCAGGTGGGAGGGTTTAAGTATCCGTCAGGAATATGCATGAGGAGGTGTACTTGGTGTTATTTGCAACTTGTTGCAAAATCGATCGAAAAAAATCCCCTACCGAAGTAGGGATTTTATGGATTTACTTACCCGGCTTCTTTTGTTCTCGGCATCCACAGGTGCTGCACATGTTATCTTCACCTCCCTTAAAAAATCAGTTACGGCTGTAACACCAATTTTCCTGCTGTTTGTCTTCCTTCCAGAAGTTGATGGGCTTTCGGCGCTTCCGCTAAGGGCAGAACCCGATCGATTTTAAGTTTGAGTGTTTTGTCGGCCAGCCATCCAAAGAGTTCTTCCGACCGCCATGTCAGTTCTTCCCGGGTTGCGATGTAATCAAACAATCTTGGACGCGCGAAGAAAAGCGAGCTTCCGCTTAAACGTTGAGGATCAAAGGGAGGAGCCAAGCCGCTCGATTGCCCGAACGAAACCAACATTCCGCGGACCGCCAACGAATTCAAGCTTTTCTCGAAGGTCGATTTTCCCACACCGTCATAAACGACGTTAACGCCTTTGCCGTTCGTGATGCGCTTCACTTCCGCTTCAAAATCATTCGTAGAATAATTGATGACGTGATCGGCGCCCGTTTCTTTTCCTTGTTTGACTTTTTCGTCGGTGCCGGCTGTACCGATCACTAAAGCGCCTCGTTTTTTAGCCATTTGGCACAGAAGCGCTCCTACGCCTCCGGCAATCGCATGAATCAAGCACGAATCGCCGCGCTTTAATGGATACGTGGAGGCGGAGAGGTAATGGGCCGTCATCCCTTGCAGCATCACGGCCGCCGCCTCCTGGAAACTGACGGCATCGGGAATCACGACCAGTCGATCTTGAGGAGCGATGATGTAAGTTGCGTAAGCGCCCTGGATGCCAGCAAAAGCGACGCGATCGCCCGGTTTTATTTCGGTGACGCTTGCCCCAACGCTTTCCACGAAGCCGGCGCCTTCGAGTCCAAGCGAGAATGGAAGGGGAAGCTTGTATAATCCGGTCCGCTGATAGGTGTCGATGAAATTGACGCCGGCGGCTTCTATCTTAACTAAAGCTTCTAAGGGTCCCGGTTTTGGCGTTGGAATTTCTTCCAGCTTCATCACCTCGGGACCGCCGTTTTGGTGAATGCGAATCACATCCATAATTTTTATTATTCCCTGCTCTGAAACCAAATCATTTTCACGTGTCAAGATCTCTATTGACAATCCAAAGTGGATATGGTAACCTCGCAAGTAACTAGTTGACTATGCCGATACTGCAAAACGCCTTCCTGATGCTCGCCGCCGTCAATCCTTGGTGCTTTCAACCTGACGCCGAGATTCAGCCTCGCCTCCCCAAAGTAGTCCCCGCCTACCCTGTGAAAGCAGAACCTTATCCCGGAGGCAATCTGAGTGCAGAGGACCAGAAAGTTTGGGACACGGTCACGGAGATCCGCAATCGGTTCAGCTACCTTCGGGATTCACATCAAGAAGCGGCGGAAAGTTTCGCCGATACGCTGCGATGGTCCAAAGTCTCAATTCAAGTGATTCACGCCTTGGGAACCGATAGCGAAGCGCAAGCCATGAGCAAGAAAATGGTTCGTCTGGAAGATGAGATTAAAAAAGCGAATGCGGCGGTCGATAAAGCGGTGGACATTGCCACTCAAGACGGGTTGGGCGGAAGAGAAATTTTCGATTTTTGGAATATGAAAGCGTATCAAGCGGTGGCAAAAAAGGTCGATGATCAATTTGCGCAAGCGGAGAAAAATATGGCCGAAGCACAAAAGATTCTTGAAGAATGCCGTGGGATGTTTGCACCTCAAGGAAAGCCGGAACAGAATGCTCTTATGCGGAGTCCCATCACGATGACGTTGGCTTACACGCTTGAAAATATGGCTGTTATTCGTGCGCTTAGAAATGGTAGAGCTGAGTCTAGCTCCAAAGAGCTTGAAGATTTCGATGCAGCGCTTCACCGGAAACAGCATATCTGCAATTTTCCAGGTCAAGCTTATGGCCTCGTGCGTGACTTCAACGATCAAAACACGATGATTGTAGACGCCAAACCCACCGATAAGAGGATGGAGGTTACGTTGCGTCAAGGCCGCAAATGGGTCTTTGGATTTAGCGACTGGTATTGTGGAAAGGCGCATGATCTGACCATCGCGGATGCCGAAGGGAATGCGGAGCGAATTAAAATCGGGTTAGATCCATCCGGGCAGAGAGCGGTTTCCATTCAATATCAGCGATATAATCCGGATTTTAAAACGGATACGATCCTGTACCACAATGTCGCGGTAACGTTGGACCCTGATCATCCCGAGAGTCGTCCTGCCATCTCCGTCGATGCGTGTAAGTGTAACGACGGCAAGCGCGAACGCATTCCCTGGAGCCCTTAGCCCTTCGAAAAGTTAACCGTTAAAGGAGCGTTCATTACACTTGATTACCCATCCCGGTGTTCCTTCCACGCCAGCCCTTGGTCGATACGGGTTAAAGCAAGCCGATGCGGTGCTGAAACATTGCGCAACCGCCGGCATGCTTGTTGGAAGCCTGGCTTTTGACGCGTGGCGCAATGACCGCGTTTTTTTCCCCGAGGGTCACAAGGATCTTGACATTGTGGTCTTGACCTTTGCTTGCATCTCGCATCCTTGGGAATTTGAGGGAGGATTTGAGCTCGACTGGTTTGTCAGTCATCGAAACGAGGATCCGGCCTCCAATGGCCGATTCAATCTTAACTTTAATCTTGTCACTAAAAGAAAAAATGTTGCCCCCGGTCTTTATCTGCCGCCGTCTAAATTATTGGTAGAATCCTATAATCAGGACATAACCGCTCATGCGCGTTTTAGATCCTGGTCTCCCCAAATTGTTCCCGCGAAGCCGCGACTGGAAGAATTTCCCGTGATGCCGGGGTCTTATTTTCGCGTCAGATGGTTTTCCACGGCTGGCAAGAACTTTCGTTTGTCCTCTCGCCGTTGCAAAATGTACGGAGGTTGGTAGTATTATTCTCCCTTTGGATCGAGAACAGATCCCATGAAGAGAATCTCCCCCGTTGTATCATCGCGAATTGCACAAAAGAACGGGTGGTCCATGATCATTGCAAAATGTTTTGTCTCATAAGGACTTGCCATGGATGCCCTTGCTCCACCTATCACGGTGACAGCAGCTGCAGTGGTCCCTTCTTCATCCACTTCAAGAATCGCTTTATGAATGACCTTCTCGATTTTTACGCGCGGGAGAAACATGCGTTGAAAATCGGCGCCGTTAGAAAAGACAACCCCCATACCTAACTGCTCTAAAGCCTTATTAAGAGTGTCGCCATAGCCCATCTTGAAGCGGGGGATGACAATGTCCCCATCCTCGAAGCCGAATCCGCGCATCCACTTTTCCCAGTTTTCCGCCGTTAAGTTCCGTTCAAATTCTGTTAATCCATTTTGTTTGTCCGGAAGAAAAATCAACATGCTCACTTTTTTGTCTCCATACGGGAGACGAACCGCCTGAAAATCGTTTCCGCGATAATAAGCATAAGCCCCGGATTGAGACATTCTTGGGCGTTTCTCTTCACGCCCATCAAGCAAGGTAAAAGGTCCCTCTTTTGTGAGGGACTTGTCAAAAGTCCGTGTCCACTTTCCCTTAAAATAGACGGCATCAATGAGCAGAAAGATGTTTCTACGGATATCGCTAAGCACATGGTTGATTTTTCCTTTGGTCTTCTCAGTGATCCAGTCATTGATAGTCCCGAGTGATTCCGGTTGATTAAAATCGAGCGCTCTTACCTCAGCGTCATAATAGGCCCGGCTTTCTTGAATGAAATCAGATGAAAACATGCCCCCGGTTTTTCGATTGCTGTTGGCCCACAACGAATTGGCGATATCCAGCTCTATTTTGGGGTCGATACTTTTTAAATGCTGTTGCAAGGCAAAACTTTCCTGATTGATTTCTTCCCGGCTCAAATCATCGAGGTCTAAGGCTTGGGCCATTGCTTTTTGTGTTTCACCACCGGCGCCATTGTAGGCCATGGCTAAGGCGAGGGAAATGCTGGTTGGAGAAATAAAAAGATTTTTATCCGGTGTTTCCTCCAAAAGTTTTTGATAAAGTTTGAAGGCGAACTGAGTGTGCGCGGAAACTATTTTCGCTGTGGCGAAGGCTTGATTTTTGGAGGCATAGGATTCTGCGAAGCTTTTGGGTGCCGCCGAAAGTATCATCAAACTGCAAAGCACCAACCCCGCAAGTAAGGTTCTCCGACGCAATATTTTGGACACGGTTTTTTCGATCATTGCCTTTATTGTCATATTACAAAAATTGTTTTCGGTGAAAATGCGTCAATCCCCTATCCTTGGGCCATGCTTCCTAAAGAGGGAGAGAAATGCTGTCATTATCATTTCTAAAGTCAAACTAATGGCTGCCGGGGAAGGATTCGCCCCTTCATTCGACAATTTTTCGCTTGATCGCGTCAAAATTGTCTCATTGCGGGCGGGGATTTTTCCTGTCGTTACGGAATCCCCCGGATTCCTCCACTTTTCCGAATCATCAGTTCACAGAACTAATGATTCGGCGGAAAAATCCCGTTCGAATCCTTCGACTTTGTTTCTTTGAAGAAAGACTGGCTGCCGGGGAAGGATTCGAACCCTCACAAGCAGATCCAGAATCTGCCGTCCTACCCTTAGACGACCCGGCAATCTTAAAGGTTTAACATTCGCGCCGTTTTTTTGCTCCCCTTTTGTGAAAAAAAAATAAAAACGAGAGGGAGGAGAAGCAGGATGGATCAGGGAACCTAAGTTTTCAGTTTAGGGGAGGTCTGAGAAACGCCCTAATCGTTTTAAACAGGTGCCTCAAAATAAATGAACAGAAAGGAGAGAGGATATGAAAAAAGTTTTAGTTGCAGCCGCGTTAGTGGTTGCGTTCAGTTTTGGTTCCACCTTCGCCGAAACCATGAAGACTGTTGCCGTGAAACCGATGAGCAATGGCATGATGGCGAAAAAATCTCTGTATACGCGCTTGGGGGGCAAAAAAGCCATCGTTGCCGTCGTTGACGATTTCGTTGGCAATGTCGCCGCCGATACTCGCATCAACAAATTCTTCGCCAAGACT
>Ga0207024_10196_pt1 | contig 17338 bp, 14 predicted proteins | sample Alteio_BWMinCont_44_FD_153470 | JGI IMG/M metagenome (GOLD analysis project Ga0207024, IMG submission 153470) | Enriched cells from forest soil in Barre Woods Harvard Forest LTER site, Petersham, Massachusetts, United States -... | ecosystem: Environmental > Terrestrial > Soil > Temperate forest >...
GAGACAATTTTGCCGCAGCCCGAAGCGATGCGAGTGCTTGGTTCAGGCGGAACGCACTTCTGAGTGCCCTTCCTTTTGCGAGATGCAAGCGAAAGTCTTCGGGCCCATATTGCTCGGCTTTATCGAACGACTTGAGTGCAAGCACGAAATCACCACGGGCTGCCTGGCATTGGCCCAATGCAAGCAAACTGTCGAAACTGTGCGGATTCGCCAACAGTGCTCGGTGTGCATACTTTTCTGCTTGTTCGAAATCTTGGGTTTGAACGAACAAGACGCTGAGCCATTCAATGGCAGCCTGGTATCGAGGATCGCACCTCAGCGCATTCCGCATCCAGGCGATAGCGGTCATTGGATCTCCCTTTGCCATCGCGACGATTCCCGATGCAAAGTGGGCCAGGGCATCGTGCGGTGTTACGCTCAATACCTCTCGCAGCAGCGCTTCCGCCTCATCAAGGTTTCCGGTTTGAACTGCGCTTAACGCCGCCCTCAGCCTGTTTTTTGAATCGGATTCCTGAGGAGTTCCTTGTTCCAACGGCTTCTATTGTAAACCACACCGATCATTTCCCATAAATTAATTACAAGTTTTTGTTGCTCTTGGTAGACTAACTACACGGCGTCACCTTGGGGTGACACTAGACAAAGTAGTCATGACAAAAGGCGGCAATTGCGATTACGGTGTTGCGATCATTGGCGGCGGGCCGGCCGGTTCAACCGCGGGGACCCTCCTAAAACGGTACAATCCCGATCTTCAAGTCGTGATTCTTGAAAGGGAAATATTTCCAAGGGATCACATTGGAGAAAGCCTTCTGCCACCCATTTCACCGATCCTTCAGGAAATGGGATGCTGGGACAAGATTGAAGCGGCCGATTTTCCCGTCAAATTAGGTGCGACATATCGGTGGGGAAAGAGCCCCGAACTTTGGGATTTTGATTTCTTTCCGGTTGTTCAATTTAAAGACGAACCCAGACCGGCAAAATACGCCGGTCAGCGATTAGCGACTGCCTTCCAAGTGGACCGGTCGATATACGATAAGATCCTCTTAAATCATGCGGAAGAGTGTGGCTGTGTTGTCCGTCAAGGAACCAAAGTCGCGAAAGTCCATAAAGTCGGGGATCGAGTTACGGCTCTTGAACTGGCTGATGGCGAAGCCGTAGTGGCGCGCCATTACATCGATGCCTCTGGCAACAGCGGGATCTTGCGAAGGGCCATGAATGTCGAATGTGACTATCATCCAGCGTTGAAGAACATTGCCATCTGGGATTACTGGCAAAACGCCGAATGGGCGGTGAAAATCGGGGTCGGGGGTACCCGGATTCAAGTTCGAACCGTTCCCTTTGGTTGGATATGGTTTATCCCCATGGGGCCAACCCGGACCAGCGTTGGCCTCGTTGTGCCTGCCGACTACTACGCTAAATCAGGCATGAGGCCGGCCGAACTTTATTTGCATGCACTTAAACAAGAACCAACTTTAGCCTCGCTGCTGGAGAATGCAACCTGCGAAGACAACCTGAAGACAACCAAGGACTGGTCCTTCCTCGCCAGTCGGCATGCAGGTGAGAACTGGTTTCTGATCGGAGAGTGCGCGGGATTTGCGGATCCAATTCTCTCGGCCGGTGTAACGATGGCCCACATCGCCGGGCAGCAAGTCGCGTATACGATCAACGAAATCGAGCACGGTGGCGACGACAACTGGCTTAAGGAGCAATTTGAGTTGCGTCAAAGCCAAAGGATCAACACACATATTCGATTTGGCGACTATTGGTACACAGCGAATGCACAATTGAAAGACCTCAAGGAGTTCACTTCTGGCCTCGCCAGATCTAGCGGGCTGGAGTTGACACCCGATAAAGCATGGGATTGGATCTCGCGAGGCGGGTTTATCGATGAAGAACTCAGAATAGGGATCGGCGGTTTCGGTTTAGCTTCGATCAAAGAATCGCACTATTACCTTACAGATATTGCTTTCGATTCGATTCTCGAGAAATGCAACGTCTTCAGACTTAATCTGTCTGGCGCTTCAACGAAAGAGCGGGCAAGCTATATCAATGGTCGGGTGGGGAAAACGAAATGTTACCAGCGAGACGGAAAAGTTTTACCCATTCGAGGAGTATTCGAGCTGCTCGTCGGAATCCTTGAGCATGAATCAAAGCTCCGGAACATCGTCGACGTTATCAATTACTGTGCGCAACAGAACACTAACAATCCCGACTTTATGCGAAACGTTTTGCCCCAAATAACTCAAGGGTTAGAAGCCATGGTCCGAGATGGCTGGGTCGAAGGGTCTTACGACCCTGCGGAACCTCTCGCCAAGGTAAGTTCCGGATTTGTAGGATTTCATCCTAACACAGACGCGACCGCAGGCGGCCGAACTTAGAATTGAGTGGAATGAGTGCACTAAACTCCTTGGACCATTTCGATGTAGCAATAATCGGCGGGGGCCCGGCGGGGTCTACGGTTGGTTGCTTGCTCAAAAAATACAATCCAGATCTCAGGGTTGTCATTTTTGAGCGAGAAGTATTTCCACGAGATCATGTTGGAGAAAGTCTTTTGCCTCCCATATCGCCAATTCTCGTCGAAATGGGTTGCTGGGATAAGGTCGAGGCGGCCGACTTTCCGATTAAGATTGGTGCGACGCTTCGGTGGGGGAAAAACCCGGAACTTTGGGATTTCGAGTTCTTTCCTGCCGAATCGTTTAAAGATGAGCCGAGACCGGCAAAGTATGAAGGGCAACGCCGCCTAACTGCTTTTCAGGTCGACCGGGCAATTTATGACGACATTCTCCTTAGACATTCGTCCGAGATGGGTTGTGACGTAAGGCAAGGCGCGAAAGTCGCCGCTGTTCTAAGTGAGGGCGAGAAGGTCACGGGATTGAGACTCGACTCAGGGCAGACGATAACTGCTCGATATTACGTAGATGCATCCGGGAACAGCGGCATATTGCGCCGGGCCCTGAATGTTAATTGCGATTACCCGTCGACCCTGCAAAACATAGCGATATGGGATTATTGGCAGAATGCCGAATGGGCCGTCAAAATCGGAGTTGGCGCCACCCGGATTCAAGTGCGCAGCCTCACATACGGTTGGCTTTGGTTCATTCCCCTCGGGCCGACGCGGACAAGCATCGGCTTTGTCGTCCCTGTTGAATACTTTAAGCGACTTGGCAAACGGCCTGCCGAAATCTATCGTCAGGCCTTGGAAGAAGAGCAGGCTATTGCCGCACTTTTGAAAGACGCAAGTAGCGAAGGCCGGCTGGAAACGACAAAGGACTGGTCGTTTCTAGCGGAAAAGCAAGTCGGAGACAACTGGTTCCTGGTGGGAGAAAGCGCGGGATTTGCCGATCCGATTCTATCGGCAGGGGTTAGCATGGCCCAAATCGGCGCCCAACAAGCTGCCTACACCATTCTTGAGTTGGATCGCAAAACGCTCGAGCCCGATTGGCTCAAAGAAGAGTTCGGTAAGCGCCAAAAACGGCGGATTTCAACTCATATCAGTTTTGCCGACTACTGGTACGTGGCAAACGCACAGTTCAGCGACCTTAAGGTGTTTACTGCCGAGTTGGCAAAAGCCAACGGGTTGGACCTAACTCCGGACAAGGCATGGCGTTGGCTCGCCCAGGGTGGGTTCATCGACGAAGACCTTACCGTTGGCGCAGGGGGATTCAATCTTCTGAGTATCCGATCGTCAACCGATTTCTTAACCGACTTGGCAACCGATTCGCCGTTAGAAGAGAACAATGTGCTCAAGCTTGATCTGGCCGGAGCAACTTGGCAAGACGGCGCATCTTATTCCGAAGGGCGAGTGAGTAAATCCCCTTGCTACGTTCGAGACGGAAAAGTATTGCCTCTGCGCGGGCATTTTGGGATATTGGTCCAACTGTTGCAACGGGAAACCAGCCTGCCAAAGATAGTCGAAGCGATGGACCATATGGCGAAGGCACGGGCCGCCGATCCCGTCGCAATGACATTCTTGTCGATGCTTCCCGAAGCAATGGAAGGAATGATCCGCGATGGGTGGATCACAGCTTCGTATGATCCTAAACAACCTCGCGCAATGCTTACAAATTCAGGGGCCGGATTTCACCTGAACCGGGATACCATCACGGAGCCATAGGTTCATCCGGCAAGCAAGCTGTCTGCTTAGGGCCTACTTCGTAAATTCGACCTTGTCGTGCTCGTGCTTCTTATTGAAGTTCGCGATGTTCTCTTCCATCTTGGCTGAGGCGTCGGGACTTGGCCCCTTATAACTTGGGTCCGCGACCGGATGCCTTATGGCATCCTCCTGCGCTTTGGACATTGGAGGATCCGTGCTGGCACAACCGGCGGCGCCAAAAACCACCAGTATTCCAAAAGCGATCTGACTCAGTCGTTTGTTCTTGCTGTTGTTCAATTGAGTAGTCCTTGAAGTGTGATGGGAGCTCCGCATCGATGTTTAAATGCGGAGCAATTCCTTGGACTTCGACCTAGCGGTCGGCATCCCACATATTTGCAGCGCGGTTATTAACCGGATCGGGATCGGTCGCGACGGGAACCATTGTCTTGGCGTGTCCATCGCAGAACGCGAAATTGGAATGGTTTGCGTTGGTAATGCTGACTCCGCCATTGGGACCGGCTGGAAACGCGTTGTTGGGGGATAACGTTCCGTTCGGGATCTCTTCGGGACCAAACCAGTCGTAATCTCCGTAGCCGATGTCGCTAGGTACACGGATCTGAATAAACGCAGCGGAGAACCACTCACTGATGTTCCCGAAGCCGCAGCATCCTTCCTTTTCCATCGAACTATCGAATAGGTCGGCCAGCAATACCGTCGACGAAGGCTGCGTGACCTGCGTCGTCGACTTCGTATTTGGCGTCATGTAGGCCCCGTCGTCGTCCTGATTCATGACACCCGCGAAAATCCACGGAGTTGAGGTTGATCCGACATAAGTCATGCCGGCTGATCCCTGTGACCGCATGTAGCCGTTCGGAGCATAGGACAAACCGATGGCGTTCTTGAAATGGTCCGGCGAGAAGGACGTTGCCCAACTGGCGACAGGTGCGTCATGCTTCGAATCTAAGGGACTCTGGAAGATCTGCAGGTTCTTGACGTATGGATAAGTCTTTTCAACCCACGTTCTTGAAAAAGTGCCTGCATCGGGATCGTTGCTATTCGCATCTGAGAATACGTCGTCGCAATCGTTGGAATACATGATTACGCCAAGCGTCAATTGCTTTAGATTGGAAAGGTCCGAAGTGTTTTTTGCGGCGGCTTTGGCCTGAGCGAACACCGGAAACAGGATGGCGGCAAGGATCGCGATGATCGCGATAACGACAAGTAGCTCGATAAGAGTAAAGGCTCGATGATTTCTAGACATGTGATTCCTCCGATGGCGATGCGCAACATTGCGCGGAAACAAGGGGAGACCTAAGTGGTATTCCCCCGAATAAAGTCGATTGGTATGGTGGTGACGGCTGGTACGTCCTTCCCTAAAATGAGCGCGTTCAACACATAGGCGGCCTCTTCGGCCACCTTTGCCCAGTGAGCTCTAATCGTGGTGATCTGGAAGCGCGGCGAACTCAATCCGTCGAATCCGTCGAAGCCGACCACTGCAACGGTTCCTGGGATTAGCACGCCGATCGAAAGAAGCTTTTCGCAGATTTGCCTTGACACGAAGTCGCTCCACCCAAAGATCGCAGTCGCCCGATCCTTTCCGCTCGTCACGATTTGGATGTCGGTTTGATCCATGCCGTCCTCGTCGGTACTCGAGGCGGACCCCGACGTTGTCCGCATACCCAACTGGTCAGCGGCAGCCTTAAAGGCCTCGATTCTCGCGAAAGCTGACCGCTGGCCACCACGCGTGCTTTTTACGAGGACATTGCGGTGGCCGAGGGCGGCCAAATGCTGAGCCAGAACCGTTCCGCCGGCCGCATCGTCTGTGACAACCGAAGGTAAACCGTCGATTCGGTCCACTACCGCTACCGCCGGAATTCGAAGTTCTCCCAGCAAGGGAAGAATGGGGTCTTTTTCGGTTGCATGGACAATGAGTCCGTCGACGGAGCGATTTGAGACTAGATCGAGGAGCTGATGTTCACCCCTGCCAGAGGTGTGGATCATCGTGTTGACGCCCATGCTGGTCGCGCCTGTAAGGACGCCGCCGAGAAGGTCCGCGAAGAAGAAGTTCCCAGCGTTGAGGGAAAACTGCCCGGTATAGACGCCAATCCTGTGCGTTCGCCCGGTAATTAACGACCTCGCCACTGCATTAGGGCGATAACCCATATTTGCGGCAGCTTCGAGCACAGACCGTCGCTTTTCGGCTGAGACCCTGGTACCGGATCGGGCGCCGTTAAGAACGACCGAGGCAGCCGATTGGCTGACTCCCGCCAACTTGGCGACGTCTTGCAGAGTTACCTGATGCTGGCCGCCCCAAGAATGTCTGTCTCTTTCCATCGTCCCTACAACTCGAAGAGTACGTGAATATTCGAATATTCACCATTGAATATTCGAATATTCGGCGTTCGTAGGCCCAATAAGGGGCAGATGACCGCAGTTGGCACGAAGTAGCGGAAGTCGGTATGCAAACGACGTGATTTTTCTCTTAAACTAGCAACTTTGGTCGAAGGCGATGTTGCGCTCCTTGAGCACGTCGTGAATTGTTTGAGCGTGTACGCCCCAGCCTACGTTGAGGAATTGCGAACCGACTTTGGTTTTGGCGTCTACCGCCAGAGATGTGTCGAAGCCGAGGGGGTGGTGCTGTGTACGTACCTGCATTCCCCAAACAACGCCATCGCGGTCAAAGATCGGCCCTCCACTTTGGCCCTTCAGTCCAGGCGAAGATGTCTCGATATAGCGTTCAATCTTTCCGGTGGTGGGGTCGCTCGCGAGCACTTCCCGAGTGAGAATCCCATCCAATGGGAAGAAAGCGAGGTTCTGCGGAAAGCTAAGCCCAAAGGCGTTCCGCTGCTCGTCGAATGAGCACGGAATCTCAATAAGAGGGAATCCGAGCTTGCAAAGCGACGTTCCCGGCAGGAGATTAGTCGGGTTTTTGAAAACTGGATAGGCTGTGGGCCTTTCCCAGTCGCCAACAAGACGGGTGATTGCTAGGTCTCCTGGAATTAATGTAATGTCGGCGATTCCAAGTCCGTCCTTTCCCCACCAGAACGATTGATGGGTAAGCCACCCTCCGTCCGGCTTCTGCCCCATCAGCTTGCGCCTTCGCTCCTTCGAACCCAATTGCTGGGAGTCCGCTTCTGATACCAAGCCTAAGTAGCCCTTCATCGCCTCCTGATCCTGGTTGAGCTTAATTTGGGATGCGAACACGTGCCCGGCAGTAATAATCCAGCCATCACTGTTCAAAAGAATGTAAGCTCCGACTCCTGCTTCGACCCTACCGTCGTATGTCCGGGTCGAAACGACAAGTGGCCGGGTGAATTGCGAAGCAAGCTGGCAAGCCTTGGAGAACATGTTGCTTGGCAGGGTACCTGGGCTCTCTATATGGGACTCTGTGCCTAATATTCGGGGTTCAACCTCTGCCAAATGGACCTACCGGCTCTTACAATCGTTAAGGCCATCTATGAACTGTCCGACAGATGCCAGCATGCACATTGCAAAAGAAGGGGCAGATGCATGCATTACAGCGGCAGAGATCCAGGCCGCTATTGAGGGAAGGCAGTTTAGACTCTGCTATCACCCAAAGGTTGAGTGCGAGTCCCTAATACTGAAAGGCTTTGAGGTACTGATCCGGTGGGAGCACCCAACCAGGGGACTTGTGATGCCCGACCAGTTCATTCGAGTTGCAGAGGATGCCGGTCTAATAGGGAAGATCACCGAGATCGTGGTAGACGAGGCGTTTGCCTGGTATTTGGCTACTCCTGGTGTGAGAGGTTTGTGGCTCTCGATTAACATGTCTGTTAAGAGGCTGAGCGATGCCGATTTTGCCGCTTGGCTCTTCGCCCGCTGCCGGGCAGTTGGAATCAAACCGGACTGTATTTACCTGGAGATCTCCGAGACTGCGGTCATGACCGAACGGCTGCACGCTTACGATATGTTCAATCGGCTGTTGGAGCGTGGATTCCGGGTCGCGATCGACAACTTCGGAGTTGGAAAATACTCGTTGTCAATCTTGGCGAGACTGCCGTTCTCAGAAGTCAAAATTGAGCGTTCGTTTGGAATGACTGCAGGAGAATCTGAAGAATCGCGCGCATTCATCAAAGCGACGGTGGATCTGGCCCACCGAATGGCGCTTTCCGTTGTCGCGGAAGGCGTTGAGGACCGAGTCACTTTGGAATTCTTGAGGCACGCCAAGTGCGATTACATCCAAGGCTACTTGGTCACTCGTCCTATGACAAGTGAACAGACCCAAGATTGGATGCTCAATCGAAGGCAGATGACCAAGCACATGCTCATCTGACGCCGACCCAACAATCTGCCGTCATGTGGAGACGGTCACGGTAAAGGCGCCTGCCGCGTCGATGTTTCGGCTCCGGCAGATCCGTGGCCGCGCTCCATCTGGCGGAGATTGTTGCTTAGTTTTGGCGACCTTGCGGAGTTAAGTCTCGGTTGGACACCCAGGCACTCACGCCGTTTTTGTTGGCATCCATGACTACTTCTGGAACTGTAGCTTGCTTGTCGGATGAGAGCTCATCCAGCCATTTCTCGGTGATCGCGATCGCAGCCAAAGCCGCATCTCGCTTAGGAATGTACTCCGCATCGATAGCTTTCAATTCGTCGACGGCTGCATGATGCTTCTTACTGATAAATGTCTTGGCGTCCATAAGGTAGAGCCTAACATCAGGGAGGCCGGCCGCCAAGTTACAGAAATCCGTGACAAATGGTTTAGGAATGTGTTCCGAGGCAAAATCGCAACCTCGGGAGATTAATCGTCGCACTATACTTGGAACAACATGGCGAGGCAGGAACAACAGTTCGATGACGACGAATTGTCGGAGATTTTGCGCCTTGCCATTCGGAAGCAGGAGTCCACGACCGGCGACTTGCAAAAACGGCTGCTCGAAGTCGCCGATGAACTTGGAATCTCCCATTCCGCCATCGCTGAGGCAGAAAGAGAATATCGGCGGACCGCAATGCGAAAGCAGGAAATGGCACTCTATCGCAATGAGAGCCTAAAATCGCTCAAGGTCCACGGCGGAACGTTTGCGATTATTAACTTGGCCATGGCCGGGCTCAACCTCATGACTTTCCATGAGGATCACGAAATTTGGTTTCCGTACATCCTCCTCATGTGGGGAATTGGCCTGGCAATTCACGCCATGATCTCACTTCGCAGTGTCGATTGGGATGACGAAGAGTTCCAAAAGTGGCGTTTAAAACGCGATGAACTGGACGACTGAACCAGCCACTACCACTTTCCGGTGTACGCAAATTTCATGAGCATATAGAATAGGCCAAGAACGAAGATGGCAAAGAGCGCAAACACCGCGAGCTCAGGCCTCTTATGCCAAGGCCTTGTGTGTCTTCTCCGCCGTCGTCGGGGTGGCTCCGGCCAGTCAGAGGCGTTGGCGCCGCCAATCGGCTGAGGTATCTCCTCAGTGACCCGACTTTGGCTCTCCGCTGAGCTTTCCATCATGGGCAGTATGACAAAAAGTTCATCAGTAGTCTAGATTTGCATACACACAGAAACTGGCGTTTAATCGCAATTTTCAATCCCCAAGGAACCTGCAGTCCCAACAGCCGTCCAATCGCCCTAACTTTCGATATCAATCGGCGGATCATGAGCTTAATATAGGCCACAGAGATCCGGTCGGTAGCCACGTTTGGAACTTCTAGGTAGAATTGCGCAGGTTTGACTCAAAAACGGCCAGGTCGAATACGAGGCTTGTTCACCCGAGAAATTCTCTCGATGTTCCTTGCCGTCTGTTTTGTTTTATGGACCTGCCTAGGATTTCAACCCCTGACCCCAGATGGCGTGCACTGTCCAACTGCGCCGGCATCGCACATTGCAATTCATTGCTGCAAGCCAGGTGCTACAAAGACAGTCGCCACGCTCAAGCCAGGGGACAAGGGATTCGTTCAATGCCGCTGTGCAGAGAGGAAAAGGGCGGAAGGCAAGTTAGCCTGCGGTCCAAAACAGCAGGTTTTTTGTTCACCGGCCGCTTATGTCGCGACCATGAGATTCCTACCCACATTCCCCCCTGCCGACTTTAGAATCCAGGCCTATTCCTCTACGCCGCTTGCTCCTTCTCTTCGTCCCCCGGACTGTGCTTAATCGAATCCCAACCTTATTGCGCCTGTTGGGCGACTCTCCATAAGGTTTATTCCCGTCTTGATTAAGCCCTCATCTCGAAGGAGATTCGAATTGAAGTCCAAAGCCTTTACATTAATTGAATTGTTGGTCGTGATCGCAATCATCGCGATCTTGTCCGCCATCCTTTTCCCTGTTTTCGCCCAGGCGAAAGCAGCCGCAAAGAAGACCGTTTGCCTGTCGAATGGTAATCAGATTGGCATCGCACTGATGCTTTACCTTGGCGATAACGACGACAAGTACCCCCAAGAGCATCCAGCGAGCAACAACCCGGCTTTCGACGATTCCGACGCACAGCTTGAGAGCGTCGATTATGGTTCGCCGTTTTTGGCAATCCTTCCCTACGTATCCTCGAAGTCCGTGAACAAGACTGACATCTACATCTGCCCAGCCGACCCAGACCCTCGCGGAGTGACCCTGTTGGATTCAAGCGGAAATTGCTTGGCCGGAGGTGCGCCACCACCGGCGCCAGGATTCCTAACCAGTGCCATCCTTAACGCCTATTACCTCTTTGGGATGAATCAAAGCCAGGTTATAGAGCCTTCGAGGTCGGTCTATATTAACGAGAGAAGCAACTCGGACTGCGACGTCCATTACCATCCATGGCTAGGCGAGGTCGGCGATTCGAACGGTAATCCGTTCACGACGGCGATCGCCGGCGCCCAGGATCTTGGTGTACCTGTGTTTGCAATCGCGTCGGTCCGCCATGGAACAGGTTCAAACGGTTCGTACTGCGATGGCCACTCTAGATGGAGACCGTTCGGCGCGATGCGGGCCCCGTTCGACGGCCATTCGCTCTACGGCGAATTTCAGGCATTTTGAATCTGGGTCTCGGTTTGATTCGGTATTGCTGCCTTTGACGCATTAAGTTCGTGCTTTCCTTGCTGAGCCGAAAACCTGTCGTGGAATAGGGACGTGTACAGCAGTCTGAAGGGCAGCATAGCCCTGTTTAGAACCTCACGGAGCATTGTTGCTGCGTTTCTTGCCGCAGTCCCAGTGATCGCAACATCGGCAACCTATTACGATCCGATTTGGGGACCCGCACCGCCGGCTCCGCCCCACAACATGAAGCCTTTGCCAACTGAGCATGTCATTGCGCCACTGATCTTTCCAATCCTGGCAAAGTGTCGATTGTCAAACGACTACACCGCCAACCGTGGGGGTTTTTTGCATGCTGCGATCGACATTAAAGCGCCCAAGATGTCTCCGATAGTGGCGCCCATTTCCGGAGTGCTTGGCCTTAAGACCGAGTCTTTTTGGATCGATGGCGATAACGGTTGGACAGTGCTCGGCACTCACTTGAACAACGACGACCCCGGCACCCATGACAAGGCTGGTGGAAAAGACGTGATGTTTGCGCCAAACCTTGTCGGGGGCCAACACGTATTTGCTGGGCAGTTCATCGGTTACGTGGGAATGAGCGGCAATGCGACGGGTCCGCACTTGCACTTCGAGCTATATGCTCCCGGAAGGTCATCCACCATCTATCGGGTGCGGAATCCATTTTGGTCGCTAAAATACGCTCAAGTGATATCGAAGCCGCGCGCTCACGTCTCTGAGCCAAAGCCTGCCAAGAACGAGCTGCTGCTGGAGGGGTGCGTACGTCGCATTGAAAAATCGAGTGGCAGATTGACGCTGCTGGTTTACGCTAAAAAGGACCCGAAAGGAGTGGCATCGCAAGTCTTGGGGCCGCATTACGTCAAGCTAGGAATCTCTTCGGCAGTCCTTGGTGCAGTAGGCGGCTGGGCGGGATTGGAATCCCTTCACGATTCTGAGTCGGTTGCGTGCTACGTTCAGCCGTCAACGAAACTTGACGGTGCGCAAATCCTCAGGATGTCGGTTATAACTCCGAGTTTCGAAGCATATCGACGAGGTAGTAGAGGCTTTCCACGGTTCTGGTCGAATGCCCTGGCCGGGAGTGGGGTCGAGGCACAAATACCGTGGTTAGGCCTAATTCGTTGGCAACGGCCAAGTCGAAGTCGGCATACGCCGAGACATGCCACCAGTCTCGCCCGGGTTGTAGCCCATGGCGCTCGCCCATCTTTTGCCAGAACCTCGGGTCCGGCTTATAGACTCGCGACTGTTCGGCAGTAAACCAATCGGAAAGTTGGAAACCCAGGTTCCTTTGAACCTGGATACCGTGAGAATTGTCGCTATTCGTCATTGCCGCGCACGGCGCGATTTTCATTAAATCGAGCAATCCTAGGGCGTCATGGAAAAGTGGCCAGTTGCCAACGTTGGCGCCAATGTCAGCGGCTGTGCTTTCGTGCATCCCAAGCACATCCACCAAACTCTGCCTCGTGACCTCCGTATAGCTAACGAACTCGCCGGTTTCAATTTCGCTCTGCCTGTCGACAATCCGGTCGAATTCGTCCCCACGAAGCGGCCGACCCGCTAATGCGCAGGAGTTTGCCATTCCGGTTCGCCAATCGAGGACAGTTCCAAAGATGTCAAATGTGATGAGTTTAAGCATGCCAATGCCGTTTCTTCCAACTTACTTCGATATTGACTTGAACCAAATCTTGGAATGGTGGACACTTACTTTACGTTTGCAATGATTGAATCAGACTCAGGGGTGAGTTTTTGGCAATTTCGAACAGATTTATGTCGCTTCTAATGAATCGCTCTTCGGTAATGATTATCGCTTGGCACTGTCTTTTACCGTGCTTGGCCCCAGCCCAAAGTTCTCTTCCGACGCAATGGCACTACAGCCCGATCGATTCCGTTCAATCGTTATCTGTGTCAAGGGACGGGCAGTTACTGGCTGTAGCAGGAGACGGTGGCGTCCAAGTTTTGCGCGAATCGACGGGTCAGTTGCTCGTTAGCATTCCGCAGGAAGTAGGCGGATTCATTACTTCAGCAGCATTTTCGCCAGATGGATCGATGCTGGCCCTCGGTTGGTTTGTACACCAGTCTTCCGGTGGATACACGGGGATGGTGGAGTTACGGAACAGTCTTACCGGAAGCCTCACTAAGCAACTGCCGACTACCGCTAATTTCAGTGTCAGCGCAGTGGCTTTTTCTCCAGATGGCCGGACCCTCGCGGACGGCGGTTCATCGAATGATCAATCCACCCAGCGCGGGGCAGGCGTCTTAGAGCTATGGAGCCTCAAAGCAGGTTACAAGCGGATGGCGCTGAATACGCCGTCGGAGTCTATTCGGTCGATCGCGTTTACAAAGGACGGATCGAAGTTAGTCGCCGGAGGATATGGCACTACGGCAGGGTCGCTTGAACTTTGGGATGTGAAAGCCGCTCAGCTCGCCGAGACATTCCCAACTGCCGCTGCATCGGGCGTCTATTCGGTCGCGATCTCTTCGGACGGAGAGACTATCGTCGATGGTGGCTATTTAAATGGCGCGGCTTACTATAAGGGTGTACTTGAGGAGTGGAGCGTTCCCGGCAAGAAATTGATCGCTTCGCCTTCGACTGCCGCGGCCCAAGTTATGTCCGTCTCGATTTCACCGGACGGCAAAACGATCCTCTCGGCTGGGTGGGGAACTACGAAGGGTGTCATCGAACTATGGACTGTCGCCTCCGGATCAATGGTTACCTCGCTCGAAACGAATCTGGGCGCCGTAGGCGCTGCAACGTTTTCGGCTAACGGCAAGGCGCTTTTTGCCGGTGGAATCAATCAGCCTCTTGAGGTTTGGAACATGTCTTCTTATGTGCTGAGCTCAACAATCAGCATTGCGACCTATCTTCAATGCATGTCGACCTCATATTCCCCTGATGGCAACGTCGTAGTAACCGGGGACTACGATCGGGTTGGCTCCGTCCATATTTGGAATGCGCAGACGGGAAAGATTCAAGCTTCTCTTCAATCAGCGAGTAAATCCGTTCGTGGAGTGGCGGTTTCCCGAGATAACAAGACGCTTGCAAGTTGCGGCCAATCACCATCTTCTCAAGGGGTGCTAGAACTGTGGAACTACACGACTGGCAAGCTCGAGGCTACGCTCCCCACAATAGCTAAAGGCCTCACGACCGTTCAGTTCTCACCCGACGGGAAATTCCTTGCCGACGGTGGGTTTCAGCTTCCTGGCGGAGTTGTCGAGCTCTGGGATGTGTCCTCGAAATCGCTGATCCAGCCGTTTCCGACGTCTGCTTCGTCGATCCAATCCGTGGCATTTTCGCCGGACGGAAAAGCGCTGGCGGTTGGCGGTGCGGTGCAAAGCCAAACGACGGGGGAATACACCGGAGTCGTTGAAATCTGGAGCTTGATTACTGGAAAGCTATTGGAAACATGCGCAACTTCGGTGAACGAGGTGATGGCAGTTGCGTTCTCCCCGGACAGCAAGCGGCTTGCAGTTGGAGGGATGCTTGAGCAAGCGCAGTTTGGCCCTTTCACCCCGATGCTGGAGATGTGGGACGTAGCCAAAATCGCTTTGGTGAACTCGTCGAACTTAACGAAAGGGGCAAAGTATTTCTACGCAATTGCGTTCACGAGGGATGGGAAGTATTTGTATGCAGGGACGGACTTGGATATGGAGGTCCTGAGCGCCTCCAACCTTACAAACATAGCAACCTATAACCAAGGCGGCGCACGTACGCTTTCATTTTCGGCAAGAGGCGATCGACTGGTTTGGTCCAGTGCATTCAGCACCCTCTCTGTGTCAATTTTACGTTGACATGGTATTTCCCCAATTCCGAGATGAAGCGCTCGATCTAATTGAAGCTCGGGTCGCCTCGGACTCCACTACATCTGCCGAGGATGAACAGTTTTGGAATGGCGTGCGCGAGGCTTTTTCCCTGCACCCCGAGATTATCAATTTCAACAATGGCGGTTGCTCGCCATCGCCGAGGGTTGTTGCGGAGTGCCTGAAGAGGCAAATCGACTACGCCAATCGGGGACCAAGCATTTTTATGTGGCGAGACCTTGATCCGGAGATCGAGGGCGTCCGAAAGCGTCTGGCAGGGCTTTTCGGCGCGGATCCAGAAGAGATTGCAATCACTCGAAACGCCAGCGAGTCTTTGATGACCTGCCTTTTTGGCTTGCCAATGGAAACCGGCGACGAGATCTTGACCTCATCTCAGGATTACCCTCGAATGATCAACGCCATCCGCCAACGGGAGCGACGGGAAGGGATAAAGATGGTCCAGGCTCAAGTGCCGACTGCACCGGCTACCCAAAAGTCAATCGTCGAGGCCTTCGAGCGGGCAATAACTGAGCGAACGAAGATTATCCTCGTGTCGCATGTTGGGTTCATGAACGGTCAGATCAATCCGGTGCGGGAGATCTGCGAGCTCGGCCGGCAGCATGGAATCCCAGTCGTGGTCGATGGCGCCCATGCGTTCGGCCATTTCCCGTTTACGCAAGGGGATTTGACCTGCGATTACTTCGGAACGTCGCTTCACAAATGGCTGATGAGCCCAGTCGGGACGGGCATGCTTTACGTGCGGAAGCCACTCATCGAGCCGCTGTGGGCACTCATGGCGCCGGGGCCGACTCAGGACGGGGACATTAGGAAATTCGAGGAGATCGGAACCCACCAGGCCGCCGTTCACAACGCCATCGGCGAGGCGCTAACTTTCCATGAGATGCTCGGCGCGGAGCGGAAAGCTGCGCGGTTGCGCTACTTGCGGTCCCGCTGGACCGATCGGTTGCTAGAGTTCGACAACGTGAAATTCCATACCAATCTGGCGGTGGGCCATTCCTGCGGAATTTGCACGGTCGAAATAAAGGGCATCAAACCCGGGGCCCTTGGTGCTTGGCTCGAGTCGAAGCACGGCTTCGTAGTCGCTCCGATCGAGCACCCCGATTTCGGCGGGTTGCGCGTTTCGCCGCAGGTTTACACCACGGTCGACGAGGTCGATCGATTCGGCGCAGCGATGACTACAGCGGCGACGCAAGGCATAGGGTAAGGATGCAGGTTGGCGTCCCAATGCTGCTCAACGGCGACCCTTACCATAAATCGTTACGCTAATCGTAAAGGGAATCTCCCGTGGCGCCGCAAGGGCCTTGTGAATTTCGTCGAAGACGTCTAGCGAGATCTGACCGCTGCCTGAGCCGGTCGGCATCGGCGGCAAATTGTGCGACGCCCTGTAAGCGTTGAGATTTGCGATGCATTGGTCGTCTCTTCGCAGTTCAGATGCGATCCATTTGCCGCGATACTTCGTGGGATAGAGCTTCCCTAGTACCCAGGAAGCAATATCGCACGGCCTCGGGTTCTCGCACCGATCGTTTCCGAAGTTGAATGACTGCTGAAATACCGGCTCTTTCGACAGCAGGTCCTTTACAAATGCGGCTTCGAAGCTATGATTTGCTTCCACGACTTCATGATCTGCAGCACCCTGCTGTTGAGGAAGCCAATAGGCGTCGATCATCATTGCCAACTCGCACCGTGTGTCCGGGTTCTGCGATTCGACCATTGCCGCCACGGCTTGTGCCGCTTGGCCACTCCCGGTTTCAAGGAGAAATGCAGCGAGGTTTCCCAGCACTTGGCTGTCTAGCTTGGAGTTGCTAGGACGAGCGCATTCTGTTGACATCGCGCGAATCGCTGCGTTTGCATCAGTTTCCTTTACGATTTTCGCGGCGGCCAGTCGAACGGGCAGGCTGATGTCATCCCTCATCAGTTGGCGGGCGATCTTGATCACCTCCCCGGTCTTCAGTGGCTGGAGACAGCTAAGATACTGAACCTTAATGTCCGCATCGGAAGAGTCTCGAATGGCTTTCTCTATAACAGGAGGGGCATCTGCCGGATAACGGTAAACCAACTGCTCGGCTATGGAGACGGGATATGGTCCTCTGGCGGCAACAGCTCGGATCAAATACTCTTTCTCGCCAATCTTTTTGGCTTCGTTCCACCAGGTCCTGGCGCTCTCGACAACAGAGTCCAAAGTTGGCGCAGGTGGAGTATTCAACACTGAGTCTTCCGCCGACGGCTTGGGCGGCGGACGCGGGACGGTTACGCTTGAATTCCCAAACTCCCTGCCCGCAATCAGGCGGAGAATCTGAAGTGCCGCATCTTGCACGTGAAGCAATTCATGGCGAACCATCCTATAGGAGGGATTCGCGGCATGAACCGGCCGGTCGTCTTTCAGGGCATCGATGAGGGCGGGAACGGCTTCAAAGCCGAATTTGTACAGTGTGTCCGAGGGAGAGTCG
>Ga0207024_10066_pt2 | contig 17315 bp, 16 predicted proteins | sample Alteio_BWMinCont_44_FD_153470 | JGI IMG/M metagenome (GOLD analysis project Ga0207024, IMG submission 153470) | Enriched cells from forest soil in Barre Woods Harvard Forest LTER site, Petersham, Massachusetts, United States -... | ecosystem: Environmental > Terrestrial > Soil > Temperate forest >...
GTCGCCATTGAAGGAGACGATGCGGTCAAACTGCTCCAGTTCGGAGATCAGTTTTTTTACGTCCGGCTCAAACCACCGGCGAAAGCGATTTTGCGAATCCCACGTCACGGCGACGGCCAGGCCAAATCGCGCGATGTTTGACCACCCGCCCTCCACTTCATGGGAGAGTCGCAGCGTTTCGATGTCGAAAAAAATCTCTCGTGTCAGGTCCGGAAAAAGGCTGGGTGTGGTTGCCATTGGGTTTGTGTATTGGACGATTCTGTTTGGTTCCCGCGGGCTGGGCCCGCGAACTTAATTTCGTTCAAGCATTCATGAATGCAGTATGAATGGTGAATCCTGAAAGTGAAAACGTCAAGTGTTCAATGAAAATCGGAAGGAAGCGGCGCTGCTGACCGTGACGAAGTAAGTGTCGCGATGTGCGGGAGAAGGGGGATCCTTTATCTGGGGTCGGTTTGCAGACTCAATTCCTCTTCAATGGCGCGCACTGCTCCCGCGGAAATATCCACGGATTCGAATCCGATCCCAACGCCCGCCAGACAATATTCTCGGTGAAACCTGCGTAGGCCACTGAAAGCTCGCTGAGTTGTGGATGGCGCGCATCCTGGCGCGCGGCAATATTCGACTTGCCCTCTCGCACGGTCATAACTAGACGACCTCTTCTGGAATCAGTTCGCGCTTGTGGCTCATGCGATCGGAGGTTTCACGGGCGCAACGCGTACCGCACGACGGGCAAAATTTAAAAGTGGGAAGGATGTTCTGGAAACACTTCGGGCATTCGACGTCTCGTGCGGTTTCCACCGGAATTACACGAAGGATTTCTTCCAATGTGGTCATGCCGTTCATGAGTTTCGATAGCGCGTCTTCCTGCATCAGACGCATCCCCTTCATTCGGGAAGTATCGCGCACATGTTCAATGCTTCCATTGGCGCGAACGATGGAACGAACGGAATCATCCACGGTCAGCAATTCATAGATCCCGATGCGGCCCACATAACCTACTTGGTCGCATTTGTCGCACCCTACAGGGACGGCCATCGTCCTCGGAGGTTTTTGCATTCCCAGTTGGGCCAGCCGATTTTGGAAATCATGAGTGGCCTTGGCCACTCCGCTGCACGAACAAAGTTTTCGGACCAGGCGCTGCGCCAGAATCCCCGTCACGGAGGAGCTGATCATGTAGCCGGGAATTCCGAGATCGAGCAGGCGAACAATGGTCGAAACGGCGTCGTTGGTGTGCATGGTGGAGAGAACCAGATGCCCGGTCTGCGCCGCGCGCATGGCAATTTCCGCGGTTTCTTTGTCGCGGATCTCGCCCACCATGATGATATTCGGGTCCTGGCGAAGAATGGAACGCAGGCAACTGGCAAATGTCATTCCTGCCTTGGTATTCACATGCGCCTGGTTGATGCCGGGGAGCACATATTCGACAGGGTCTTCCACGGTAACGATATTGACCGAAGGCTGCCGCAGCTTGTGCAGGGAAGAGTATAGGGTTGTGCTCTTGCCGGAACCTGTTGGGCCGGTAACCAGAATCATGCCTTGCGGAGCAGCCAAAAGGTTCGACAGCCCGGCGGAAACATCGTCCGGCATCCCCAGGTCTTCATAGGAGGTCAGCGGCGCGCTGGTCTCCAGCAAACGAATGACGACTTTTTCGCCATATTGCGTTGGCAGAGTCGAAACGCGCAGATCAATTTGCCGTTCGCCGATGGAAACCATGAAGCGGCCATCCTGCGGGGCGCGGCGTTCGGAAATATCCATGTCCGAGAGGATCTTGACGCGCGAGATGAGCGTATTTTGAAAGGCGCGCGGGATCAACTGATGATCGCGCAAGACGCCGTCTATGCGCATGCGCACCGCGGTGTCCGCGGATCGCGGCTCAATGTGAATATCGCTGGCCCGCCGTGCCGCGGCCACTTGCAGCATTTCGGAAACCAGGCGAACCGCGGGAGTTTTTCGTTGCGATACATCCGCCTGCATTTCCTTGAATGCTTCCTGATTGGCTTGCCGTGAACTGGAGGAGAAAAATTCCACTTCTTCAAATTTAATTCTTTCCGATTGGGGGAGCGTCCCGTAGGAAGCTTCGTTCCCGCCGGTGCCCGCATAGATTCTGTCAATAGCCTGTTGCAGTTCCGATTGGAAGGAAAGCCGGGGAGAAATCTCACAGCTTGTTTTGAAGCGCAATTCGTCCAGGGCCGTAAGATTTTGCGGGGCGGCCATGGCCACCACCAGCCTGCCCTGTTCGCTGAGGATCGGCAGGACCGAGAGGCGCTCAGCCATTGCGCGGGATACAAGACTTAACGCCTTGGGTTCCGGTACCACCGTGGTGCAGTCAATGTAAGGGATTCGCGACACTTCTTCCAGTGCCGCTCCGAGGTCTTCTTTGGAAACCAGTCCACGCTCCAGCATCAATTCGCCGAGGTGGATCACTTTCCCTTGTTGTTCAACAATCATCGCTTGGAGTTCCGCGGAAGAAATCTTGCCACTGTCACGCAGAACCTCGCCAAGTTTTTTCCTTTTCATGAATGCCTCAGTACCCCAAGGGAATCAACAATTTCACTGCTCGGACAAAGTCGTCAACGGTCCTCCAATATGTTGAATTTACGATAGCAGCCCCCTGTTCCGCCGGGAACAGCGAAAAAATCGTGTGGTGCTCGGCAGGAACGTCGGCCAACATTCTTCTGATTACGAAGCATTTATTAATAATCTTGCGATGCGTTTGCGCGAGGTCCGCGACACAAGAGAATCGCGGTCCGCGAATCGGCGGGACGAACGATGTTAATTGGTGATTTCCCCGAATGACTTGTCCAGAAGTCGAACGGCTTCGTCCACGTCCGGCTTGCCTATATTCAGCATGGGCGAGAGCCGGATGACGTTGCTATACAGCCCGCCCTTGCCAATCAGCAATCCGTGATTGCGCGTGCGTTCCAGGAGCTGGTTGGTGGCTTCCGGAGCAGGTTCTTTCGTTTGGCGGTCTTTTACCAGTTCCAGGCCGAGCATCAGCCCCTTGCCGCGCACATCGCCGATCACCGGATGTTTCTGTTGTAGCTCCTCGAGCTTGCCGCGAAAGTAAGCTCCGACCGTGTGCGCGTTCTCGAGAAGTTTCTCTTCCTCAATGAACTCAATCGTGGCCTTGGCCGCCACGGACGTGACCGGGTTTCCCCCAAACGTGGAAATCGTTAGCCCCTGGTAGGACGCGGCGAGTTCCTTGGTGGTGATGGTTGCGCCGATTGGCGCGCCGTTGGCCATGCCCTTTGCGCACGTCATGATGTCGGGCGTGACTTCCCAGTGCTCGATCCCGAACCAGTTTTTCCCAGTGCGCCCGAATCCCGTTTGCACTTCATCGGAAATAAATAAGCCGCCGTATTTTTTCACGGCTTTGAAGACGATTTTGAAATATTCCTGTGGCGGAGTGATAAATCCGCCCACGCCCTGGATGGGTTCCGCAATGAAGGCGGCGATCTGTCCGCTGGTTCCGGTTTGAATCAGGTTTTCTACATCTTTGGCGCAAGCGACTTCGCAGTCCGGATATTTCAAGCCAAGTGGGCAGCGGTAACAATACGGATTGATGGCATGGGCGATGCCCACGCTGATGATTCCCGATTTCCGCCACGGGGCTTGCGCGGTAACGCTCTTGGTAAGCGATGATCCGCCCGAATATGCATGTCGCAGCGCGACAATATCGTACGAGCCCGTAGCCATGCGCGCCAGAAGTATGGCCGCCTCATTGGCCTCGGTGCCGGAACTCGTAAAGAAACTGGATTTCAATGCGCCCGGAGTGATCTGCGCGACTTTTTCGGCCAGCGCCACAATCTGCTCATTGGGATAGAGCGTGGAAAGGTGCTGCAGCCGGTCTACTTGAGCCTTGACGGGTCCCGTGATTTTCGGATTCGCGTGGCCCACGGAAACCGTAAGAATGCCCCCAAAAAAATCGAGATATTTGCGCCCATCGAGGTCCCAAACATGCTGCATCGAGGCGTGGTCGGCGACCAGCGGCCGCTGATAGAAATTGGTGACAGCGGGCCACAGAAATTCCTTGTGCTTGCGGACCACTTCTTCAGAGCGAGTAGTTTGCTTGGGCTGGGTCGTCATGAAAAATCCTTTTTATCCACAGTTGAACACAGATAAACACTGATAAAAGAAAAAATGCAATGAAGCCAGCTATTTCAGCACCTATGAGCACCTGTGATTTAGCCCATGTGTTTTTTCTTTTCCTGGTTTTTATCAGTGTCTATCTGTGTTCATCTGTGGATTCCATTTTCCTCAATCCGCGGCTTGTGCTTTGCCGCTGGATAGAGAGCGTGTGATTTCGCCGTAGGTTTCCGGGCGGCGGTCGCGGAAGAACTGCCAGGTTTCGCGCACTTCTTTCATCTCGTCGAGGTTCAAGTCCGCGACCAGCAGTTCATCCTTGTCCCGGCTTGCCTGCGCAATAATTTTTCCCCGTGGATTGCAGAAGTAGCTCTTTCCGTAAAATTCGCCAATTTGCCACGGTTTTTCGATGCCCACGCGATTGGAGGCCGCGACGAAATAGCCGTTGGCCGCGGCGTGCGCCGGTTGCTCGAGTTCCCAGAGATATTCTGAAAGCCCAGCCACGGTCGCCGAAGGATTGAAGACAATTTCCGCGCCGTTCAGGCCCAGGATTCTGGCGCCCTCCGGGAAATGCCGGTCGTAGCAAATGTAAACGCCCACGCGGCCATAACGCGTTTCAAATACGGGGTAACCGGCGTTGCCCGGCGTGAAATAAAATTTCTCCCAGAATCCCGGATGGCAGTGGGGAATGTGATGCTTGCGGTATTTTCCGAGATACGTTCCGTCAGCGTCAAACACGGCGGCGGTGTTGAAATACAGCCCGGTCATTTCGACTTCATACACGGGCACGATCATGGCCATGCCGTATTTCTTGGCCAGTTTTTGCATCCGCATTACCGTCGGGCCACCCGGCACAGGTTCGGTCAGACCATACCACTTCTGTTCCTGCTCCGCGCAGAAATACGGACCGTAAAAGAGTTCTTGCAATCCCAGGATCTGAACTTTGCGCCTGGCCGCATCGGCGATCAGCTTCTCATGCTTGACGATCATCTTCTCTTTGATCTGTTCCAGCGAGAATTTCGTGGGAGGCCATTCGCAATGCGTCTGAATGAGACCGCAACGAACCATTCGAGCCATGCCGCACCTCCGCGGAATTTACTTTGCGAGTGTACTCTGCCGTAGCGCCGCGCCACAAGGCCGCCGCGGGACGCCTGGTGCGGCTCCGCTAACGTTTCGCCATCACGGCCCGCTTCCACAGGTCCCAATCCTTCGGAAATTCCTGATTTCCGGCCTCCCCCAACCGGGCCTCTTCCGGCGCCAGCGTTTCGATCTTTCTTCCTGCTGCCTGCAGGTGCATTTCCGCGTTGATTTTCAGATACACACTGCGCCCAACCGAATGCATGATGCTGTTTCCCACCGTGATTCCGCCGTGTCCCCGCATTAATGCTCCGGGACGATCGGAAAGTGCCTGCGCCAGGGCTTTGCCTTTCGCGGCGTCATTGATCAGCATATTCGTCATTCCGAAAGTTTTGCGAATATCAAAAGTCGGCAAGCCCGTGCCGATGAAGCCGCCCATGTGATAGATCGGCAGCAGAGTCTCGTTGATCGTTCCCATTAACACCACGGTGGGGGCGTGTGTGTGCACAATGGATTTTACGTCGGGCCGGACACGATAAATCTCGCTGTGAATCCAGCGCTCGCTATACAGCTTGCGCGTATCGCCGTTGGCCGGAACACAATCCAGATCCAGTTCCACGATGTCGCTGGGCGTAACCAGGTCAGGCGCCAGCCAGCGCGAAATATAGAAATGATTCGGGTTCGCGGGATTGCGCACGCTGACGTGTCCGTAGCCGTCCACGACTCCCTGATCCTGCAAAATGTGATTCGCGGTGACCAGGTCCGCCAGCAGGCTCTCCTTATCCATGGGGCCGTCCGGCGGGGGATCGGCGACCGGAACCGGCTTGGCGTTCACCTCTTCGGACGCTCCGAACAAGGCGCCCGTAAGCAAGAGACTCGATCCGGAAAGAAAACCGCGCCGCCCGAATCCCGCATGGAGTGAATTATTTTTCTTCATGGAATTCTCCTCAAAAAAAACGATTTGTTTCCCGTGGTGATGACCGGAAGCGCCCCAGCCGGGAACGCGTCGATTCAATAAAACAGCGCGCATTTCCTCGGAATCATATGAGTGAGAAGGAAGAATTTCAACGTATATCCCTAAATTCCCGAAATTAGGATATTCTGACAAAGTCCTTCCATAAGAAAACTTTGAATCGTGATCAAATTTCGATCTTCCTTCACAGGTTCTACCGGGCCGCGCGTCGCGTAGTTCCCGATTGCATCACGCAAACGCAAGCTGTCGCATTCAATATGTTCCTCGCGTTCTCGCCCATGATCCTCGTGGTACTGGGCGCGGTGGCCGGGTCTGACGCATTCCGGCGGGCCTTGCAGGGGATCATTGATCGCCTGAGCGTGGTGCTTCCCCCGGGAACACTGAGTATTGTAAGCGGCATTCTTTCCCGGCACAGCACGCATCCCTGGCAATGGGTTTTGCTGGGGCTGGGCGGAACGCTTTTGGCGGGCACGCAAATGATGAAATTGCTGGTGGAAGGATTTCGAGTCGTCTACCGGGAAGAAGAACGGGAGGATGTGGTCGTGCGGCATTTGCGCGCGCTATTGCTGCTCAGCGCCACGATTGTCCCGTCCATTTTCATCGTGAACCTGGTGGTCTTCGGCAGGCAAGTGCGTAACTGGATGTTAAATATGTCCACGATGCCCGTGCTGATTCGTCTGGTTTGGAGCGGTCTTTATATTGTGGCCTCGCTGCTGATCGCCCTGTTTGTGCTTTCGGTGATTTACCGTGTCGGCTGTCCCGGGGGACATGATTGGGATTACATTGTGCCCGGAGCCGGCGTCGCCACCGTGCTCTGGTGGGTGGTCAGCATATGCCTAGGGTTTTATTTGCGACATGTGCCTTACAGTTTGGTGTATGGCGGCCTGGCGGTTACGATTGGCTTAATGCTGTGGATGCAACTCACCGCCACGATCCTTCTGGTCGGCGCGGCCTACAACGCCGAATTGGAAGATGCCGCCGGCTGAGGTCTCAAGTAGCACAGGCTTCAGCCTGTGCGGTTTAGATTAAGCGCGTGCGACATTTAAACCCCACAGGCTGAAGCCTGTGCTACCTAAACCTGCGCCACCTTCTTTCTGAACACCTCCTCTGCGTACTTTCAAGGCAACAGTCCCGCCGCTGCGCAACTTTTTCCTACCCTACGGGTTTACATTACTTGCAACGGGAAGATTGCCGCCGCGCCTGATACTCGAATGTCTGCAAGGGGAGCCGGAACGATGAAACGACCTTCGCCCCGCAAAACCAACCTTCGACGCCACGAGCGAGATACACTTTTCGCTATCGTAGCTATCTTTCTCCTCACCTTGATGGCCTTTCTGGCGCCCGTGGTGCTCGTTGCCAAAAACAAGAAGGACAAGAGCAAATCCACTGACCCCACTATGGTGCTGAAGGGTCTGCCGGTACAGGATTTGTCGCCCGACGAAGCTATTCTGCAAGCGCTCAACCGCCTCGGTTTTGGCCCGCGTCCGGGCGATCTGGACCGCGTCAAGCAGATGGGCTTGCAAAAATGGATTGATCAGCAGCTGCACCCTGAATCCATTAATGATTCCGTACTCGATGCGCGCTTGGAGCGCTTCCCCACATTGCAAATGTCTTCCACCAAACTACTGGATGAATTTCCGGAGCCGAAGGTGGCTGCGAAGCGGGAAGGCGTCTCGGTCGAAGAATTTAAGAAAGAGCAACAGGCAAAATTGCAACCCGCTGCACAGGCCGTGCAATCCGACGCCGACAAGGCCGACAAGGCCGACATGCTGGGGCTGCCAAAATTTGACGTTGGCAATATGGATTCCGAAGCAAATCCCGGCAAGGATCCAGGGCAGGCCAAAGGGCAGGGTGGCTTCGGCAATCCGATGTTCAATTATCAGGATGTCCACACTCCGCAGCGCATTGTGGCCGAACTCTCCATGGCCAAAGTGACGCGCGCTGTATACAGCGAGCGTCAACTGAACGAAGAAATGGTGGATTTCTGGTACAACCATTTCAACGTATTCGCCGCCAAGGGCGCTGACCGCTGGCTCATCACTGCTTATGAACGGGATGCGATTCGTCCGCACGCGATGGGCAAATTCCGCGACCTGCTCGAGGCCACGGCGAAGAGTCCCGCGATGATGTTTTTCCTTGATAACTGGCTTTCCGCCGATCCCGATGCCTGGCAAAAACTGCAAGCGGAACAGCAGCAGCGTCGCCAAATTCGCCAGCAACGAATGGGCGGCGGTTTTGGCGGCGGACCATTTGGCGGGCCGCGATTCCCGAAGGGGCAGGGTGCGCCCAACGGGAATCCGAATGCCAAAGGGAAGCAGAAGCAGGAGCGCGGCCTGAATGAAAACTACGGCCGCGAGTTGATGGAACTCCATACGCTCGGCGTGGACGGCGGATACACGCAGGACGACGTGATCAACGTGGCGAAAGCTTTTACGGGTTGGACCATTCGCGAGCCGCGCCGCGATCCGGAGTTTTTCTTTGATAACCGCATTCACAACAGTGGGAAGAAGACTGTCCTCGGGCATTCCATTCACGCCGGAGGAATGAAGGACGGCGAGGAAGTTCTAACTCTTCTGGCGCGAGACCCGCACACCGCGCACCACATTTCCCTCGAGATCGCCGAGCGGTTTGTTTCCGACAATCCGCCGCCCGCGCTCGTGGATCGCATGGCGGAAACATTTCGCAAGTCGGACGGCGACATTCGCGAAGTGCTGCACACCATGATTTATTCGCCTGAATTTTGGTCCCGGGAAGTCTACCGCGCCAAGATCAAGACGCCATTTGAACTGGTCTTTTCCGCCACGCGCGCGGTCGGCGCGGATGTGGACATTCCACTGATGCTCGTGCAATGGACTAATCGCATCGGTCAGCCGCTCTATCAATGTGAACCTCCGACCGGCTACTCCAGCAAAGCCGACGCGTGGGTCAACACCGGAGCGCTGCTGAATCGCATGAATTTTTCACTCGCCCTAACGGCAAATCGCCTGCGCGGCACGCAAGTGGAAATTGAACCGTTGCTCGGCGGACCCGGAGCCGCCGATCCGCACGCCACGCTCAATCTCGCAATTCAAGTATTTCTGGGTCCAACCCGTAAAAGCTTTCGCCACGTTGATCACGTCGTCCTGCGTGTATCCGCCGTCCACGCTCAATCTCGCAATTCAAGTATTTCTGGGCGGCCAGGTATCCATGCAAACGCATGAAATTCTCGAAAAGCAATTGACCGATCCGCAAATCCTGCAGGCCAGCCTGGACGATCCCGTAAAACAGGTGAACGCTGCCATGATCGCAGGCTTGGTTCTAGGTTCGCCGGAATTTCAAAGGCGTTAAGTAGCACAGGCACTCTTGCCTGTGCGGGTTCGTAGGCTGCGGATGTGCCACGGATTTAGATGCCTTTGCAAAAATCGCACAGGCAAGAGTGCCTGTGCTACTAGGACCTGCTCCGAACCGGTTTTTCTGCAGCATGTCGAGCCTGACTGTTTTTGGTTCGGCAATATGCCAGAAGGAGAACATCGATGAACGTATCCAGACGCATTTTCCTGAAAAGCGGCGGCGTGGCCATGATCGGCATGAGCACCATTCCCGCCTTCCTGCAGCGGGCTGTGGCCGCCACGCCCATGCCCAACAAGAAAAAACTCATCGTGCTGTTCCAGCGCGGCGCGGCCGATGGCCTGAATATCGTCGTTCCGTTCGGAGAAGAGAACTACTACAAAATTCGCCCCACGATCGCAATTCCGCGGCCGCGTCAGGGCGTCGAGGGCACGGCAGTTGATCTCGATGGATTCTTCGGCCTGCATCCCAGCCTCGCGCCGCTCGGTCCGCTCTTCCAAAAAGGCCAGCTCGCTATCGTTCATGCCGCAGGCTCGCCCGACACCACGCGCTCGCATTTTGACGCGCAGGATTTCATGGAATCCGGCACGCCCGGCGTGAAAGCCACCGAAGATGGCTGGCTCAACCGCGCGGTCTGGGCTGCGAAGGAAGAAGATGCCTCTCCGTTTCGCGCCGTGGCCATGGGGCCGAATCTGCCGCTGACTTTGCGAGGGGCTGCGCCGGCCATCGCTTTGGCAGACGTGAAGCAATTCCGCGTGATGAGCCAATCCACCGCGGTGCAGGGCGGTTTTGAAGCTCTCTACGCGCAAACCGTGGACGACGCCCTGCGCGGCACCGGCACCGAAACATTCGAGGCCATCGAACTACTGCGCAAAGCGGACCCATCGCGCTTCCAGCCCGAAAATGGCGCCGCCTATCCTCAGAATCACGTCGGCCAGACGCTACAGCAAGTAGCGCAACTGGTGAAAGCCGATATCGGAATGGAAGTCAGCTTCGTGGATACGGGCGGCTGGGACAATCACGTGAACGAAGGCGGCGCGCAAGGACAAATGGCCAATCTGCTCCGCGACATGGGGCAAGGCCTCGCCGCGCTGCATCAGGACTTGGGCGACCGCATGGAAGACATCGTCGTTGTCACCATGTCCGAATTTGGCCGCACCGCTCATGAAAATGGAAATCACGGTACCGATCACGGTCACGCCAATTGCATGTTCGTGATGGGCGGCCCGGTAAAAGGCGGAAAAGTGTACGGCAAGTGGCCGGGACTAAGTCCCGATCACCTGAACGAGGGCCGCGATCTGGCGCTCACCACCGACTTCCGATCCGTCCTCGGAGAAGTGATCAGCGGACACCTGGGCAGCAATAATCTACGCACCGTGTTTCCGGGATTTGAAAATAGCCCCGCGAAATTTCCAGGTCTCTTGAAGGCATGACGAAAAATAAGACGGCTGGCCTATTCCTAGTGTGGTTTTGATTTTCGGGTGCCGCACCCGCTTGTGAATCCATCACGCGATTAACGCAGTAGTTCTCTAAGCCTCGCGTTCGATCGGTGTTTCCAGAGGCCTCACATCACGCGCAATTCGATTGGTTTCATGTCCACTCATCACTTCCAGGTCATATCGTGTTTGCAGGTTCAGCCAGAATGTGGGAGATGTTTTGAAATAGCGCGCGAGCCGCAGCGCCGTATCGGTGGTGATTCCTCGGCGTTCGTGGACGATATCCGCGATCCGGGTCAGCGGCACGCGTAGATCCATGGCGATACGGTTCATGCTAAGTCCCAGCGGCTTCAAGAATTCTTCATTAAGAATCTCGCCGGGATGGACTGGCTTCAATTTCCTGCGCATAAGCGTCTCCTAGTGATAATCGGCGATCTCGACTTCGTGGGCGTTGCCATCCTTCCACGCAAAGCAAATTCTCCACTGGTCGTTGATCCGAATGCTGTATCGATTTTTACGGTCGCCGCGCAGCCGCTCCAGCCGGTTGCCCGGCACTGCAGCCAGTGTCGCAAGGTCAGCCGCGGCGTCCAGCATATCAAGCCTCCGCAGCGCAACCCGCTCGATGGCTCGGAACTTCCGGCTTCCCTCCAGCAGGAATAATTGCTCAGTTTCCGCCGAGCGGAAGGATTTAATCACTCAGTAAGGCTATACTGTTGCGCATTAGCTGTCAACCAGTAGGAACGCCCGTGGCCCGAACGCGGACCTTTCTGAGAGGTGCGAATTCCGGGTGGCGCACTGTTGCGCCCTTCAAGGGTGCGGGTTTAATTCCGACTCCGCTCAAAATTACGCAGCCGATCTCAATTTCAATCGTCGCAGTTCGCCTTAGATTCCGCGCAAAAAAAACCGCACCCTTCACAAAATTCGTGAAGGGTGCGGCACCCGCGTAAAACCTGATTTCTAGTTCGTGACCTTCTTTACGGGCAGACGCCTTGCTTGCATCCCCTCTTTTTTTCATCCGGGATGTCCGCAAAGCGTGCGGGAATGAATCCATTGCGATTGGGCATCTGCACTTTTGGCAAGGTCATCGCGTTCAGCACATCGTCTTCTTTGATGATGTCGCTCTTGTACAGAATGAATGCCGTCAGCGCGTAGACTTCATTTGCATTGAGCGTCCCCGCTTGATTGCGAGGCATGGCGCGGTGGATATAGTCCCAGATCATCGTGGCGTAGGGCCAATAATCCGCAACTGCTCTCACTGGTTTCATCGTGGTCAAAGATTCAAAGTCTGCTTTGGTCGCTGTCAGCTGCGTGCCGATCTTACCGCCTTCCCCCGAAGATCCATGGCATACCGCGCACTTTGCGGCAAAAATGAAAGCGCCGAGTTTAGCGGTTCCGCTTCCAGCAGGCAGCCCTTTTCCGTCCGGCCCGATGGAAATGTCCCATGCTTCGATCTCCTGTTGGGTCGGGCTTCTGCCAATATTTTTGTAAGAGGGCGTCTGCGCCATCGCCGCGACGGACGCGGTAAATGCCAACGCAACCGTAATCAGCTTAAAAAATCGCATTTTTCACGCTCCCGTCCTGGTTGACCTTCCAGGGCTGGATGGCATTAAGGTCGCTGACAATGAGCGTTGATTTTCGGAAGAAATCAATGTCCGTGCCCCAGTGTTTCGCCACTTCGGCCAGACTGGGCTGCACGACGCCCTTGTCGTCTGTGCAGCGCGACTGCAGCATGGTCTCTTCGCCATTCCAATTCCACGCGATGGAGAATCGCGTGTGCGACTTGCTGGCGATGGGCTCGTGAATGCGAGCGTCTTTCCACGTCTTGCCGCCGTCGGTGGAAACTTCCACCCGGCGAATCGCTCCGCCTCCCGACCACGCCAGCCCCGTGATTTCGTAAAATCCCTGCGTCGCCAGGCGCTGGCCCCCGGAGGGCCGCGTGATCACCGATTTCGGACCCATTTCAAATTCAAACCAGCGCGATTTTCCGTCCGGCATGAGCCTGGGATACCGGCTGATCTCCATCATGCCCATGTACGGTTCATCCACCAGATCAATTCGCCGCAGCCATTTCACGTTGTTGATTCCTTGCCAGCCGGGAATCACCAGGCGCAGCGGATAGCCTTGCTCGGGGCGCACGGGTTCGCCGTTTTGCGCGTACGCAACCAGAGCGTCGTCCATGGCTTTTTGCAGGGGAATGCTTTTGGAATGTTTGTTTTGGTCCGCGCCTTCCGCGATGATCCAGGTCGCGCTTTTTTGCACGCCGGCTTCTTTCAGAATCGTCGCAAGCGGCACGCCCGTCCACTGACTGCAACTTGTGGAACCGTGGGTATCCTGCACGGTCGCGTCCGGAGAAATCCGCACCGGGCCGCCAAGCCCGCCCGTCGTGCTGTTGCCGTGACACTCGATGAAATGAAATCGGGATACCGAAGGCAGCCGTTGAATGTCTTCCAGGCTCAGAATCAAAGGGCGATCCACCATGCCGTGAATCAGCAGACGATGATCCCGCGGATTGATGTCCGGCGGTTCGTAGCCGTGGGAAACGATGTAGTGCAGCGAAGACGGCGTGATGATTCCGGCAGAATCCTGCAGCGGCGTTTTCAGTCCGAAGTCGCGCGGTTCATTCGGCAGCCTGCGTTCGGGATTATTGATACTGCCAACGCGCACAGATTCCACGAAGTGCGAGCGTTCGCCGTACTGGTGCAATTCGTCAACGTGTTCCAGGGCTGGTTCGGCCGCGACAGGGAGCGCGCCGGCTGAAGCCCCAACGGCCAGGCCCGCGAGTGCCGCGCTATTTTTCAGAAAACGTCTGCGGTCGGTTTGCTTTGGATTCATAAGTGTCTCCTAAAATAGCTTTATGGACGTTTAACAAAGGCGGGGAGGGAAGTCAATCGCATTGGCCGGCAGCAGTAACTTGTCTGACGGAACTCCCTTGGCCGCGCAGGTTCCTCACCCCTCCCTCAAAAAAAACGGGGAGGCCGCCGAAGCGATCTCCCCGTTTCCCGTCTTTGCGGAGGCGAACTTTTTGTGGGACAGTCTTCAGCCTGTCTGGTCTTATGCTGCGCACGCGAAACTCTAAACCGCACAGGCTGAAGCCTGTTCCCATTAAGTCGGTGGGCTCCAAGTAGAGCCCACACCCGTAACTTAATTCGACTGCCGAATGCGCATGCTGTAAAACGACCGGTACACGAAAACAAACGACACGGCAAAAAACGCCGCGGACAGCATATGCGTCAGATTGCTGCCGGCTTGCGCGGTCATTTTCACCGCCAACTCGACAGCCAGCAGGCCGAACAGCGTGGTGAACTTGATGACCGGGTTGAGGGCCACCGACGAGGTGTCCTTGAACGGATCGCCGACGGTATCGCCGATGACGGTCGCGTCATGCAGCGGCGTGCCTTTTTGCTTCATTTCCACTTCCACGATTTTCTTGGCGTTGTCCCACGCGCCGCCGGCATTGGCCATGAAGATGGCCTGGTAGAGCCCGGAAATGGCGATGGACATCAGATACCCGATAAAGAAAAACGGTTCGAGGAAGGAAAATGCCAAGGTGGCAAAAAACACGGCGATGAAGATGTTCAGCATGCCTTTTTGCGCGTACTTGGTGCAAATTTCGACGACTTTTTTGCTGTCTTCGACCGACGCTTTTGTCACGCCTTCCAGCTTGATGTTGGCCTTGATGAACTCAACGGCGCGATAGGCGCCGGTGGTCACGGCCTGCGTGGATGCGCCGGTGAACCAGTAGATCATCGCTCCGCCGGTGATCAGGCCGAGCACGAAAGGTGCGTGGAGCAGGGAAAGTTTCTCGACGTTGACGGTTAGCCCATTCGTGAGCGTCATGATGATCGAGAAGATCATCGTGGTCGCGCCCACTACGGCGGTACCGATCAATACGGGTTTGGCCGTCGCCTTGAACGTATTGCCCGCGCCGTCATTTTCTTCCAGCAAGTCCTTGGCGCGTTCAAAATTCGCATCAATGTTGAAATCCCGTTTCAGCTCTTCCTTGATGTTCGGTTCATTTTCAATAAGCGAAAGTTCGTAGACGGACTGTGCGTTGTCCGTGACCGGCCCATAGGAATCCACCGCGATCGTGACGGGTCCCATCCCCAGGAAACCGAAGGCCACCAGACCGAACGCAAAGACGGGAGCCGCTATCATCAGCGCTCCCAATCCCATGCGGGCGAACAGGTACGCGACCGACATCAGGAAAACCATCGTCATTCCCAGATAGTAAGCGGAGAAATTTCCGGCCACAAATCCGGACAGAATACCGAGGGATGCGCCGCCTTCCTCGGCGGACGTAACCACTTCCTTGACGTGCCGCGATTCGGTGGAAGTAAACGCTTTCACCAGTTCCGGAATTACCGCTCCGGCCAGCGTGCCGCAGGAGATGATGGAAGCCAGCTTCCACCACTGCGTGCTGTCGTCGCCCAGCACCGGAACGATGATGGCCGAGATCACATACGTCATGGCAATCGAAATAAACGAAGTGAGCCACACCAGGGTGGTGAGCGGCGTCTCGAAGTTCATTTTGTCCACGTTGCCGAAGCGAGCCTTGGCGATTGCGCCGTTGATGAAGTAGGCGGCCGCGCTGGCCACCAGCATGGCGATGCGCATCACGAAGATCCACACCAGCAATTGAACCTGCACGGTGGGACTCTTGACTCCCAGCAGGATAAACGTGATCAGCGCCACGCCCGTTACGCCGTAGGTTTCAAACCCGTCGGCGCTCGGTCCAACGGAGTCTCCCGCGTTGTCACCGGTGCAGTCGGCGATCACGCCGGGGTTGCGTGCGTCGTCTTCCTTGATCTTAAAAACGATCTTCATTAAATCGGAGCCGATGTCGGCAATCTTGGTGAAGATGCCGCCGGCAATGCGCAGGGCGGCCGCGCCCAGTGATTCGCCGATCGCGAATCCGATAAAGCAGGGGCCCGCGTAGTCGCCGGGGATAAACAGCAGAATGAAGAGCATCATCAGCAATTCCACGCTGATCAGCATCATGCCGATGCTCATGCCCGCTTCCAGCGGAATCTGATAAATCGGATAGGGCTTGCCGCGCAGTCCGGCAAAGGCCGTGCGCGAATTCGCGAAGGTGTTTACGCGGATGCCAAACCAGGCGACGCCGTAGCTTCCGGCAATTCCGATCAGGCTGAACAGCAAAATAATCGGAAGCGTGGTGCTGACCGGTTTGTTCGGCACCGGAGACAACACGCCGAAGTACAGCACAATGACGATGGCAATGAAGACCCACAGAAAAAGAAGGAATTTGCCCTGCGTGGTGAGGTACGTCTTGCAGGTTTCGTAAATCAATTCCGAGACTTCACGCATCGTGCGGTGCACCGGCAAATTCTTCAGCCGGTTGTAAATCACCATCCCGAAAATCAGGCCAAACACGCAAAACACAATCCCGATCGTCAACAGCTTGTGGCCGTCAATGCCCAGGAAATTGACGGAAGAGAGGTCGGGCAGCTTCAAGCCCGCTTCGCCTCCGGCGGTGTCCTGAGCCGAGGCAGCGCCTGCGCTCATCAAGGTCAGCGCGGTTACTGCGGCGGCTGCCGCTCCTGCGTTTACAAATCGGCTTCGAAGCGAGCTAACGCCCGCGAGCCAGATACCCATCAGTGATCCTCCGTCCGAATTTCATACTAGTGAACTACCGCTAAGCATTACATGCCAATCCAGCACACCATATTGCCCCGGGTGTTTTGGATCAGGGCGTCATTATTTTTGGCTGACTAGGTTTGACGCAGGCGGATGCTACTCTCCTGCCGGGCCCCAAGTGGCCGATTCGCCAAATCCAGCGAATGGCGGCGTCGCGTAGAGCCCACACCCGTAAGAGGGAACATCTGTGCTGCGCAATGACCCTGCCAATTACTTTACACCCAGCATTGTACCGGGCAGACACACCCAAAACGCCGCAATCGGGCACGCAAAAAAGCTTCCTTTTATAACATGGCGGGAGTGGGTGGTCAAACCGTTCCGGTAAGGCTTCTTGACCTGGGCTGGGCTCGTCGGTCACTCCGCGTCGTAAGATTTCTAAGGTTTTTTCTGCGCCGTGGGCGGCAGGAGACCGTTCATTCGCAGATACACCGCCATTGCGGCATAGTGGTCAATCAGATCATTGGTCACCACCAGAGCCACGCCCATGCGGGTCATCTGCCTTCCGCCAAACGCCGGGATCATTTCCGGCAAATTGGCGTCGGTCAGCTTTGAAAATGCCTGCCCGCAATAGTCCATGGAAGCCTTCAGCCCGGCCACTAATTTTTCCTTGGGATCCTTCTCGTCAATTTTGTCCGGCATGGTCGCTGCCGGAGTGAACAGCTTGCCGCAGACCATATTGTTCACCAGAGCGATGTGCGCGATGGTTTGTCCAAAGGTCCTGATATCCGTGGTTCATCAATGCCGAAATAATAGCGATCCTCATG
>Ga0207024_10198_pt1 | contig 17292 bp, 16 predicted proteins | sample Alteio_BWMinCont_44_FD_153470 | JGI IMG/M metagenome (GOLD analysis project Ga0207024, IMG submission 153470) | Enriched cells from forest soil in Barre Woods Harvard Forest LTER site, Petersham, Massachusetts, United States -... | ecosystem: Environmental > Terrestrial > Soil > Temperate forest >...
CGGCTGGCAACCGCGCCGGCTGCAAATGTCACGATCGCGCCAATCATGAAGTACCAGGTATACGCGACGTTCGTGAACCGGAATATACATAAAATTGTGACGAGTCCCGCAATCATTCCGGCCAAGGCGCCGCGCGCGTTGGCGCCGTGGTCGAACGTGCCAAGAAGAAAGAGGCCGAGCAGACTGCCATAGGGAATCGAGGCCACGGTCAGGCCGGTTTCGAGCAGCGGGCCCCACTTCACCAGGCCGAAGCCCATCAACACCAGACCCCACGCGAGGGTCATGCCGCGGGAGAGCCGCAAGAAGCGGGCGGGGTCGGCGCTTTGCCCGCGCAGTTTCGCAAAATCGAGCACACTCGAAGCGGCCAGAGAATTCAGCGAACCGCTGGCGTTGGACATGGCCACGGCGATGATCGAAGCGAGCAACAGGCCGGCAAGTCCCGCGGGCATCTCGCGCACAAGAAAGAGAGGGAGGATGCGGTCGGTGCGTTCGCCGGGCGCCAAGAGCGGGGCATGCTGCGCAAAGACGAATAGCAGGACGCCGATCAGCAAGAATACCGTGAACTGGATCAGCACGATGGCGCCGCTGGCGAGGAGGGCGCGGCGGCTGTCGCGCTCGTTTCGCGCGGCGAGCAGGCGCTGGACGATGATCTGGTCGGTGCCGTGGGTGGCCATGGTGAGAAAGGCGCCGCCGATGAGTCCGGACCAGAAGGTGTACTTGGTGGCGAGATTCCAGGAAAAATCGAAGATTTGCAGTTTGTGTCCGGCGAGGGCCGAGACTTGTGTGACTTCGCTCCATCCGCCGGGGATGCGGTGCATCAGAACGAAAAACGTCACCGCGCTTCCGGTCAAGTAAAGCATGAGTTGCGCGACGTCGGTCCAGATGACGGCTTTCATGCCGCCTTCGAAGGTGTAGAGCACGGTGAGCGCGATGACGATGACCACGGCCAACTTTTCCGATGTGCCCAACACCACACTCACGACCAACGCGATTGCCGAGACGCGCACGCCTTCGGCGATGGCGCGGGTAATCAGAAAAGTGCTGGCCGCGACTGCACGCATGCGTTCGCCAAAGCGTTTTTCGATGAGTGCGTAGGCAGTGAAAAACTCGCCGCGAAAATAGCCGGGAAGAAGTAAAAAAACGATGAGCACGCGCCCGATCAAATATCCGAACACCAATTGAAGGAACGTCAGATTGCCACCGTAGGCGATTGCCGGCGTCCCAATGATGGTGAGTGTGGAAGTCTCCGTTGCGACGATGGAAAATGCCAGGGCCCACCAGGGCGCAGTGCGTCCTCCCAAGAAATAATCTTTCACATCCTGCTGGCCGCGCCGGAAATGCACGCCCAGTGCGGTTATCGCAAGCAGGTATGCCACGACAATGCCTAGGTCCAGAGGATGGATGCGCATGGCTGCTGGATTATATGTAGCGCGGGGTTCCAGCCCGGTATTTTTTTTTGCGTTACGTTGGGGCCGAAGTATTTGCGGAAAACGGGCGCGAAGCGAGCGAAAAATTGACGATTCTGCAGACCGGAGGCGGAACATTTATTCCAAGGGGTTCGGAGGTGTGACTATCTTTTGGCGGATCGCATAGAGGACGAGCTCGGCGAGCGAATGCAGTCCGAGTTTCTGCATGATTTTCGCCCGGTGCGTTTCCACTGTCCTGATGCTAATTCCTAGATCGGCGGCAATCACCTTATTCGCTTTCCCCCCCGCTAAAAGTCGAATGATTTCAGCCTCGCGGGGAGTTGGCCTGGTTTGTGGATGCACTTCCCGGTCAGCTTGATTTCCATTCTTGAGAAACCCTTTCACGACAATGTCGGATACTCTGGGAGTGAGGAAGAGCTTGCCCGCGGAGACATGCTTCACCGCCTTGACGAGGTTGGCCGCGAGATCGGATTTCAAGACGTATCCGCGGGCTCCTGCGTCGAGAACGCGGCGCACCATTTGGTCGGACTCATGCATGGTGAGGACCACAACTTGCGTATTTGGATTTGCATCGCGAATCTGGCGGGTGGCCTGAAGGCCGTCTAACTCAGGCATGCTGACATCCAGGATGGCTACGTCCGGTTTCAGCTTGTTTGTTTTTTCTACGGCCTCCCGGCCGTTTGTCGCTTGGCCGATGACGCGCCAGCCGCGTTGAGCGCGGAGGATCCCCCGGATGCCGTGGCGGACGAGTTCGTGGTCATCCGCCACCAGGATGCGAAGGTTCTTGATGCTTCTAGCCATCTACCGGTATCGTCACGCGTACAGTAGTGCCGGTGCTGCTGGATTCAATGGCCAGCCGGCCGCCGATGAGCTTCACACGCTCGTGCATGCTAGCTAAGCCAACCCCAGGTCTAAAGGGCAGTTCCACGTCCTGGCTCCGCCGATCTCCGGAATTTCCACGGCCACTATCGCTCACCTCCAATGCGAGCTGCTCCTGATTGCGGTCCATTCGAATTTTGGCCCGGAGACTGCCTGAGTGCCTCTGGATGTTCGTGAGACTCTCTTGCACCACCCGAAAAAGAGCCACCTCGATATCTGGCTTCAACCGTCCAAAACCCGATGATAGCTGCAGTTCAACCTTGATTCCAGTTCGCTCGGCGAAGCCAGCCGCGTAGTGCCGAACCGCGTCCTCCAGTCCGGCTTCATCCAACATCGGTGGATGCAATAAATAGGAAAGGGTGCGGACTTCCCGGACGCATTGATCAGCCAATGCTTGAGACTGGGAAGCGAGCTTGCGCAATGTCCTGGCAGACGAAGGAATGGAGGCATGGAGTTCACTAAGTGTTGTTGCCAGAGCGACGAGGTCTTGGCCGGTGGAGTCGTGCAGTTCCCTGGCAATTCTGCGGCGCTCCTCGTCCTGTAAACGCAAGAGCTGGCCGGAAAGGCGGCGGAGTTCCTCCTCGGCGCGCACACGTTCGGTGATGTCACGGCAAGTGCCCGCAACACGAACCGGATTTCCTGCTTCATCGTGAAAAGCTTGCCAGCGTTCTTCGACGATTTTGACGCGGCCATCCGGCATGACGATTCGATATTCGACCGTGGAAGGCGAGCGCTTGTCGAGGGACGCTACAAAGGCTGCATCCACCTTCGCGCGGTCTTCCGGATGAATGAATTCGCGGAAGGTTGGGCGCGTGGGATGGAAACGAGCCGGATTCGTCTCAAAGATTCGGTGTGTTTGCTCGGACCAACTCACGTTCAAGCTCTGCAACTCCGCTTCCCAACTTCCCAGTTTCGCCACCTCCTGAGCCTCGAGCAAACGAGCGCGCTCTCTTTCCAATTGCGCGGCTATACTCCGCTGTTCCCGCTCGGTCGATCGGAGGGCTTCTTCCGCCCGCTTGCGGTCTTCAATATCGATGGATATTCCGTACCACTCGACGACGTTACCCTGCTCGTCGCGCAAAGGTGCGGTGCGAACCAGGAACCAGCGATATTGCCCGTCAACCCGGCGCAAGCGCATTTCATCCTCGGAGGGTTCACCCGTGGCCATGTCCACGAGCCACTTTTTTATAACTCTCGGAAGATCTTCGGGATGAACTACGCCTGTCGGGTCGTCAATTTCTTGCTGCAGAGTGAGGCCCGTATAGTCCAGCCAGCGCTGATTGACGAAATCAATGACGCCATCCGGCCGAAGGGTCCAGGCCATCGTGGGGATTGCGTTGATGAGAAGCCGGATGCGGTGCTCGGCCCTTTTGAGATCTTCGATGTCGGTGGAGGTTCCATACCAATGGACGATGTTTCCCTGCGCGTCTTGAAACGGCACGGCGCGAATCAGGAACCAGCGATATTGCCCGTCGGCTCGGCGGAGACGCGCCTCCCTGTCAAAGGCTTTCCCAGCCGCCAACGCCGTGCGCCATTCCTCCATCAAACGGTCGTCCGGATGGAACGCATTCATCATCCATCCCCAGCCCAGACCATCTTCTAAGGATAGACCCGTATATTCCCGAAAATTTCGGTTGAGGAAATCGGCCGAGCCATCCGGCAATTTGCGCCAGACGATCGTGGGGATGGTGTCAATGATGAGCCGCAGGCGTTCTTCGATAACATTCGACGCTTCGTCTGCATCGCTGTCGTGCGTGTTGGCCCCGGTTTGGCTCATGGTGCTCTCCACCGGACCCGGACCTGGCACCAGTCAGGACATTTGCTCCTCTGGCTGGCTGCAAGTCCTGCATTTCAATCGGAGGTGGCTGCTTACGGACCTTTGCTTCGTTGAGCAGATAGTACTCCTATCCTGGAGAAATGGCTCGCTGACTTGTGGGGTTGAGCCGGGTGTGCATTCGAAGAGTTCAAATCTGGAACAGGAGACCCCTCGCGATTGGCGAGAGCCGGTGGCGCGATTCGAAGCGAATGAGAGCTGCAGGCGGGTACGTAGATGGTGGTACGTATTTCCCGGCATTGTACGCAGCCAACCCGGCGTTCGATAAAGGGATAGCTGGTGAAGGAATCTTCACGCGTGGGCGATCCGGGTGAGCGCCCAAGTGTGCTCGTTGCCGAATTTGCCCTGCTGAACGCATTTGGATTGGAGTGAACTTGATCTCTGGAAACAAACCAGGAGTTCGAGGCCCGCTCGGCAATCTTGGGCGGTCCTCCGCTTCTCTTGTCACTTGAAAACGGAGCGCTCGCAAGGGGGTTTCCCGCTTGGAAGAATTCTTGATCTGCAAAAACAGAGAATGCCGTTTTCTAGTGTCTCTTCGAGATGGCAGCAAACTCCTGCGCCCTGGAGACATCATAGTCAGCACGTGCCCGGAATGCGATCACGAATGGTCAGGCCGCTGTCCCCACTGTCTCCAAACTCTCAAGGTCACATGGGAACGGAAGATTCCGTGCTGTGCCCATTGCCAGAAGCCGCTAAAGCCTGAGGTCCGGGCGGACTGAGGTGCACGCCCGGCAACAACGCTTGCAGGAAAGTACTTCGCAAGAATGGTTTTCGCCGAAATTCTGTCGACGCGGGTTTTCAGATCGGAGCAAAACATGCCCGTGGTGCTCTTCGTTGATGATGATCATGCTTTCCGTGCCGTTGTTCGCACGCTGTTCGAATCGGGCAGTGGCTTCGACGCGTGTGTGGGCGCAGGCGACGGCGCCGAAGCGCTGGAAAAGGCCAAGCAGGTTTCGCCAAACCTCGCCGTCCTGGACTTTTCGATGCCGGAGATGAACGGATTGGAGCTGGCGCGTGAGCTGAAAGCAATCGCGCCGAAATTGCCCATTTTCTTGCTAACGGCAGACTGCGATGCGGATTTGGAGAAGGAAGCGCTCTCTTGCGGCATCACCGCCGTGTTTTCCAAGCTCGACGACTTGGCGACGCTCGTCGACAACGCTCGCGCCGTCTGCGGCATTGAATGAGCCCGCGAACAAAGTCGCGGCACTAAGACGGCTCCATCCGTCCTCGCAATGCGAGGTGTATTCCCGGGCGTCACGCCGCAGGCTGCGCGGCTTAAATTGAAACGCGCCGCAGGGTGACGTAGTTCACAGTCTCCTCAGAATTCACCGGGCACTCCGCTGCGGTGGCTCGCCATCGATTCCGTTTCGTTTCTCAGTCGGCTGGATGCGGAGCGCTGACGTTCGGCTACCGGCGAGCCAGTTTTTGGGCCAAATGCAGAATGAGTTTCCGGTCTTCCTCGTTCGCCTTACCCAACAGGCGGCGAAGCTTGTTCAGAAAACGCGCATCTTTACCCGAACTTCCCCAAGCGTCTTCGTCAGACGATTTTAGCTTGAGCAGATTTGGCAAGTCGGGCGGCTCTTCGCCTTCGTAGAAAAGTTGATAAAGGGGGACCTCGAAGGCACGGGCAAGCTTTTCCAGCGTCTCCACCGCGGGAACGGTGTGACCGTTTTCCACGCGGGAGACGTAGCAGCGAAGCAGGCCGGTGCGCTTCTCGATGTCGCCCTGAGAGAGATTCTTGGCCTCGCGCATTTCGCGGAGGCGGTCGCCTATAATCATGGCGGGATTATTTCATTGCGCGGCCCGGAACGCAAGAAAGGCAGCAGCGGCAACCGAGAGCGCTGAGGCCGGAGGATGCTGGAAAAAAAGTATTGCATGGCGGAGATCTCCGGACTATAGTCGATAATCGATATAGCGGGTATCGACTACCAATGCCCAAACGAAAACTCGATCCATTGCCTTCGGCGGCGTTTCAAATCCTGCTTTCCCTGGCGGGGGAAGATCTGCACGGGTACGGCATCATGCGGCAAGTCGCGGAGCAGACCGACGGCCGCATGCGCCTTGGCCCCGGTACGCTCTACAGTTCCATCCAGACGCTGCTTGAAGAAAAATTTATCGAAGAGGTGGACCGGCGCGAGGACGCAAGGCTCGGCCAGGAGCGGCGGCGCTACTACCGGCTGACCTCGGCGGGGCGTAAACTGGCTCGTTCCGAAGCCGAGCGGCTTGCCGACTTGTTGCGGCCCGCGCGCGCCAAGAAAATCTTGAGGGGGGACTATGTCTGAAAAGATATACGCCTTGCTGTTGCGGCTTTTTCCTTCTCATTTTCGCGAGGCTTACGGAGAGGAAGCCTTGCAACTGTTCCGCGATCGCGCACGCGATGAAAAAGGATTTTTCCCGGGCGTCCGGCTGTGGCTGGATTTGCTAAGCGATTTAGTGTGGTCCGTCCCGCGCGAATACTTCCATATGCAACCGGCGCTTGTCGGCGCCACCACTCTTCGACGTTTGGACGGCATGCCTTTGTTCTTTATTTTGGAAGACGAATCGCCCCGTCTTGGTGCGCTGCTCTTGGGAAGCGCATTTTCGCTGGCCGCCGTCGGCACCATCTCGGTTTTGATTACCCAAGTCGGGTCTTACCATACGTTTCGTCCTTGGAAGTTCGAACGGCAGCGTTCTGCATCTGCGCGGTCGTCTTCGTTTAAGACGCCAGCAACGCGCGCCGTCGGCGATGCGGGAGACAAGGCGGCAGCCTCTCGGCAGCCAGCCAATTCCACAGCCAGTTTGCCGCCCGGCGATACCCAGCCTGGCGATGTCCAGTCGAACACACTCCTGTTTGAGGACCGCGCTGAATCCTCCCGGCCCCAAGTTCCGCCATCAGGCGCGCAGAATGCTGTTGCGGCAACGAACCGCGTCGTGAATGAAGACGCGACGCTGGATGCGTCGGAGCGGCATCGCGTGATTGTGGGAGCCATCATTACTCTAAAGGAGCACTACGTTTACCCGGACGTAGCGCAGAAGATGGCAATCGCGCTGCTGGCTCGCGAAAAGAGTGGTGAGGATGACAAAGTGACGGAGGGCCGGGCCTTCGCCGCTCTCCTGACCCGGCAGATGAGAGAGGTGAGTCCTGACAAGCACCTGGAGCTGGTCTACAGCCAGGACCCGCTGCCTCAGCACCTGACAGAACCAACAGCGGAAGAGCTTGCTCGTTACCGGGAAGCAATGGAAAAGCAAAACTGCACGTTCGAAAAGGTCGAGATCCTGCCCTCCAATATCGGCTATCTAAAACTCAATTCGTTTCCCGATCCTTCGGTGTGCCGGACAACGGCCACGGCGGCGATGGCTTCCTTGAATCACGCGAATGCAATCATTTTTGATTTGAGGGACAACCATGGCGGCGAGCCGGAGATGGTCGCGCTCATGGCCGCCTATCTCTTCGACCATCCTGAGTATTGGTATAACCCCAGGGAAAATACGACGCAGCAATCGTGGACGCGCTCGCCTGTTCCAGGTAACAAACTGGCGGACAAGCCGGTTTATATTTTGACGTCCGCCGGAACTTTTTCCGGCGCGGAGCAGTTCTGCTACGACCTGAAGATGCTGAAACGCGCCACGCTGATCGGTGAGACGACCGGCGGCGGTGCCCATGCGGGAGTTTTTCATCGCATTGACGATCACTTTGGAATGGGCATCCCTGAAACGAAGCCGATCAATCCCTTCTCAAAGACCGACTGGGCAGAGACGGGCGTTGAGCCGGATGTAAAAGTGAAGGCCGCGGATGCGTTAGAAACAGCCAAGAAGCTGGCGCAGAGCAAGCTCGCGAAGGAATAGGCGCACTCGCGTCTCCGCCGTTTGCCATTTCGGAATGACGGGGAGGGTGATCTGCGATGGATGCTTCGCGCCCAGGTAGATGGTGTTCTCCGCAACTTGCCAACGACCGTCGAGAAAGTTTATGGCGGCATGGCACTCGCGGGGACAGATCGCGAGTAACGCGCTTATGTTTGTTCCACTTTCTTTGCAGGCGTCAGCCGGCTGCTATAGGTCACAGCGCATGCTGTGTTGTTTCGACTACCAACCCGTCATTTCACCACGACTGTTGTTCGCATCCACGGATGGATACAGCACTGAAAGTAATGATCCCCTTTGGACAGGCCTGTGACTTGGAGTTGGCTGCCCTGCAGGATGCGCGTTCGGGCCACCGAGACTCTCGAAAAACCGCCGGCGCACTCGGGAACTACTTCCCCGCCTGGACCATTGAGGGGCGATATAAAACCGCCACCGAACTTTGCAACCTCAGTGAAAGTGTGAGGCTCACCGCCCTGGTTGACTGCGTTAATGGTGGTTCCTTTCTTGATTGTGAGTGTGTCAGGTTCGAAGTCCCAGTTCGGGTCAGGAGTCCCCGCTGCCGCTTTGGCAAGCAACGCAGAAAACGTTGTGGACGCTCCAAGGGCGACGTTCTTGCAGAAATCCGGGCCGACCGCACTAGGGGCATTGAAGGTGGCCGGATCACACTCGTCTAAGGTAACGACCTGCGCCGTACCTGGTGCATCATCTTCCCCCATCCAGCCCGCGAACAGGAAACAACAAACGACTAAGCCGAACTTCAACAGGGTATTCGTCATGGATCTTTTTCCTTTCGTTTTGACCAGGCACTCGAGAAACGGGCGACAGCTCGGACATTGCTGGCGTTTTTGGTCTCAAGTGCGTTTCTGGCGGCAACTTTCGCCGGTAGTCGCGCAGGCGTCAATCCTTGCTAGCCCCATCTGTCCCCAAAGTTTTCTCCATTCTTAAACTATTAAGAACAAAGACGTTTTCGGAACACTTCCATGAAGCCCCTGAATCAAGAATTGTGATAGGCTTTCTGGACTTGCGGTCCTTGCTATGGCTGCTTCCTCACCAAGTGCGCGCCGGCTTCGCTTTGACGTCTTTGAACTGGACGTCCGCGCCGGGGAGCTGCGCAAACACGGTGTACGGCTGCGGCTGCAAGGTCAGCCGCTGCAAGTTTTGTCTGCTCTGCTCAAGCGCGCCGGCGATGTCGTGACTCTCGAGGAACTTCGGGCGGAGATTTGGGCCGCCGATACCTTCGTCGACTTCGACCATAGCCTGCACAATGCGATTGCGCGCCTTCGCGAAGTGCTCGGCGACTCCGCCGACAGGCCCCGCTACATTGAAACGCTGCCGCGCCGCGGCTACCGGTTTATCGCGCGGGTGGATGCCGGAGATCTTCCTGCCCCCTCTGGTGCAGTCGCCTCCGTGCCGACCGCCGACCTGGCTGGCCACCTGCGGCTTACCAAGTCTCATGCTTTCCTGCTCACTACGGTCTTCGCCGCCCTCGTCATAAGCATTGTCCTCTGGCTGGCGCGCACTGATGGTGCTCCCACCAGCGCTGCTCCGCGCTTGAATTCCATTGCCGTTCTGCCCCTCGACAATCTGTCCGGCGACCCGTCCGAGGAATTCTTTGCAGATGGCATGACCGACCAATTGATTACTGACCTTGCCAAGGTAGGGTCGCTGCGCGTCATCTCGCGGACCTCCGTCCTGCGGTACAAGGGCACAAAAGAAGGGCTTCCTGAAATTGCCAGAGAACTGCACGTGGATGCCATCGTGGAAGGATCGGTCATTCGCTCGGGACGGCGCGTGCGCGTCACCGCCCAACTCCTCGAGGCGCCTACCGATCACCATCTTTGGGCGGATACCTATGATGGCGATATTGGCGATGTCCTGAAGCTGCAGGGTGAGGTGGCGGGCGCCATCGCGCAGCAAATCCGCGCGCAGCTAACTTCGCAGCAGCAGGCTCAGCTTCGCCAAGCCGCGGCCGTCGACCCTGCGGCATACGACGCCTACCTCAAGGGACGTCTTTACTTCACCACCGAATTCACCAAACCGGATTCCCTCAGAAAAGCCCAGCATCTCTTCGAGGAAGCAATTCAAAAAGACCCAAATTTCGGTCTGGCGTACGCTGGACTGGCAGATACGTACGTCTATTTGGCGTTTGCAGGAGCCTTGCAAAAGGATCCGGCCTATCGCTCTGCCAAGGAAGCACTGGCCAAAGCGCTGCAACTGGACGATACCATTGGGGAAGCCCACGACACACTCGGCTTACTGAGTTGGCAGTTTGATTGGGACCGGGACGCCGCCGAGCGAGAGTTCAACCGTGCCATTGCTCTGGCGCCGAGCTACAGCTGCGCGCACGAGGATCGCGCTATCTTTCTCGCTTCGGTCGGCAGGCGCTCCGAAGCTCTTGCCGAGATCGCAAAAATCGACCAGCTGGACTACAGTTTTAGCTCGGCTGGCGCCGAATCAGAAGCGTACTATGCGCTCCGGGATTATCCCCGCTTGATTGAAGCAAGCAAGAGAGGGCTGCTGCTGGACTCTAAGGACTCGCGTCAACACTACTTTCTCGGAGCCGGTTACGAAGGCACGGGCGAACTTCAGAAAGCGATATCCGAGTATCAGCAGGCGGTGCAGTTGTCCGATGGTTCTCCCGGCCCCGCCGTTGCGCTGGCACACGCCTATTCCGCCGCAGGCAAAAAAACCGAAGCAGAAAAGATCCTTCGTAATTTGGAGCGCAATGCAACACACACTTCTGCCTCGCCATACACGATGGCCACCATCTACGCCGGCCTCGGCGAAAACGACAAAGCATTCGATCTACTAGAGAAGGCTTACTCGGAGAAGTCGTTAGACTTTGTCTTGCCCCTCCAGTCGGACTTGCTGCTGGATCGCCTGCGTCTTGATCCGCGCTTCCAAATCATGGTTCGCCGTATCGGTTTGACCATATAGATATCCTCTTATGAAACTGTTCGACTCGAGGCGGTGTGTAGTATCCACGTCTCCGGTAACTCCCCGTTTTCCTGCCTGATGATGTCCCAGTGAACGCCCAAACGGCGTGCGGTTGCGGAAGGTTGACGGGCCACTTGGAAGATACTCCATTGGGCGGCGCCCTCCCTCGCTATTTAACTGCCCATTTTGTATGACGACCTACAGGTCCCAGTTTTGAAACTCTCTGGCGCGGCCGTTTTTCACGTATGCTTTTGCTATGGAATATGTTTTGGGATTGGATGGCGGGGGGACGAAGACGGAGTGCGTTTTGATGGACCGGGCTGGAAGGATTATTTCGCGCAGTTTTTCGGGGCCGTCGAATCCTTCGCGCATCGGCGTGGAAGCGGCGGTGCTTGAAATTGTGAAAGCGGCGGAGCTTGCGTTGATACAAGGTGGCGTCGCACGAAATGCCGTCGGGGCGCTTTGTGCGGGGATGGCCGGGACGGGCAATGCGGAGATCAAGGAACGAGTGCTTCGGGATTTGCAAAGCGCTTTTCCTGGAGTGGCCGTGCAAGTGATTACAGACTTGGAGGCGGCGCTGGGCGCCGCGGGCGAAGGGGCCGTGATTGTGCTTGTCGCGGGAACTGGTTCGGCTGCGATTGGGCGCGACGCGCAGGGGCAAATCTGGCGTGCCGGCGGGCAGGGCCCGCGAACGGGAGACGACGGCAGCGCGTATGATATTGGCTCCCGCGCGGTTACGCGTGCGATGAAGGAGCGTGAAGGGAAGGGAACGGACTCCAGCTTGGGAAACAAGATTCTCGAGCAACTTGGTTATTCTTCCTGGCCGGAGCTTCAGCGGCGCGCGGCCGAGCAACCCGACGCGGTTTTTCCGTTGGCGTTTCCGGTTGTGGCGGCAGCCGCTGATGCTGGCGATGTGGCCGCTCGCGAGATTTTGCTTCAGGCGGCCCGCGAACTATCATCACTAGTGAGCACCGTCGCGGAGCACATGGGATACAGCCGCCAGAGTATCCTGATTGCGAAGACGGGAGGGACCGTGGGGCGTTCTGTTTTTTTTGACGCGCAGCTAGATGTGGCACTGAAGCAGGCCTTGCCCCTCGCAAAAATCGGCGGTTTAGCGATTTCGCCCGCGGAGGCTGCGGCACGGATTGCGCTGAAGTGACGAATTGAACCGAAATGTCTGACGTAACCACAAATCGCGAACGCGCACGCATCGCTACCGGCGAAGAACTCGCTCTGCTACTGCATCATTCCGCAACCGACGTGCTTCTCGCACTCCTCGATAATCCGGCGCTCGACGATGCGCAACTCTGCCTGCTTCTCGAGCGGAAAAATCTCCCGGGAGAAATTCTGGAAGAAGTGGCACGGCGCAAGCCACTGCTCAAGAGTTATCGCGTGAAGCGCGCGCTGGCGTTTCATCCGCGGACGCCGCGCCTCATCAGCCTGCGGCTCCTCCGCGATCTCTATTTGATGGACCTGGTCCAAGTCACGCTTTCACCGGGAGTCTCCGCCGAGTTGAAGCGCAACGCCGAAGAGCAATTGCTCGCGCGCCTTCCGCAAATGCCGCTCGGACAGAAAATCACGTTGGCGCGCCGCGGCCCGCCGCGCGTCGCGGGCGCGCTACTCGCCGAGGGCCATATACAAATCGCCACCATCGTTCTGGACAATGCGAATGTCACCGAAGCACAAATTCTGAAAACGCTTTCGCGCGAAAAACTCCCCACACACGTAATTCAAGCAATCGCGCAGCATCGCAAGTGGTCCATCACGTACAACGTGCGCCTTGCGCTGGTGCGCCATCCGTCCTCTCCGCTCGCGATGGTTCTTGCATTTCTCCCAGAGATTACAGTCTCCGACCTTCGCGAACTCGCCTCTCCCGGAATCGTCTCGGAAGGCCTTCGCAAGTATCTCCAGGCCGAAGTGCACCGCAGAACGCGCCGCAGCGAAAAAGCCGCGCGCGGCGGCGCTAACCCAGAAGGCCCTCCCGCGTCTGAACAGGGCTAAGCATCAAGTTCGAATTGCGTGAACTTGTTCGAATTACGCCAAGTTACTCGAACTCTGGAAAGTCGCTCGAACTGCGTCAGGCCCTTCGAACTCCGGGAAGTCGTTCGAATGGGCACCGCCGCCGTTTTTGTGTCCAACCATAAAATGGCGGGAACAAAACATTGCCTTCCGGCGTCGTATGTTTTGTGGCCAAAGAAGGCGTATGCTTGGAGCCGAGGAACGGCGGTCTCGCCCTGACGCCGTGGTACGTAATCCCTGGCAGGGGGTTGCACCCGACTTATGGGCAGTGCGGATCATTCAGCCCGAAGACTCGAGCGCCGCTGGGCGCCTCGCTATTCGTTCCGTGCCGACCTCGAGATCGAATGGGGTTCCGCGGTGCTGCGCGCCAGCACGCGCGATATCAGCGCCAACGGAATGTTTATCGAAGCCATGGACCCGCTGTGGATTGGCGCGGGTTTTACCGCGCGCTTGAATCTCGAGCGCCCGCTCAAGCTCGATTGTTTCGTGAAGCGGATCGAGCCGGGACATGGCATGGGCGTCGCCGTGGCGGTGGCCGAATCCGACAGCCAGCAACTCTTCCACGATCTTCTTTCCACACTCTCCGGCAGCGACTCCTGAGTCCGCCTTATACTAGACTGGACCGTTGCGGGGCCACGAGAACGATGGGTGCACGGCCAATCACGGTCACCAGAGACGAATGACACGCTGCCTTGATTGCGGTTCGGAGCGCACCGCGGACCAGTGTCCCTCGTGCGGACTGACTTCGGCGGCCGCGGAGTTGATGTTCCGAACGCGACTGATGAAACGGACGGCGGTTTTTCTTGCGGGGTCGCTGCTGTTTCCGTACATCAGCCAAATTTTTCCGCCGCTGGAGCTGGATTTGATGCTGGTTTTTTTCGGCGTGATTTTTTTCATCGCGCTGACGCTGGCGGTGATTCTCGAGCGGCGCGCGCGGAATCGCCAGGAACTGGAAGTGTTGAAGCGGGTTTATTCGGGATTTATTTTGATCCCGTGGATTCTCTCCTTCACCCTTTTTGTGAACGGCAAACTGGATTCGCAAAAAAATCTGATCTATCACCCGACGACGGTGGTCAGCCGCTACAGCATGACGGGCATCGTGCGCGGCACGCGGCGCATCTTCGTGCGTTCGTGGCGCGAAGGGCAAAAAATCGAGCGCCTCGCGGTGGATGCCGACGACTACGATCGTTTTCATGACGGCGATGCCGTCAACGTGGCCGTCGAGCCTGGGGCTCTCGGCATTCCGTGGTATTACGGCATCTATCGGCGGTTGTGAAACATTTTCAGTTTTCAGTTCTCAGTTTTCAGCGAAGGAAAGAGAGCACGGGACTTTGACTGATGCCTTCTCCCTCTCACGTGTGCGGTCTTGATCTCCTTTTTATTTAATTCGCAATCAATAATCAAAAACTGAAACCAAAACTAAAAACTGAGAACCTAAACCTCAAAATCTAAAACCCAAAACTGAAAACTGAAAACTGAAAACTGAAAACTGAAAACTGAAAACTGAAAACTGAAAACTGCTCCTCAATACATTGGCTTGCCGTTGGCCTGCAACGGGATTTGCAGTTCGAGGATGTAGCCGTTTTTGCCGAGGCGGAAGCGGATGCGTTCGACGGAGACGAGGTCGCGCGTTTTCCATTCGGGAGTGTCGATGGGTTGCTCTGGTTTATCGGTGAGCGACCATTCGACGTCGTCGCCGGCGGGCTTCACGGTTTGCGGATCGATCTCGAAGACTTCTTCTCCTTTGACATCCAGGAGCAAGTAGCGTTTCCAAAGATGCAAAAGCAGCAGGCCTTTTTTCTCCGAGTGATACATGTTCCAGGATTTCGGCGCGTCGTCGTTGAATTTCACGATGGCGAACGGGACGGATTTCCAAAGAGATTTTTTGTCCACGGCCTGCGCGCGGGCGTGAAGAGGCAATGCGCCGGTCGCGAAAAAAAGAAGAGCCAGCGCCGCGAGCACACTTTTCGTTTTCCATTGCGCTCTCGAAGGCTGGCTCGATTTCTGGATCAATGACGGACCTCGCTGAAGGATTTGTCGAGGAGCTTGATGGCTTCGTCGACGTCGGGCTTGGTGGTGTTGAGCATGGGGGCCATGCGCAGGGTGTTGCCGTAGAGGCCGCCTTTGCCGATGAGCAGGCCGTTCTGGCGGGCGCGCTCCATGACTTGGGTGGTGGCTTCGGGAGCGGGCTCTTTCGTTTTGCGGTCTTTCACGAGTTCGAGCGCTTGCATCAGGCCCATGCCGCGAACGTCACCGATGAGCGGATACTTGGCCTGCAGCTCTTCGAGCTTGCCGCGGAAATAGGCGCCGACGACGTGGGCGTTTTCGCGGAGATTTTCTTCCTCGATCAATTCAATGGTGGCGCGCGCGGCGACGCTGGTGACGGGATTGCCGCCGAAGGTGGAAATGTTCGCGCCCTGGAAGCTGCCGGCGATTTCGGGCGTGGTGACAGTGAGGCCGATGGGGACGCCGTTGGCCATGCCTTTCGCGCTGGTGATCATGTCCGGGGTGACTTCCCACTGCTCGATGCCGAACCACTTTTTGCCGGTGCGGCCCCAGCCGGTCTGGACTTCGTCGGCGATGAACAGCGCGCCGTATTTCTTGACGATCTTGAAAACAATTTTGAAGTACTCCTTCGGCGGAGTGATGAAGCCGCCGACGCCCTGAATGGGTTCGGCGATGAAGGCGGCGATGTTGCCGCTGGTGCCGGTTTGAATGAGGTTTTCGACGTCATCGGCGCAGGCAACTTCGCATTCGGGATATTTCAGGTGCAGCGGGCAGCGATAGCAGTAAGGATTCACAGCGTGGGAGATGCCCACGCTGATGACGCCGCCTTTGCGGTAGGGCGCGTGCGCGGTGACGGCTTTCGTTAGCGCCGAACTTCCGGAATAGGCGTGGCGCAGGGCGACGACGTCGTAGCTGCCGGTGGACATGCGCGCCAGGAGGATGGCGGCTTCGTTGGCTTCGCTGCCGGAGCTGGTGAAGAAGCTGGACTGCAAATTGCCCGGCGTGATGTGCGCGATTTTTTCGGCGAGGGCGACGATGTGTTCGTTGGGATAGAGCGTGGAGGTGTGCTGCAGGCGATTGACTTGCGCGCTGACTTTGCTGGAAATCTTGGGGTTGCAGTGGCCGACGGAGACGGTCAGGATGCCGCCGAAGAAATCGAGGTACTTGTTGCCGTCGAGATCCCAGAGGTGTTGCATTTGGCCGCGGTCGGCCACCAGCGGCTGTTGGAAGTAGTTGGTGACCGAGGGCCAAAGGTATTTCTTGTGCTTGGCGACGACTTCGTCGCTGCGGGCGCTGCGGGCGAGTTGGGATGCGGGAATGAACTGTGCTGGTGTGGTCACGGGAGAGTCCTCATGGTTTCGTCAGGATGGTCCAAAGTGTACGACGGGGCTGGCCAAGCGGCAAGGCAAGGAACGTTGGCACGTTTGAACGTTTCGATCGGAGCGGGAAAGGTGATTGGCACGGAGCCACTGAGGCGCTGAGTTCCAATGTGGGACGAGGGGAGTACACCCCCCATTCGATGGATGAATGTCAAAACAAAGGGGATAGAAAATGGGCAATTTGTAAGTGGTTGAAACGAAAGGGCGGGGATAATTTTGGTGGAACGGAGTGAAAGATAGGGTGCGCCCCCCCGGTTTTTTGTAAGTGTTGCATCTAAAGGAGTTAGATTTGCCGTATGTCTTTTGTTTTCAACACTTGTGGGGTGGTCCGTAAGTGTTGCTGGTAAAGGACTTAGGGGGGCGAGGTGTTGGCGAGAGGGTAACGGTCTGGGATGGCAAGATTTCGAGGGCGATTGAATGGCGTTTGGGTGTTGGTCCGTTGGATCGTTGAAGGCTGCGGAAAGGACCGGATTAAACGCAGAGCTCACGGGGAACGCAGAGGACACGGAGGGAGCGTGACGTGGCCGGAGTTTGGCGTACACGGGAGAGGATAGCATGGGAGTGACGACAGGCTAAGTGAAATGCAGAGAATGGGGAGAATTGGGGATCGAATGGTTGGGTAGGAGAGGTTAATGGTTTGTTTGAAGCGAGGAAGGAAAAGCCATCAGACGGGACGTTTCCTGTCCCTCGTTTTCCAGCGGCTCTCGACGTTTGCGGAACATTTCCGCCGATGGGCCAGATCGCCAGCGTACAACTACGCAGTGCGAAGCTGGCGGAGCGGCGTTCAACGGCGACGGTTTAGTTCTGCATCGATTTACGATCTCATGCCGACTGACTAATCTATACAGTCCCCGGATGCGGCTTAAATTCTGTTTTTGGGCTGGTGGAGTTAGCCGGGTACTTTTCGTCGACTAGTGCGTGACCAAATGAGTGAGGGTGTCAACAGCACGCGGCATGGAAGGACGAACAG
>Ga0207024_10200_pt1 | contig 17233 bp, 9 predicted proteins | sample Alteio_BWMinCont_44_FD_153470 | JGI IMG/M metagenome (GOLD analysis project Ga0207024, IMG submission 153470) | Enriched cells from forest soil in Barre Woods Harvard Forest LTER site, Petersham, Massachusetts, United States -... | ecosystem: Environmental > Terrestrial > Soil > Temperate forest >...
GCGGCCACAAGGCCGGCGATACCGGCGTTGATATGCACGACCGTACCGCCGGCGAAATCGAGCGTCGCGCCGAAGCCAAGCAACCCTTTGTACCCATCGATACCGGTGCCGCCCAGCATACCCTTCGGCCCCCACACCCAGTGCGCTATCGGGATATAGACAATAGTGAACCACAGGGCGATAAAGGCAATGGCCGACGAAAATTTAATGCGTGTCGCCACCGAGCCGAAAATCAGCGCGCAGGTGATAATGCCGAACGTAAGCTGGAACATGATGTACACGGTTTCGGGAATGATCGCTGGCGCTGTGCCCGTGGTCGAGCCGATGCCCACGCCATGCAACATGAATTTCGTCATGCCGCCGATAAAGCCGCTATGCTCAGTAAAAATCATCGAATAACCGTAGACCATCCACAGGATGCTCACCAGTGTCGTGGCGACAAAGCTCTGCATCAGCGTGGCGAGCACGCTTTCCTTATGCACCATGCCGCCGTAAAACAGCGCAAGGCCGGGAAGAGTCATCATCAATACAAGCAGGGTGGAAACCAGCATCCACGCCGTACTGCCGGTATCTATCGGAGGCAGGGCAGCGGCGGCATCCTGAGCAAAAGCGACATCACGCGTGGCGAGGAAGATTAAAGCAAACGCTGCCAATCCCCCAACAATATTAAGCACGTTTTTCATATAACTCCCTTAAAAATGGTGTCTTGAAAAACGTCCTGCTACTTATTTTTTATTTTTTTATAATTAATTAACTTTATCAATTATCCCTTGGCCTGTCAAAGGGTTTCAGCTGCCTGAAGCCATCTCTGAATAGGAATGCAAATGCCCCTGGCACCAGCAGCTGCCTGCGGGATAAGAGGAACAGTAGGAAGCAATATCATAGTTTTGATTTGACCAGCACATACCCAGAGTATTGCTATTATATCTTCCTTGATAAAGTATGGTGGGAAGGGATGAAGTATTATACTTTATACAGGTCACTCTGCACTGTCCAAGCGCCCCCGCTTCTGATTCACTCATTACACCCATCAAAGAAACTGCAATAAATGCCAATGCTATAAGTAAGTATTTGACATAACTTAACATATTGTAAAATTATTTTATAAAATAAAAAATACCAAAATGGTAATTTATTTATATTATATCACAACTTAACATCGTTTTTCAACATAAATTAATAAATATTAATTTATTCGTTAAAACAACCTCCCAATAATGCCCGAATCATTAAACGGTTTCACACTAATCACCCCCCACGCCACCGCAAGCCATGCCAGCATACTAAGCCACTGGCTCAAGACTAAATACGGCTGCCCATTCAATATAGACCAGGTCAGTGTCACGCGATGATCGCCGTCTGGCACATCGAGCAGCATAAGGCCGGTTTTATCTTCGGGACGAATGGGCAATAGCTCGCCATTATCAATGGTCGCCTTCCACACCGGGAAATAACTATGGTTAAGTCTAAGCGTCACCGGCTTCACGCTTCGCACCTGCAAATCAATGCCGCGCCAGCCCCATGTTTCCACCTTTACGTTACCAACGCCCGAAATAATGCTTGCCTGCGGGATGTTTTGTTCAATCCGCTTCAGCATATATTCATCCCCCCAGTATTCCTTGTCCGTCCACTGGCTGCGGCACATCTTATAAGCGGTGACTTTGCCTGAGAGAAGCTTCTCATTGAGCGCATTATCATCGGCACTGAAGGTCGCCACCAGGATATTACTCACCGCCCAGAGAAAAAATATCGCCACGCCATAATCCATTTTCCATGCGTTCCTGCGCTCCGGGGAAATAAGCCATTGCATCCACACCGCCAGCATATAGATCATGCCGAGCGTTACGATCATCTGCATGCGCCATGGCAAAATGACTTTGGAAAACGGCGCAATCAGGGCGTAAAGCGGCGCGCTGGCCGGAAACAGCATGAACAGCGCCAGCAGGCTTATCAAAACCCAGACGATTGTTTCACGGCGGATGAAGGCATCTTCTATGCGCGAGCGTCTCATTAAAACCGTAATCGCAATACCTGCCAATAACAATATGCTGAGTACTGCTGCCAGCAATGGGAGCCTGAGCCCCGACATCCAGAACCCCCCAACCATGAGGAAACCATTGGCCCAGCCATACAGCCTGCTTGCCAGCCTGGAAACGGCCATAAACTGGGAGTAATAGGCTCCCGGCACGATATAAAAGGCGGCAAGGCCAAAACCCCACAGGGCGGCGAGTGCAAAATACAGTTTTGGCTGCCACGCTTTACCCGTCATCGCCATGACATAGAATCCGCTGAACAGAAGCGCTTCGGCCGTTGTGGGGATATGCGTAAGCAAAGACAACCCGGTGATAAGCGCCAGCGTCAGGATGTTCTTCCCCTCCCCCCTTGCCATTCGCCGTACATATTTAAACAGCAGCGGCAACAAACCAAAACTCCACATTTCGCTGTAAGCGCCACGAAAAAAATTCATATCCAGATGGTACGGCATGAAAAGGTATAGTATGCTGACAAGCAAAGCATAGCGCGGCTCGACCATATCCTTAAGCCATGAAAAACACGTCACTGCGGCGAATACACTGGCCAGGAAACATAGCAGGACAAATAGCCCGTAATAACTAAGGCCGAACTGAACCAAGGGCTGAAATAAAGCCGCCACGTAAAACGGCAGTGGATAATAAAACAGGAAATCCGACGCCCCCTGCCCACCATTGGCAGCCATGCACCAGCGTGGATAGAGATCGCCCTGCCAGAGCTGCTCCGAAAAACACTGCATCCACACTACGTAGGTCAATATATCAGCGCCAACATAGTGCAGAAAAAACGGCGATACGTTTACCAGCGCAGCGGCAAACATCAGGATAAAATAATGGCGGGGAACGGTTTTAAAAAATAATATGATGCTTTGGGGCATCAGGCTGTCTGGCGCAGGCGTTCCAGCCCGCGCTCAAGGTCGCGTATCAAATCGTCCGGGTTTTCAAGGCCGATATGCAGGCGGAAGGCCTGACCATTATAGGGCCATTTGGTCGCCGAGCGGCTTTTCTGCGGGCTGATAGTGACCATCAGGCTTTCATAGCCACCCCAGCTATAGCCCATGCCGAAATAATCCATATGGTCCATCATATGAGCCAACGCTTCCTGCGTTGCCGGCTCTTTCAGCACGATGGAAAACAGGCCGCAGGCACCGCTAAAATCGCGTTTCCACAGCTCATGCCCCGGTGCGCCGGGAAGTGCCGGGTACAGTACCGCTTCCACATCTTTCCTTGCTTTCAGCCACTTTGCCACGGTCATGGCGTTTTCAAAATGCTGCTTTAAGCGCACGCCCATGGTGCGGAGTCCCCGCTGCGCGAGGTAGCAGTTATCGGCGCTGGCGCAGGCTCCGGTATTACGGAAAGTGCGCCACAGCGGCACATAATGTTCTTTTTTGCAGGTAATCACGCCCATCACAAGATCGGAATGCCCGCCGATATACTTGGTCGCCGAATGAATAGACACATCCATACCCAAACCAAACGCATCCATATATAGCGGCGTTCCCCATGTATTGTCACCGATCACGACGCAACCTTTTTCATGCGCCGCTTTGGCAATCGCCGGGATATCCTGCACCTCGAAGGTCAGCGAGCCGGGGCTTTCCACATACACCACTTTGGTGTTGGGCTTGATGAGTGCGGCGATACCCGCACCAATAGTAGGATCATAATAGGTGGTTTCCACGCCCGCGCGCTTCAGCTCCGCATCGCAAAAACGCCGCGTGCAGCCATAAGTATTATCCACCATCAGCACATGGTCGCCGTGTTTAAGGAAAGTCAGGAGCGCAATGACAATGGCCGATAGCCCGGAAGCCGTGACAATGGCATGGTCGGCCCCGTCCAGCGCCGCGATACTATCCTGCAGCTCTACGCTGCTGCGTGTGCCATAGCGCCCATAGGTGACGCGGGGCTGCGTCCCGTTTTCCGCCTTGTCGAATTCGGCGTAATTGGGAAAAAGTATGGTGGAACCACGGTAAACCGGGATGTTAACCACGCCGCTATGGTCTTCCGGTGCGGTTCCGATGGTGGCAAGGAGGGTGTCTTTATTCATGGCAGGGCAAACTGTTATTATGTTATTGAATGATAGAGTACATTGTTCTAATACTGTCTGCCGTTCACCGTCAACCCTTATCGAAGTATTATGCCTGAGAAACACTACCCCGACGTCAATCCCAACCCCGATTTCCCAACTATTGAGTCGGAAATACTGGCCTATTGGCAAAAAGAGGGCATGTTCCAGAAGTCAATCGATCACCGCCCGGCTGTTCTTCCCCCTCTCCCGCAGGCGGGAGAGGGGCGGGGTGAGGGCACTTCGCGAAACAACGAATTCATTTTCTATGACGGCCCGCCCTTTGCCAACGGCCTGCCGCATTACGGCCACCTGCTCACCGGCTTCGTGAAGGATTTATTCGCCCGCTATGAAACCATGAAGGGCAAGCGCGTCGAGCGCCGCTTTGGCTGGGATTGCCACGGCCTTCCCGCCGAAATGGGCAGCGAAAAAGAACTGGGTATTTCCGGACGCCAGGCGATCATGAAATACGGCATCGGCAAATTCAACGACCATTGCCGTACCTCGGTCATGAAATATACCGACGAATGGAACTGGTATGTCACCCGTCAGGCGCGCTGGGTCGATTTTAAAAATGATTACAAGACCATGAACAAATCTTTCATGGAATCAGTACTTTGGGCATTTAGTCAGTTATATAACAAAGGCCTAATTTATGAGGCCTACCGCGTGATGCCCTATTCATGGGCGGCGGAAACGCCCCTATCCAATTTTGAGACGCGCCTCGACAACTCCTACCGTGAACGCGAGGACAAAGCGATTACGGTAGCGTTTGAACTGAACAACAAGCCGCATGGCGCACCGGATGCCGAAAAATATTATGTCCTCGCATGGACGACGACGCCGTGGACATTGCCGAGCAATCTGGCATTGGCGGTGAATAAGGAACTAACCTATTGCTACTTCTTTAACCAAGAAACCAACGATTGTTATATCGCATCAGAAAATGCAATGGGGCTTTTAATAAATATCTTGGGCAAAAAAAATGATGCGGGTGTTTATTTGCTTCAAAGCGCGGGAACAATATTGGGTTCTAATTTACTCAACCTGTCCTACAAACCCCTCTTCCCCTATTTCGAAGCGCATAAGCATGCCTTTAAAATCCTCGACGGTTCGGATTTCGTCACCGACACGGACGGCACCGGCATCGTCCACATGGCCCCCGGCTTCGGCGAGGACGACCAGCGCGTCTGCGAAGCCAATGGAATAGAATTAGTCTGCCCGGTGGATGGCGAGGGAAAATTTACAGCGGAGATTTATGACCTTGAACCCTCTCCCTTTGGGAGAGGGCAGGGTGAGGGCAATCCTGATGCTACCAGCCCTCATTCCAACCTTCTCCCAGAGGGAGAAGGAGTTTTGCGCCTCAAAGGCCTGAACGTCATCGCCGAGAAGGTGGAACAATTCCGCTTCGGCGAAGCCAACGAACGCATCATCACATGGCTCAAAAATCGCGGCCAGCTTATCAAGCAGGAAACCATCAAGCACAACTACCCGCATTGCTGGCGCACCGACCAGCCGCTGATCTACCGCGCCGTGCCGAGCTGGTATGTCGAGGTGACGAAATTCCGCGAGCGCATGGTGGAATTAAACCAGCAGATCAACTGGATTCCCGGCCACATCAAGGAGGGCCTGTTCGGCAAATGGCTGGAAAACGCCCGCGACTGGTCGATTTCGCGCAACCGCTTCTGGGGTACGCCAATTCCCGTGTGGCGTTCGGATAATCCAAAAAATAAAGAACTCTATGTATTCGGCTCAATTGCCGAACTAAACACCTTCTTCGGTTCCGACATCCAGGACCTGCACCGCCCTTATATTGATGAGCTGACCAAACCCGACCCCTATGACGCCAATTATACGCTCCGTCGCGTCGAGGATGTGTTCGATTGCTGGTTTGAATCCGGCTCCATGCCATTCGGAAGTCAGTGGTCAGAAATCAGAAATCAGATATTGAATATGGGTTCTGATATCCGATTTCCGATTTCCGGCTTCCGGTTACCGGCAGATTTTATAGTAGAATATCAAGCGCAGACACGCGGCTGGTTTTATACGCTGATGGTGCTTTCGACCGCGCTGTTTGATAAGCCGCCGTTCCTGAATTGCATCTGCCACGGCGTTGTTTTAGACGATAAAGGCCAGAAGTTAAGCAAACGCCTGAACAACTACGCCGATCCCAAGGAATTATTTGAAAAATTCGGTGCCGATGCCCTGCGCTGGTTCATGATGGCCTCTCCGGTCATGCGCGGCAATGAACTCTATATAGATAAAGAAGGAAAATTCATCCGCGACGTCGTGCGCCTCGCCATCAAACCGATCTGGAATGCCTATAATTTCTTTTGCCTCTACGCCAATTCGGATGGGATAAAAGCGAAACTCGCCACCGATTCCAAGGACGTAATGGACAGGTATATTTTAGCCAAATGCAAGCAGGCCGTGGAAGCGATCGACAAAGCCTTCAGTGAATATGACACCCCCGCCGCCACCGAAGCCGTGTCGCAGTTTTTTGAGGCGCTCAACAACTGGTATATCCGCCGCAATAAGGAACGCTTCTGGAAAACCGAACGCGATGCGGATAAGCAAGCCGCCTATGACACTCTATATACGGTACTCACCACCATGTGCCGCGCCGCCGCGCCCTTATTGCCGCTGACACTGGAGGAGATTTATCTGGGACTGACAGCAAGCGATGCAAAACTCCCTCTCCCTCCGGGAGAGGGTGGGGGTGAGGGCAATAAGAATGGTGATGGCCAAAAAGACTATAAAGACTATACTGATAAGCGGCTTATCGAAAATGCTCGGCAACTTAGAAAAAATGCAACAGATGCAGAAATGTTGCTGTGGAATATTCTACGTGACCGCCAACTGGAAAATAAAAAATTCCGCCGGCAACACCCCATAGGAAACTATGTACTTGATTTTTATTGCGACACCGACAAGCTGGCTATCGAACTGGATGGCGGGCAACACGCAGATCAAAAGGCTTATGACCAGAAACGTACCGATTTTTTGAATGCACAAGGTATTACCGTACTGCGCTTCTGGAATAACGATGTTCTGACTAATATCGAAGGCACGGCGGAAACGATTCTCCAGCATTTATCGCCCTCACAACAGGTATCGCCCTCACCCCAACCCTCTCCCGCAGGGAGAGGGAGTATCAGCGTGCATCTGGCAGATTTTCCGGATGTGTCTAAATGGAATGATGTAAAGAATCTAATGCTAGAAATGGATCATGTGCGAGACATTTGTAATGCAGCTCTTGCTATACGCAACAAGCTCAATATTCGTGTACGTCAACCATTGCTCGAAATGTGGATCGTTAGGGATAAACTTTATATATCTGAAGCACAGTGGACCTCAGAGCTACACGGGATTATTAAAGAAGAAGTGAACGTAAAAAATATCATACAAAAAAAATCCGCTGGCTTTGCAGAGTTTCGCCTTCAGATCAATAACCCTGTCCTTGGCAAGCGTCTCCCGGAGAAAATGAAGCAGATTATTCCTGCATCAAAGAAAGGCGAATGGAAGCAGGTGGATGGCACGGTGGAAATCTGCGGGGAAAAATTATTGCCGGGTGAGTTCATTATCCAGCTTGAATCTAACCCCATCTACAAAGACCGTGCGCAGGCGCTGTCCACCAACGATGCGCTGGTGATTCTGGATACCACCATCACTCCTGAACTCGAAGCCGAAGGGGTTGCCCGCGATCTGGTGCGCATGATCCAGCAGGCGCGCAAGGATGCCAACCTCAATGTATCCGACCGCATCCATTTGCATCTCGACGCACCGGAGAATATCCTGAAAGCCGCCATGTTCCACCGCAATTATATAATGGAACAGACGCTGGCGAGCGAATTTTCCGATAAGAAACCGACCGATAATAAAATATTGGGCACAAAAGTATTTGGCACGACAAATGCTATGGACGACCAGCAGGTAACCATTTCGTTAGTTAAAGCCGCATAAAACAACATAAAATACTGGGGGAGAATGATTATGGCCGATATTGACGTTCACTTCCGGCACAACACCTCGTCCAATACCATGCGCAAACACATGATCCTCGGCCAGCTCTATACGAATGATATCACCGACAAGCGTATCCTTGAAGCGATGGCGGCAATCCCGCGCGAACCGTTTTTGCCCGATAATTTGAAAGGCGCTGCCTATGTCGATGAAGACCTTGACGTAGGTAACAATCGTTACCTGATGGCGCCGCTGACCTTCGCTAAACTGCTCGACCTCGCCGAAATCACGCCCGCCTGCCGCATCCTGAATATTGGTTGCCTGACAGGGTATACCGCCGCCGTGCTCTCGCGTTTAGGCGCACAGGTCATCGCCACCGACAGCGACGCATCGTCTATCGTGCAGGCACGCACCCACATGCAGCGCCTCAACATTAAAAACGTGAACCTGCAACCCGTCTCGACCATGAGCGATGGTTATGCCATGTCGGCGCCTTACGATGTCATCGTCATACAGGGGGCGATCAGTTTTATTTCTGAAACGCTCGGTTCACAACTCGCCGTGCGTGGCAGGATGGTAACAGTACGAAATATTTCTAAACGTTCGGATAGCAATATTGGTCTTGGCAAGGGCCTGCTGGTGACGCGACTCGACCACAGGCTGCAGTACCGCGAGCATTTCGACGCCTCCTGTGCGATACTTCAAAGCTTCGAGCAAGCGACTGATTTTGTCTTCTAAAAAAAATAGATGTTGATTGATTCCCGATAATGGTTTTTTAATAGAAACATAATACTCTTTCGGGATTGCGGAAAAAATACTGATACATAAGGGTGGTGCATGGAGGCCGGGGGAACAATTCAAGCGAAGGGGGCGCAGGAAGCCAAAGCAACCGAGGGAAAAGAAGCTGTCCCCGGAGCCAAACCCGCCTCCGACGAAGACCTGTCAATGGAGGAAATCCTCCAGTCCATCCGCCGGATCATCGCTGAAGACGATAAGGATGGAAAAAAACCTGATAAAGCTGGCGCCAAGGGCAAAGGGAAAGACGACGAAGTCCCCGGCTCCGACGTTTTTGAACTGACCGATATGGTCAAGGACGATGGCACTGTCGTGAACGTAAAAGCCGAAGCCGCCAAAGAAAAACCAGCGGATGTGCTGGATAAGATTGACGAAGCGCTTACCCCCGCTAAAAAAGCAGCCGAGGCTCCCGCAACAAAGCCTGAACCGAAACCGGAACCAAAGCCTGAACCCAAACCAGAAATAAAAGCGGAACCGAAACCAGCCGCCGCACCACAAGCTCCACCACCTCCTCCGCCACCACCACCCGTTGCTCCCGTAGCCGATAGCGGTGAATCGCTGCTCTCAGCCAATGCGGCAGCCGCAAGCATTGCGGCATTGAACAAATTAAAAGCCGCTGACCAGTACGTTCCTCCCGCCCCTGTTGCCAATGCCCCTGCTTTCCGCGATGGCACGACGGTGGAGGACCTGGTCACCGAAATGCTGCGCCCGATGATGAAGGCATGGCTGGATAATAACCTTCCGCAGCTTGTAGAACGTATTGTCGAGCGTGAAATACGGAAGCTTACAAAATAACACGCCGCAGGTATGAACCGGGCATTCATCATAAAACTTTCTGCCCTGTGCCTGCTCATGACCCTGCCCCTGTGGGCCATCCTGGCGTGGAAATGGCCCATTTCAACCGACCTGATCAGCTATGCCACTGCGGCCAAAGTATTTTCAACACAATTCTGGGCCGGGGAGCTATATCCACGCTGGCTCGTGAATACCAATGCCGGTTTTGGCAGTCCGGTATTTCTTTTTTACAACCCGCTGGCATTCTATGTGATGAGCTTTTTCGAGTTTATCGCCCCCATCGACCCGCATGGGTTTGGCCGGGTTTTCATTGGCATCATGTGTGCCATCATAGTGTCAGGCCTGACGTCGTATCGCTGGCTTAAGCAACATCTCGCCATCAAAACCGCGGAAAAAGGAGCGCTGCTCTATGCCGGATTTCCTTACCTCCTGCTGCATATTTACGGCGGATTCGCCATTAGCCAGCTCTGGGGCATTGCGTTGTTTCCTCTGCTGATGGAAGCGGCGGAAGATACCGTACATAAAGGCTGGCGGATGCTACCAAAATTTGCTTTGGCCTATGCACTATTATGCTGCATCCATCTGCCGTCCATGCTCATGTTCGCTGGCATCCCATGGCTATATGTGGTAGTATTTGCGCCTGCCGGACAGAAAGCATGGACAGTCGCACTGGCGACAGGTTCCGCCCTGCTCGGCATTGCGCTGTCCATGATATATCTGCTGCCTGCGCTATTCAATAAACCCTATATAGCCTCCCAACATTACCTTGGTAACAACTTTGGCTATTCCCACGATTTTCTCGACACCTATTCACAGCTTGGCCTGCTATCAATGATAATGCCCCTGGTCGTACTGTTTTTCGAAATACCCAAAAGCGACCACAGAACGACTCTGACAGCACAGGTACGTTTCTGGTTGGTGGTGCAAGCCGGACTCATGTTCATGACATTGCCGTTATCAAAACCAATATGGGATGCCCTGCCACCATTGCAGTACCTGCAATTTCCCTTCCGTTTCTTCCTCGCCATGCTGCCGGGAACCGTATTTATCGCCCTGCACTGGCTGCCGCACGCGAAAAGTAAATATGCTTATAAGATGTTATTCGTCATCGGGCTGATATGCTCAGCCATCTATAGCGAACAATTAAAATTTTTCGCAAGGGAATCACCGATAACGACCATACTGGATAATAACCTTGTCGCCCCGGAATACCAGACGCGCTGGATGGAAGTGCACAAAATTGATTTCCATCGGAATGTACCCGATCGATTTAAGGCTATGCGACCTGTCACATTTATTACCGGGAAAGGCAGCGCCTCCATCACCATGCAGGATTCCAGGCACATGACCCTGCACGTGAATATTACCTCCCGGGACGCCACGCTGGCGCTGCACCAGTTTTATTTCCCCGGCTGGCAAGCGACGCCGCCCGCCGAGGTTTTAGAGCAGGATGCGCTGTTATCACTGCATACCCCCAAAGGCAATTATGACATCAGGCTAAACCTCCCATGGTATACAGGGGAGCGGGAAGGCATGATCGTAAGTTTAGGGGCGCTTGGAATCGTGTTGAGCGTTGCTAGTTGCTCGTTGCTAGTTGCGAGTAATAAAGTTAAGAATGCTAAGCAACGAGCAACTAGCAACTAGCAACTTACCTTATGACCAAAACTTTCGGAAAATCAACACTCCCCTCGCGCCACGTCACGGAAGGGCCGGAGCGCGCCCCGCACCGCTCGTATTTATATGCGATGGGTATCACGCAGGCAGGCATCCATGCGCCGCTGGTCGGCGTGGCAACCACATGGAACGAGGCCGCACCCTGTAACATCACGCTGGGACGTCAGGCGCAGGTGGTTAAAAAAGGCGTGAGCGCCGCAGGCGGCACGCCCCGTGAATTCACCACCATCACCGTCACCGACGGCATCGCCATGGGGCATCAGGGCATGAAGTCATCGCTGGTGTCGCGTGAAGTCATCGCCGATTCCGTGGAACTGACCATGCGCGGCCATTCGTATGATGCGCTGGTTGGCCTTGCCGGATGCGATAAATCCCTGCCCGGCCTGATGATGGCCATGCTGCGCCTCAATGTACCGTCGGTGTTCATGTATGGCGGCTCCATCCTGCCGGGGAAATTTAAAGGCAAACAGGTCACCGTCGTTGATGTATTCGAGGGCGTCGGCCGGCTGGCAGCCGGGGGCATGACTAAGGAAGATCTGGAAGAACTGGAAAAAGCCGCTTGTCCATCGGCAGGTTCGTGCGGAGGACAGTTCACCGCTAATACGATGGCCTGCGTATCGGAAGCCATCGGGTTGGCGCTGCCCGGATCGGCGGGCGCACCTGCGCCTTATGAATCACGCGATGCTTTTGCCTTTGAATCGGGCCGCGCCGTCATGGAATTGCTTAAAAATAAAATCAGGCCGCGTGATATCGTCACCCGCAAGGCGTTGGAAAACGCTGCCGCCATTGTTGCCGCTACCGGCGGTTCCACCAATGGCGCGTTGCACCTGCCCGCTATCGCCCATGAATGTGGCATCGATTTCGATCTCCATGCCGTAGGAAAAATCTTCAGGCGCACGCCTTATCTGGCTGACCTCATGCCCGGCGGAAAATATACCGCCAAGGATATGTATGAAGCCGGTGGCGTGGAAGCCGTGATGCGGACGCTGCTCGATGGCGGCTTCCTGCATGGCGACTGCATGACCGTGACAGGAAAAACCATCGCTGAGAATTTGTTATTAAATCCTGTGAGCCGTAAGGCTGCACAGGATCCCGCGCAGACGCGAGGCGTCTCGCAGGATGTAGTGTACCCGCATAACAATCCTATCAGCAAAACCGGCGGCGTGGTGGTGCTGAAGGGCAACCTCGCACCTGAAGGAGCGATTGTAAAAGTGGCGGGCATGGCCAACCTTGTATTTAAAGGCGTCGCGCGCTGCTTCGATTCCGAGGAAGAGTGTTTCGCCGCTGTTGATAAAAAGCAATATAAGCAAGGCGATGTGCTGGTGATACGCTATGAAGGCCCAAGGGGCGGCCCCGGCATGCGTGAAATGCTCTCCACCACCGCCGCACTCTATGGGCAAGGCATGGGCGATAAAGTGGCGCTCATCACTGATGGCCGCTTCTCCGGCGGAACCCGCGGCTTCTGCATCGGCCATGTCGGCCCGGAAGCCGCTGTCGGTGGCCCGATTGGGTTGCTGCAAGACGGCGATAAAATCACCATTGACGCGATCAAGGGAACGATTGATGTAGAATTAAGTGACAAAGAACTCGCCGCCCGTCGTACGGGCTGGAAACCACGCAAAACCGATTACCAGTCCGGCGCATTGTGGAAATACGCGCAAGGCGTAGGCCCGGCGGAAAAAGGCGCGGTCACGCACCCCGGCGCTGCGGCTGAAACGCATACGTACGCGGATATCTGAGATTGTCTGATCAGGATAGTTTCTGGTGAAATAGGTCTGTCGGAGGGAAATGGGCCCCGGCTCTTTGAACATCAGATTGATGATCTTAGAGGCCGGGGCGTCGAGGTGGAGGATGCTTCCTCCTAGTTGCGTTACATTGCGTCAAGCTGTTGAGCCGACGCTTTTAGGAACCGAGGCCCTGACCGAACTCCCTGATTGGGGCATTCCGGATGTACTCACCTCGCCAACGGAGCGGCGGGTGCAGTTCAAGCTGAACTGGCGAACCGAGCGGAACGTAGATGACGTCGTCATCTTCGTGGTCGTACTTCTTGTTGGGCTTATACCCAGGCAGTGCAGCCCTTTCGAGCTCCTCGGCATACGAGGACAGTACAGCCCCCTGAATCGCCTCCCTGCACATTGAGTTGACCGGATGCGCGATGTCGGCGTGCAACTTTGCCCGCTGGCCCGGAAGCACGTCCCGAAAGGCGCGATCGGGGTCGAGCCGCTGGGGGCGCACACACCAGTTGCACCATTGAGCAGTCAGAGCATTCTTCCTGCGGCACCTGGGGCAAGGATCCATCAACTTGCGTGAAGGCATTGCCACAAAGAACCCCTTGGCTCCTTCGATGATCTTCAGATCGTGAATGACGAACATGTCGTCAAACGTGATACTGCAGAAGGCTTGCAACTTTTCGTTGCTGCCCGAGTTGTCTTCCATGAGCTTGATGCGGACTTCGGTGATCTCCACAGCTAAACTCCTTCCCACTCGTAGTGGGAAAAGGGACATCTTACCGCCCCTGTCGTAAAACCGAATGCCGCCGTAAACAAAACGGCACGTAACCGAAATCATTGACAGAAAAAGCACCCGGTCATTGAAGAAGGTAAGAGTATTTTTAATTTAACAGGTTTTTAATCCAAGTGCAAGTGTGTAACATTGTGAATTATTGCTATATAACTAACATTCACAGAACTGTCATAAAAGGTTTGGTGCAGACCTGACAGCCCTGATCAGGGCAGCAGGGCCTTTAAAAATAATAAAACACATTATGGGCAATATGTAGTACATTGCAAAATAGCGTTTGATTTAACAATATGTTATTAAACAATAGATGAGCCACCCCGTCACCATGCCTGAGAATCCCCCTCGCGCTATTCCCATTATCCTGTTCCTCTGCATCGCAGCACATGCCGCGGTGACACTCACCTATGCCATTACCCAGCATTACGAGCTTAAAACCTTCGGCATTGACGGGATGGCGGTGGTACAGCTGATGCATAATGTCATTCATGGAAAGGGGTTGACCACCAGCCTCGCCGCACCCTTCGTGCCGCAACACTGGTTCGGGTTTCATTTTTCGCCGATCCTGTACCTCATCGTCCCTTTTTATTATCTCTTTCCTCATATTGAAACGCTGCTGGCGCTGGGCAGCATCGCCGTCGCGCTGGCGGCGTGGCCACTATACCTGACGGCAAAAACCATACTGGAAAATTCCAGCCGGGCACTGCTCTTCGCATTGCTGTACCTTATCAATCCTTTCGTCTTTAACGGTGTGCTGCATGATTTTCACGAAGTGGACTTTGCGCCTTTATGTATCGCCACCATGCTGTGGGCCACCGTCCACCACAAACGCACTATCCTGATAGGACTCAGCATTGTACTCATGTGCATCAAGGAACATTACGGCCTGTCGGTGGCGGGATTCGGGCTGCTGTGGGCGTGGCAATGGCGGGAAGCGAAATTCGGCTTAAGTGTAGCAGCATTCGGCGTCACCGTTTTATGCGTCCTGTTACTTATCGTTATCCCGCACCTCAGTCCCATGGGAATGCCGACAATGCTGGCGGAATCGACCACATCATTATCCGCACACCGCTATAGCTGGCTCACCACCAGGGAAGGAATCGAATCACATCTTCCAGCCCTCGAAACCGAATGGCTCTTGTATGCACTCAAATTATTCCTGCCTTTTATTTTCATGCCGCTGGCGGCGTTTATGTGGCTGCTGCCAGCCATCGCCGACGTCAGCGCCAATGCACTATCGACAGAGGGAATGATGAGGATTACCCATTCCTATCACACTATCGCCGTGATACCGGTCATCATCATTGCCTGTTGCCAGACCATTAAAAAATACGTCCGCAAAAAGAAAATTAAAGATGCAATGCTGGAAATTGTTGTAGCTTCGCTCTGTTTCAGTTGCCTGTACCTGAACCTCCCGACCTATGAAATGGGCAGAAACCTGTGGGAACTCACATCACCGCGGTTTGATTATACGCCTGAAAACCGCGATTCTATCGACGCCATCAACCGCCTCATCCCTGAAGATGCCTCCGTGTCGGCGCAGGCGAACATTTTGCCCCAGTTGAAGCCGCGGTTTTCAATGGTGCCTTATCCTCTTGTCCAGAATGCCAGCTTTGTCGTCCTGAATTTTTCGCTCCCGTTTACGTATGCATTAAGTGTCTTAGGCGTTCCCTTTGGCACCGCCAGCGATAATTATTTTTCCCATACGGAAAATTTAATGCATGATCCGCAGTGGGGCGTAATATATTATTCCAACCGCTGGCTGGTCATGCAGAAAAATACACCTGATAAAGCCAATGCAAGGCAGGCGGCATCTGAAGGACTTATAAAATTGAAAGAGGAATCCCAGGACGTGGGTAAAAACATACAAAAATCACATCAAAAACCATCATAAAGCCATAGTTATGCGGATATCCGATCCAGACCGCCTGCACCTGCCCATCCTGTTCCTCTGCATCGCAGTGCAGGCCGCGTTGACGTTCAGCTATTCCATCACGCTGCATTATGAACTGAAAACATCCGGTTTTGACGGAACGGTTTATGAACAGCTCATGCATAACCTTATTAACGGGTATGGCTTCATCTCCAGCCTCAACCCGCCTTATGTGCCTCAACCATGGCTGGGATTTCATTTTTCGCCGATATTGTATCTACTCGCCCCGATTTATTACCGCTTTCCCCACATTGAAACACTGCTGGCGATAGGGAGCATCTGCGTCGCGCTCGCCGCATGGCCGATATACCTGACAGCAAAAACTATCCTTGAGAATTCCAGCCAGGCCGTGCTGATCGCGGCGCTGTACCTGATCAATCCCTTCGTGGCAAACGGCGTCATCTGGGATTTTCATGAAGTGGATTTTGCGCCGCTCTGCATCGCATGGATGCTGTGGGCGGTCGTCCATAAAAAACGCTACGCTTTATTGGCTCTCAGCGTTGCGTTGATGAGCATCAAAGAACATTACGGCCTGTCGGTTGCGGGATTCGGCCTGTTGTGGGCGTGGAAATGGCGCCAGAAATCTGAGATAAAATTTGGCGCTGGCCTGGCCGCTTTCGGTATCGCGGTGTTATTGTTCGTATTCTGCGTGGTCATCCCGCATTTTAACCCGATGGGAAAGCCAACCATGATGAACCTGGCCTCCCCGGAAGACCGCTTCGGCTGGCTTACCAGCCTGAGCACCATAAAAACGCAGGCAATGCCGGTTATGACAGATTCGTTCTGGTATGGCATGCAATTACTGCTGCCTTTGCTCCTGCTGCCACTGGGCGTTTTTGTCTGGCTTTTGCCAGCGATTGCCGATGCGTCGACAGATGCCCTGTCGCACGAATCCATGATGCGTTCGATACTTTCCTATCATAGCATGGCGCTGATACCGGTGTTGCTGATCGCTACCTGCCAGGCCCTCAAACGCTACTGTCATGGGCGAGCACGCTTTACCAGCAACGATCTCATAGTGGCGATTATGGCAGGATCGGCCTGTTTCAGTTACCTGCATCTCGCCCTACCCTTGTCCGACCCCGGCAATGTATGGGAACTATCCGCGCCCCATTTCGATTACAATGCAAATGACCGTAATGCAGTGGATATAATCAATGCCATTATCCCGAAAGATGCTGTCGTAGCGGCACAAATCAATGTTTTACCGCACCTCCGCGTGCGCTATGAAATGTATTCCTACCCTTTCCCTTATGCTTCCAGCACAGCAGAATATGTGGTCCTTAACCTGAGCTTTCCTTTTAAACATGCGCTCAGCATTCACGGCACGCCTTTTGGAACCAACAATAAGTATTTTACCGATGTGGAGTCCCTGTTGCATGATAAGGACTGGGGCGTAGTCTACTATTCCAACCGCTGGGTCGTGTTGCAAAAAGGCGCTGCCGAAAACGACGGGACCCG
>Ga0207024_10163_pt1 | contig 17120 bp, 21 predicted proteins | sample Alteio_BWMinCont_44_FD_153470 | JGI IMG/M metagenome (GOLD analysis project Ga0207024, IMG submission 153470) | Enriched cells from forest soil in Barre Woods Harvard Forest LTER site, Petersham, Massachusetts, United States -... | ecosystem: Environmental > Terrestrial > Soil > Temperate forest >...
CAAAACCCTTTCAACCAAAGCGCCGCCCCGGGGAAACCTGGGGCGGCGTTTTGTTTTTGTACGAAGAAGCTTTGTCTCACACGAAGTCCGCAAAGGGCCGCGAAAGGAAGACTGGTTAGGTTAACCACTCATCCACACTAATCGGCACTAATGGTTTCTCGCGAAGGCTACGAAGGAGGCGAAGGTTACTTTTGTAGGAAAAAGAGATTCCTTGCTCGGCTCGGAATGACAAAACCGGACGAAAGGCTTTTCTGTCTCAGTGACCTCTGCGATCTCTGCGTTAAAAAAGGACCGAACTTGGGTGTTGGGCGTTCGATGTTGGACGTTCGCGGCGCGCCGCTTATTTCCCTTCCAGCGCCGTTTCGATCTGTTTGCAGGCGGTCTTTAAAATCTGCAGGCGCGCGTAGCGTTTGTTGTTGGCCGGGATGAGGTGCCACGGCGCGAAGGGGTTGTCGGTCAGGGCGAGCATGTCGCCCACCGCCACCTCGTAGGCACGCCATTTGCGGCGGTTGCGCCAATCCTCGGGAACGATCTTGTGGCGTTTGTAGGCGGTGTCCTCGCGTTCGCGAAAGCGGCGCAGTTGCTCTTCCTTGCTGATGTGCATCCAGAATTTAACGACGATGATGCCGCGCTCGGTGAGTTGCTCCTCGAAGTCGTTGATTTCGGTGAACGCCCGTTTCCACTCGGCCTCGCGGCAGAAACCCTCCAGCCGCTCCACGAGCACGCGGCCATACCATGAGCGGTCGTAAATCGTCACCATGCCCGCGCGCGGCACGTGCCGCCAGAAGCGCCAGAGATAGTGGTGCGCTTTTTCCTCATCGTTCGGCTTGGCGATGGGGATGACGCGGTAGTCGCGCGCGTCGATCGCGCTGGAGAGCCGGCGGATGGCACCGCCCTTGCCGGCGGCATCCCAGCCCTCAAAGACAAAGACGATGGAACGGCGCTGGGTCGAGGCCGTGCGCACGGCGTGGTTGAGGCGGCCGAGCCACTTGTCGCGCTTTTCCTCGTAATCCGAGGCCGACAACGCCTGGTCGAGCGGGAGAGCGAGCAGCCGGCGCAGGCCGGAGGCACGCAGCGGGGTAGCGGCCGCTATTTTTTGGAATTTGGCGTTTTGTTTTTTGGCCTTTTTGATTTTACGGGCATGTTCGCGGAAACGCGCGAGCAGCAGCTGGCCCACGGCAAAATCGCGGCTGCGCGGATCGTCGGCGCTGACGACAAACCACGGTGAAGCCGGGCGGTGGGTGGCGTCCAGGATGTGCCGGGCCGTGCGCCCGAGACGATCGTAGAGGCGGTGATGGCGCCAGTCGTCGGGCGAGACGCGCCAGGCGGTGCGCTCGTCGTCCGCGAGCTCGCGGAGGCGCTTGTGCTGCGCGGCCTTGGAGAGGTGCAGCCAAACCTTCAGGATAAGCACCCCGTCGGCGGCGAGCAATTGTTCGAAGTGGCGGATGCGCCGCAGCTCGTGGTCGAGTTGAGTGAGGTTCTTGGCGCCGTAGATTTCCTCGCGGAGGGTTTCCGTGTACCACGAGCCGGCGAAGATACCCATGCGGCCGCTCGGCGCCAGGCTGCGCCAAAAGCGCCACATGAATGGCCGCTCGCGTTCCTCATCGGTGGGCGTGTGAAAAGAAACCGTTTCCACACCGCGCGGGTCGAGCCAGCCGTTGAGGGTGTTGATGAGCTCGCCGCGGCCCGCGCCCTCGACGCCGGCGACGACGAGTAGCACGGGAAAAGGGGCGGTTTTCAGCGCCACCTGCAGTTGCACGAGCTGTTCGCGCAATCGGGGCACGCGCGCCTCATAATCTTTTTTCGGGATACGGGGCGTCGCAATTTTCCGGGCCATGCTGGGAAAAATTTCTGCCGGGGCGACGCGGGCTTGTCGAGTCTCACCCAAAAAATTCGTGCAAAATCCCTCGCGCGGCGCGCGGAGTTAGTTACACTCATCGTGACAAACATGAAACGGCCGCGGCGTGCCGCGCGTGGCCAAAACCCCAACTTGAAAACAAGGAGGCGGCGATGAATCCCGTGCATTTGATCGTGAGATTTCTTGGTTGTTCGGCCGTGGCGGGCGTGCTCGGCGCGCTGGCGATGGCGGTGGTCATCCGGCTCATCGCGCGAGCCCACTGGGCGCGCGGCGACATGGTGGTGGCGGTGGGCAGCCTGCTGACGCGTTCGCGCGAATCGGCCCGGCTGGTCGGCGGCATCCTGCACCTGCTTTCCGGCGTGGGTTTTGCCATGGTCTATGCCGTGGCGATGATGGCGCTCAACCTGGTGAGATTTCCCGAGGCGGTTTTTGCCGGCATCGGGTTCGGAGTTTTTCACGGCATGGTCATGAGCCTGACGCTATGCTGGATCGTGGCGGACCAGCATCCGCTCGAAGAATTCAAGGAGGCCGGCCTGGCGGTGGGCGTGAGCCATCTCGCGGGACACGTGGCCTACGGGCTCGTCGTCGGGATCGTGATTGGTTTCTCGGGGCTGTAACCAACCACTGATGGCCCAGATATTTTAACCGCGGATGAACGCAGATGGACGCGGATACGGATCGGAATTTTAACCACTGATTGGCACTGATGGTCACTGATTCCGATCCGTGGGAAAGGGCTTTTACCGCAGAGGCTCGGAGAAAGACAGCTACCCCAGAATTTTAACCGCGGATGAACGCGGATAGAAATGACCTGCGCGAGGACACGCGTGGTGGCGGGAGTTGAATCGAGCCCTGGCCTGCGAAACCAAGTCGCTGGGAAACGCGGACTTAGTTAATGGTTAATGTCTTAGAACAGGAAGACAGAAGCACACATTTTGAAAAAAGTGAAGGCAGAAATAATTTTTTTGGCAACCTGAAGCAACCTATTTGTATCAGAGTTGCGGATACTTTCGATGTTGATGTCGAAAAAGAGCCTTATCGGTTGGCCTTGCAAGGCGGAGAGCGAAATGCGGCCATCTCCGTTGAACGATGAACAGAGATGTTGCAGCATGACCGCAGAGCCATACTTTGAGTCATGCTTTTTGACCGTCAAAAACGCCTGCTCGCGCTTGTCGACGCCCTCGGGGGCGAGGTCGGCAACCTGGATTTTCAGAAACTGCTCTTCCTCTACTGCCGCGAGGTCGAGGAAACGCCTGCCTACGAGTTTGTGCCCTACAAATTCGGCGGATTTTCTTTCACGTCGTATGCGGACAAACGCCGACTGGTCGAGCACGACCTGCTGGAAGACGAGGAGCGCGTGTGGAAATTGACCCCGGCCGGTCGCGTCGCGGCCAAGGTATCGCCGACTGTGCGGCATGGCATGAATCAGTTTGCGCAGCGCAAGGCCGGCCTGCGGGGTGAGGCGCTTGTAGCCGAAGCTTACCGGCGCCATCCCTACTACGCCATCCGTAGCGAAATTGCCGAACGTCTGCTGGCCGGCGACGCCGGAGCCCGGGCGGCCATTGCCGCGGCCCGGCCGCCCGTGGGCAAGCCAGGGCTCTATACCATTGGCTACGAAGGCCGCACACTGGAAGGATACCTCAACCAATTGCTGCATGCAGGCGTAACGCTGCTGTGCGATGTGCGCCGGAATCCATTGAGCCGGAAATACGGTTTTTCCAAGGGCACTCTGTCCAAGGGCTGCGAGGGCGTCGGTATCCGATATGAACACCTGCCAGAGCTTGGTATTGCCTCGGAAGAGCGACGGGAGCTGCACACGCAGGCCGACTACGACGCACTGTTCGCGGTATATGAGCGCGACAACCTCCCCAAGCAGGGCACGGCGCTGGCGAAGATTCGGGCCTGGGTGGCGGAGGGTTACTGCGTGGCGCTCACGTGCTACGAGGCCGAACCGTGCCAGTGCCACCGGCACTGCGTGGCCGAGGTGTTGGAGCGGGAGTTCGGGACCAAATTCTCGCCTCAGCATCTGTGAGATAATTCACGTCATGCCTCGTGAGCGCATCCTGATCACGGTAAAGACTTATCCGACGCTCTCGCGGAAATATGGGGAAACCGTCTGCACCGCAGGGTTGCGCGAAGATGGTTCGTGGGTGCGGCTTTACCCAGTGCCGTTCCGGCGGCTTGACGAAGCCGAGCAATACAAAAAATTCGACTGGCTGGAATGCGATGTCGTGCGCAGCACAAAGGACCCACGTCCGGAAACCTATCACCCCGCCGATATGCGGCAGCTGGTTCCGGTCGGTCACATTGACACAACGGACAATTGGCGGGAGCGCCGACGTCTTGTGCTTGGCAAGGCCACGGTTCACACGCGTCTGCAAACGGTGATCGATGGAGCCAAGGCCAACACAATGTCGCTGGCGGTCTTCAAGCCGGCCAGAGTCACGGACTTTATTTGGGAAGAAGAGGAGCGAAAGTGGGACCCTGCCAAATTAACGGAGATGCGGAATCGGGCCAACCAGGGCGAAATGTTTGAGGAAGAGGCTTGGCGGCAGACATTCGAGGTAATCAACAAGCTGCCGTTCAGTTTCTCGTATCGTTTCGAGGACGATGCAGGCAAGGCCAGCGAGCTGCAGGTATTAGATTGGGAGGTGGGCGCCCTGTTTTGGAAATGCGTGCGAAGCTGCGACGGCGACGAGAAGGCCGCACGGGCGAAGGTGCGGCAGAAATATTTCGACGACTTTACCCAAAAGGATCTGCATTTTTTCCTCGGCACCACACAAGAGTTTCACTTCCGCGCCCCGAATCCCTGGGTCATCATCGGAGTCTTTCCGCTTCCCCATGAACGCCAAGGCAACCTCTTCTGAGGGACATGCCCGCAGGAGCGCGCCCCGCTGCCTGGCGATGATTTACTTTGGTTTCGTGTCAAATATTCTGTTAACTTAGCGCCATTCGGGTCGGTCCTCTACTTATTGAATCGACTCATACCCGCCGCCGCATGCTTGCATTCGCGCGCACTCTGCGGCAAGTTGTCCGACTCGTTCTTTGATTGGTCACGCTACCAATCACCCTTTTTGTCCCTTGTTATTTGTTTTTTGGACTTTTCTTTTTGTGGGGGTGTTCTGGATTCTACCCTTGGTTAGAGCGTGCCGCTGCCTGTCGAGCGCCGAAGGTCGCTCGCAAATCTCCCTTCGAAACAAACAAACGGCACATACGAAGTAATGCCTCTGGCGGCCTAATCGGCCGCCTCGTTCACCCAGCGACGCCTGCTAGCTGGTGCGAACGTCGACAGCAGGAATAGCCCGCGCGGTTGTCTCCGGCGCACGGGTCGTACTTCACTCCGAGGGCTGGCCTACGTTGAGCGCGCGCTGCCGCATGACGCCGGTAAGATTAAAGCAGTACTATACAGGTAGACGCGGTGCGTGAAGGTCAGGGGCACGCGGGTTCAACTCCCGCCACCTCCACCATTTTGGATATTCGTCAGAAAAATCGGCCGTGCTACGCACGGACAAGTTGGTTTCGGCCAATGAATCCCAAGGTTTTATGAAAGAAACGGTTAAGGTTTGGTCGCGAAAAATGCGGTTCAACCCGACCTTTTGGAGAAATGATTTCATTTCTCCAAAATTTTCGTGAGAAACTAATTTCTCCCCTTGATTTGCCTCTAAAATCCAATTTCGGAGCGGTTCAACCCGATTAGCTTTGGTCTTTTCCAAAGCAATAATTTGGGACTCTAATTCGACCTTCTTCGGGATGAGTGGATTTTTGAGTTCCTTGAACTCGGCAAGGTCGATTGAACCATCGGTAAAGGCATCGTTGAGGCGAGCGATCTTGGATTTGATGGCCGTTAATTCGAATCGAAATCGCTCAATCTGCATCTGCTTCGCCGTTGAGTTCTCGGCCTCCCAAACCTCAACTTTAGCGAGAAACCGCTCTTTCCACGCTTCGGGGAGCGTCACCAGTTGCACGTTTCGCTTCACCTCATCCGCGAATGCGGCTTGGCGGACGAACGTGCTGCTTTTACAGCCACGTTTCTTGTTTTTGTGCGTGCAACGGTAGTAGCAGTAGCGAAGGCCGCTCTTTTTGTTATGTCGCTCGCCGGTGATGCAATGACTGCAAGAGCCGCATGTAGCGAAGTTGAGGAATAAGAGTCCCTTGTCTCCTCGACGCTGGCGAGGCTTCGAAACAGAGATGCGCGCCCGCTGAATCTCATCCCACGTCTTCTTCGACACCATAGGAACGTGGCTTCCTTGGTGTAGCACGCCCTTGTGATAGAAGGCTCCGTAGTAAAAAGGATTTTCGAGTAGGTGGCCGACAGAGGAAAGGCAAAGTTGCCTTCCTCGCTGCCCGCCAACAAGCCCCGCCTTCGTCATTTCCTTCATTATCGACGTGAGTGAGTGTTCGCCCGTGGCGAAGCGCTCCAAAATCCGTTTGAGCTTTGGGAAGCGTTCGGGATGCGGCTCAATTGTCCGCAGCTTCGGCTCATTGAAATATCCGAGCGGTGCCTTCCCGTAAAAGATGCCGCGACGGACTCTTTCGCGAATGCCGCGCTGAATGTTCACAGAGAGGTCGCGGACGTACTGATTGGCCATGCCCAACTCGACTGCGATCATAAGAACATTGTCTGTCGGAAGATACGTCTTTTCAAACGTGCGGATTTCTTGAATCTGTCCGCGTTGAAGCATCCCGATAACTTTCCCGCCGTCATCAAAATTTCGCGCGATTCGATCAAGCTTCCATGCTAGAATTGCATTAGCTTCGCCGCGTTCGATTCGCGCGAGCATTTCATTGAACACAGGACGCCCCGGCCCCTTTGCACTTTTACTTTCAGTGAACGTCTCCACCACCGTAACACCGCCTTGTCGGGCAATGGCGTTCAACTCTGAAAGCTGGGCGTCAATCGAAAGCATTTGACGGTCTTCGTCCTCGCTCGATTTTCGGCAATAGATGAAGTATTTGATCATACCTGAATCATAGCATGGAACATATTTTAGTGCTAGTAAAAGATGAAACCTTCAAAGAAAACAGCCAAGAAAACTAGGAAGCGAACGAGCGCCGCTCATCGGCTTCGGAGCGTACGCCGCGTTCTCGGCGGTCTCTCCACGGTCAGGGTCGGACAGATGTATGGAGATTCCCAACGTGCGGTCTCCAATTGGGTTCAGCGTTTCAAGAAACACGGCGCTAAGGGCCTTCAGAAATCACCACACCCTGGCCGTCCCTCGACGATCAATCCATCCCAGATGAAAAAACTGAGAGTTTTTGTCGCCAAAACTCATTCGAATTCACAGGTCATCAGTGGACGCGCACTCGCCGAATTCATCAAAAAGAGTTTCGGCATTACGATCACCCGTCAGCAAGGCCGCCGAATTTTAAATCGGCTCGATTCATAGTGGAGTTTCTGTCCGTTGATTTGATCTGCTTGGATGTGCGTGCACTAGCACGCATGACGCAGAAGTGATTCTGCGACGCATTTTTCGCGACCAAACCTTAACCGTTTCTTTCATAAAACCTTGGGATTCATTGGCCGAAACCAACTTGTCCGTGCGTAGCACGGCCGATTTTTCTGACGAATATCCAAAATGGTGGTCTTTACTGGCGACTGCCCGGACTTTCTTTGACGAAAATCCACCCCTTTAGGGCCTCCCCACACCCTTCCCCACGGCGGGGATAGCCTCTGGTGCCGAATTCTTCTTTTCCTGCAACGACTTCGGCCCTGTTCACCCGTTTGTCGGCATCCCCGACTTCGGTCGGTTCCGGCTCGCGCTCCGCAGACTCCGCGCTCGCCTCCACCTCCCTCATTCCGGCGCTCACGCGCCGGTCACGGGTTCACACACACGGACGGGTTTGGATTTTTCTTCGTCTTTCACGCAGTTCTGCGAACTGCGAAAGTATATAAAAGGGTTTTCGAATGATAATATATTTCGCGTGAGCGAATTTTTTTCGTTCCCAAACGAGCCTCTATTACCCTGACGGCTCATAACATATGTATGTCGTCATCTGTTCTTTCTATCCGTCGTCAGAGATGCGACGGATTTCTTTTGTGGAGTAGAGGCTCGCTTGGGATATGACAGAGCACATCGTCATGGGGATGCGGGACAATTGGGGGCAGTCGGTGCCCTTTTCTTTGTCGCCGCATGACCGCAGGCATCACCTCTACACCATCGGCAAAAGCGGAGCAGGCAAAACAACCCTGCTCCGCAATTTGATCCTTCAAGACATTGAGGCTGGGCGCGGTGTGGCCGTCATCGACCCGCACGGCGACCTGGCCGACGATATTCTCGATCATATCCCGCGCCACCGGACGGAAGACGTGGTGTATTTCAATCCCGCAGACCTCGAATATCCGGTGGGCATGAATCTCCTCGGTTCAGTGCCGAAGGATGAGCGGCACTTGGTTGCCTCGGGCATTGTCAGTATTTTTCGGGGGATATGGTCGGAATTCTGGGGGCCGCGCTTGGAATACATATTATATGCCTGCGTTGCCGCCCTTCTCGATTGCGAGAACGTCAGTCTCCTCGGTGTCCAACGCCTGCTTTCCGATGAGAAATATCGCGCATGGGTCGTGAAGCAGATCAAAGACCCGATGGTGCATTCGTTTTGGGTAAATGAATTTGAGGGATATGAGAGGCGGTTTCTCCAAGAGGCCGTCGCCCCAATCCAAAACAAAGTCGGCCAGCTCCTCATGTCGCCCCACGTCCGAAACATCGTTGGACAGGTGCGAAACAAAATCGACGCCCGCTTCATGATGGATGACGGGCGCATCTTCATCGCCAACCTGTCCAAAGGAAAACTCGGCGCGGACAAGGCCGGTCTTCTCGGGGCGCTCTTGGTCACTCAATTCGAGCTTGCCGCCATGTCGCGGGCGAACGTCGCGGAAGACGAGCGCCGAGACTTTTTCCTCTACGCGGACGAGTTCCAATCGTTCACGTCGGATTCGTTCGTTTCGATCCTCTCGGAAGCGAGGAAGTATCGCCTGTGTCTTACGCTATCACACCAATATGTCGATCAACTGCGCCCCGAAATCCGGGACGCGGTGTTTGGTAACGTGGGATCAATCATCGCTTTTCGCGTTGGACACCCTGACGCCAAGCTGCTTGAACAGGCATTCGGAGAAGTTTATGCGTCCAGCCAATTCACCTCTCTCAACAACGGCGAAGTCTTTGCCCGTCTGCTCACTGACGGGCAGGATCGGGAGCCGTTTCACGGCAGGACGATACCGCCGAGCGGCACGCGGCATGGCCGACGGGACGCAATCATTCGCCGGTCGCGGGAGAAGTATGCAACCCGGCGGGAAGTGATAGAAAGGAAAATTGAGTCATGGATGCGGAATCTCCAGAGACATTAGAAGCGCGACTTCTAAAACTTGATTTAAGTACAATGGCTTGGATACAAAACAGTCCAGAGTATCGAGGTTGTATTTTAAAGAGCAATGAAGTTGCAGTCGAGCGAATGCTCGAGCAGGCGCACGCCTCCAAATGGGCTCGTCTAAATACTAAACGAGACAGGAATATTTTGTTTATTAAATGGAAATTCAATACAGCTTTAGGAGACTCTAAAAGATATTCGGTTTCGGGAAAGGTAACGATAATCCCGATAGTCCCGAATCCTGATCCAGAAAAATTATTATGGACTCATATTGTTTCTACACATGGAGATGGAGAAACAGCTTTGAAACTGAAGGAAGGATTGTCGTATTGTTTTCATTTCTTTTTTATAGACATATTAAATTTTGGCCCCGGAAAAGTTGAAGGCAATGTCGATTCCATTATGTTCCAAACGGCAATGCCTATGTCCGAGGAAACGGAAACTCTTTTAAAGAGAGCGATTGAATCGAAACGTGATCCAGCTATTGAACGACTAAAGGAGGATTTGGATATAATTAGGAGGAAGAAAAGTGCCTTTAATGAAAGGCTCCGACAAGGTATTGAAGAGATAAAAGCTCAAGGGCTTCCGCCAGACGAAGAGCAGAAGGAAATCGAGGATTTCAAAGACGAAGCCGAAATAATAAAAGAAAAACACGGGATATAAAAAGGAACCGCTTTAGCGGTTCCTTTGTGGTCAGCGATACCCATGTTTATGCACAGGGAAGCTCGATGACAAGTTTCGTTGATCCGACAGGAAGGCGTTCGACATCAAGCTTGGCCTCGACGGGCAGATCAAGCCTGCGGAGAAGGTTTCGGTTTGCAGTGCTCCATTCAATTGCGGCCTGCTCTAAGTCTTTTTTGAGTTCATCAAGCTTCGGCATAGGAGATATAAGTTAGTGGTTAGTGAAACCGATCACGTCATGTGATGGGCTTCAGCTAACCACCAACACCGCTCGCCTATAAAGAAGAGCTATCGGAACCTGTGTGTATTGTAGCATATATACTACATTGTAGTCAATAGGCAGACCTTTTCCACAGATTGGCTATATGGAGCCGTATTCAGTGGCGTGCTTTAATGGATGGGGAAACTGATTGTTCTTTCCACCATCAACAAAAGGAAATGCAATGTGCAAGCACGCTGCTCGGGGCCACGTCCCTGAGCAAAAGTTCCCGTTGGGACAAGTCGTAGCGACGCCAAACGCGCTCAATACGATTCCGAATGAGGAAATCATGAAAGCTCTACAACGACACGGTCGAGGAGATTGGGGAACGCTTGATCCTCACGACCGGAAGGAAAACGAACGGTCGCTCAAAGCAGGTGACCGTTTGTTTTCCGTCTATTACTCAATCCAGAACGTCAAGTTCTGGATTATCACTGAAGCAGATCGGTCAGCAACGACCGTTCTTTTACCGGAGGACTACTGATGTCTACTTGGATTGATTTCAAAGAGCTTCGTGCGAAGCTCAAATTTGAACAGCTCCTTCGGTACTATGAAATCGAAGTCAAACGGAAGGGAGATCAGCATCTGGGTTTCTGTCCCCTGCCCAACCATAGAATCAGGGATAAATCCCCCTCATTCTCTGCTAATCTTGAACGCGGTATTTTTCAGTGCTTTAGCTGCGGAGCGAAGGGTTCGGTGCTGGACTTCGCTCTCTTCATGGAAAATGTGAACCTTGAGGATGGCCGCGCGGTTCGCAAAGTTGCGCTCAAGCTCCGACGAGAGTTGTTGTCGGATGTGATGCCGGTTTGTAGCAAACGAGAGCCGGTTAAGCAAAAGAGTCCGTCTGCTGCCGTAGCAGCTCCAAAGGTTTTGGTGAACGCTCCGCTCGATTTCGAGCTAAAGGGGCTGGAAACCGACAATCTATGCCTGTTGGAAGAAGGCTTAACCGCTAGCACCGTTGCCCGGTTCGGCCTTGGCTTCTGCTCCCGGGGATTGCTCAAGGGACGGGTAGCGATTCCCTTGCATGACCATGACGGCCAGCTCGTGGGATATGCCGGGCGCGCCGTCGATTATGATTCCGTGAGCGAGAGCAACCCGGAGTATGTCTTTCCGACAACACGGGAGCGTAACGGTGCGATCTATGAGTTCCAAAAGACGCTGTTTCTTTACAACGGCTTTCGGATCAAGGCTCCCTGCGATGAGCTTTGTGTCGTCGAGGGCTTCTCCTCGGTGTGGTGGCTTCACCAAAACGCCATTCCGTCCGTGGTCGCCACGATGGGAGCGGAGGTTTCCGAGCGACAGGTTGAACTCATCGTGTCCTTGGTGAAGCCCTTTGGTGGTGTCCGCCTCTTCTCTGGTGGAGACGAATCGGGAGAGCAGTTCGCAGAATCGCTCCTTCGTGAAGTCTCGCCGCATCGCTTCGTGCGATGGGTGAAACCCTCTGAGGGCCAACAGCCAACGGATTTGTCGGCTGAACAATTGAAAGCGCTCTTCAAATTTTGAAGCTCAAAGCGACCCATGGGGGTCGCTTTTTTATTATTCCTCGGGCATCAACTCTTCCCATTTGCATCCGAGGGTGCGGACAAGCCGCATGGCGGTCGTAACGACGATGTTCGTCTGTCCCGCCTCTATCTTCTGAATCATCCGGGGATGCACGTCGATGAGTTCGGCGAGCTTTTCTTGTGTGAGGCCTTTGGCTTTCCTCGCTCGCCGTACGCGCTCACCGAGCGCAGTGAGCGTCTTTGGAGAGGGTTTTCTTTTGGCGTTCGGCACGCACCACTATGGCGTCTTTTGCCGTTGACGACCACGTAACGGTGGTGTGCGTTCATGGGGACACACCACCATTACGTCTTTTTCCACCATGAACATCCACTTCAACCGATACCTCGCGGCGGGCGCGTTCACGCTCTGCCTGTTTCTTGCTCTCTCCGGCTGTCAAACCGAGCCTCCGCCTCCGCCTCAAACTCTCTCAATAAGCTGCGTGGTGCCGACCGTCACTGCACTTACAGAAACAAAGGAAGCGCAGGAAAAAGGCGGACTCGAAATCGCCGTCGTGCCTGCAATCTATACCACGGAGAAAACGGAAGTAACCACGACGCAGCAAGCCGACCCGGGCGTCGGCACCGGTATCCTCGTTGGCGTCATCGGAGGCACCGCGGCCCAAAATGTCTACATCGAGCAAACCACCACACCCTCCCTTCACGCCCACCCCGACCGGCTGGCGTTCACGGTCAGAGTGAATAACAAGCTCGCGCGGGTCTTTCGCGGCCAGGGTGCTGTTGTCCAGTTCAACGTGGGAGGCAAACTCATCCCCTTCGACAAAACCGACTACAAGGAATTCATGAACGGCATCGTGCCGCCGCGCAATGAGGCAGAGTTCATGATCTACGGCCCGCCGCTCGACCTCCTGCCCGACAAGGGCACCATCGGCATTTTCCTCTACGATGTGGTGACGGCGACCGATGTCGCGGGCAACGTCACGGAAAAGCAGAACTACGAATGGTATTTCAGCTACACGACGCAAACGGTCGAGCAGTCCGCTGAAGTCAAAAAGATACAAGAATTCGTCAGCCCCGCCGACTTTCAGCAGCTCATGGCGCAGCAGCAGATGGCGAGATACCCCGGGTTCCAACCTCCGCCGCAATGATGCGCCTCAAGCCATGAAACGCATCCTCATGTTCCCTCGGCTGGCCCTCGCCGCCCTTGGCCTCTTTATACCCGTCCTCTCTAAGGCGGAAATCCTCAAGAGCGCACGGATAAACGGCGTCACGTACTACGTCGATCTGGTCAAAAACAGCACCACGTCGGCCTCGGTCTGGTTTCGCCTTTCCCCAAACGCCAAGAGTCCTCGCGACATTCGCGCGATGGATCTCTCCGCTTTCAAAACCAATCTCAAAAGCGCCGAAGTCATGATCTGCCGAGCCAAAAGTGTCTATGACAACGGCAAGACCATCGCTGGCTGTATGGCCACCGTCGCAACCGGCGTCTGCGCCGTGGCGGCAGCCCGCACCGGCGGCGCTGACGCTGCGGTCTGTAGCGCGGTCGCCTCGTATACCCTGACGAAAGGATTTGCCGACTGCATATCCGGGATGGGCGATGTTATTGCCGCCAAGCTCGGCTATGACCGCGAGTGGTCGGCAGTGGGGCTCGGAGCTTCTGTCAGCTCCGGCCAGTGGCTGGGGGCCATCGACAAAGCGATTGGCCTCGCGTGCACAGAGGTGCGGCGCTGACCGCACAACGCTTCCGATTCGTTCCACCTCAACCAACACTACTCATGAGCGCATTCACAGACCTCGAATTAGACACCATCATCCGTACGCTTACCGCCGAGCAGAAAGGGGTGTTCAACACCCAATTCAACGCCGTGAAAAAGAATCGCGGCACCGCCATTGCCCTTTCCGTCATTCCGATAGTTGGCCATGCCGGTGCTGGCCGCTTCTACCTCGGCCAAACCGGCCTCGGCATCCTTCACCTCGGCCTCTGCTTCACCCTCATTGGCGGATTCATTTACTGGATCGTCGATTGGTTCCTCATCGGCACAGCCTGCGACAACTGCAACCGCGAGAAAGCGCGGGAGATTGCCGCGCAAGTGAAGGCCATCGGCTGACAAGAAACCGCTATTCGTCAGAATGAGCCAGTCGGTCTAAAATCTCAGACCGGCTGGACGGGTAGAGGTCTTTGATTTCTGTGCGTAGTGCCTTGGCCAAAACAAACAGCTCCGCGTCGAACACGGAGCGCACTTGAGATTCAATTTTGGCCAGAGTGCTCCGCGAGAGCCGCCATCCCAATATCCCGCACCGAGCAGCGAATTGCTCTTGGGTAAGATTTAGGGCACTCCGCAGACGGCGTATCTGCGGGCCAACAATGTTCAAGGTTTTCATGCTCCGGTATCGGAGCTTGACTGTATGGATTTTTACTCAACGAATGCTCCTTTAGCGGAGCAAACTTCATTATGAAACCCAAAGATGCTTACGCTATCCCGAGAGCACATTGACGCCATGAGGGACGCTGCGCCGAAGAAGAAAAAGTGGGTTCTGGTCATCGACGACCAATCGACTATCCGTGATGTCCTTGACCGGTTTCTTCGGGGAGGCGGGTATTTTGTGTTAACCGCAGCAGACTGCGAGGAAGGGTTGGGCAAGGCACGCTTGCTGCCCGTCAGCCTCGTGATACTCGACGTGGATTTGCTGGGAGCGGACGGCGCTGCCCTTCGCGCCGAATTGAAAAGCGATGCCGCCACCGCGCACGTACCGGCGCTCCTCGTCAGCTCAAAGCTACCGAAACGCGATCTTCAGAAAATAGCGGACGAAAGGGATGGAATTCTGACTATGCCCTTTTCCCTCAAGGATGTGCTTGAGACGGTCAACCGCCTGATCGGGCCTGCTTGAGCAGTGAATGCCGTAAAGACGCACGACAAATACTCTTGGACGGGAAGAGATTCACCGTCTGCGAATGCGTAATTAAAAAACGGATACACGCATCTTTGCTGATCTATTTTGACGCCAATCTTGTTTAACGATCAGGATTTTCGCTCGGCGCGTTCTCAACAGCAGAAGTGTTTGTTGACTAGTAGTTAGCAAAATTCTTTCAGACTTACTGAAAATGGGGTTTGCAACTAGGGTATTTCCCTGACTAAACGCTGGGTAATTGCCTTTAAGGCAAGAGCATACAAGCCCGAACCAGAACAAACAAACATGCGAAGCACGAAAATGAAGAAAGGAGAGAATCCGTCAAGTTAGAAACTATGATTTTTACAAAAAAAGAGCCGCAAGTGGTAGAAACACAAGCGGCCCTTAACCCTTTCAGGTTTTAAGTACATGGTAAGCAGGCTCTTAACCAACTTTCCTTTCTAACCTTAGCTCCGGCAGGGCCGATGTCAAGCCCAACCACGAGCACGAAACAGAAGCGAAGTTCGGTCAAGTCGCCAAGAGGTAGGTGTGACCTGTTTATCTTTGGAATCGAATTCGGTGAGGGATGCCTCAATCCCCCGCCTCGATTAAAAGCAGTCCTTGTAAATCACAACTTACCATCTGTTTATGAAAACAAAACATTTGTCTTCAAAGCACCGAAGGGCTCGAAAGCGACAAGTTGCAGTGTCCGAAACCATCACTCCGGCTTGTCCAGTTTGCGAGCGGAGAGAAAAACGACGCATGCTGCTGCTTGAAGCGACCACCTCCGTGCTTAGAATCGCCGCCGCATTCCAAGAGGGGCTTCCCCTCATGGCCTTCTTGATCGCGCGCATCGTCTATTCCTAACTTTTTAGACGACCAAAACATAGTAGACGAGGCCCGGTGCTAACACCGGGCCTTTTTATTTTCAGGATTTAATAAGAGACATCCTGTTTACATGCTTATCGACGAACAAATCACGAGCAGTCTGCCGCTGGTAGCCCCATTGCTCGCGTTTTTGTTCCGAATCAAACGGCGTTCCTTTCACTGCTTCGCGGTAGTCGAGCGGGCGAATCCAAATTGCGCCGAACGGGTCTCGTTTCACCTCCTCAAGCGTCGAGAGGCATACTTGGGTGAAAATCGGTGGCGTGTTTTGAAGTAGTCGCTCTGCCGTGTTGTTCCGGCGCTCGGCGGTCTTGAACACCATGAGCACGCGGAAGGGATAGTCCTTGTATGCCGAGCGAGCTGCGCCATTCCTCGCGGCAAACCCGCCCGATTTGTAATAGTCGAGGTAGCAGGTCGCCTTGGAAGCGAGCGTGTCGAGGGTTTCGCTTGAGCGATCTACCTCAAGGAAGAAGGTATGCTCAGAGAGGCCGTCGTCTGCCTCTTTCTCATGGATGCGGAGGAAGCCGTCCGGCTTCACAACGACCTCTCCATGATCGTGGCGGACGGCTTCAAACTGGTAGAGCAGGGGCCACGTGCTGAATTCGGCAATGGAAAAACCATCGACCTTTCTCATCGCCGTATGAAAAGCTGCCTTTACGTCCATGATTTCAAGCTCATGGCGAAGCGTGATGTCGCTTACGCGGGAGCGTTTGTCGAGCGCGGGCAGGCCAAGGTACGGATACTCGGCGAGCGTGTCGTGCCCGCGTAGAAGATTCAGCCCTTCTCGCGCGAGAAACAGAACGGCTGGCTCGTTGACGCGGCGCTTCCGTTCGCTGATGTGCCCAGCGGCTTTGAGTTTTTGAAGACGTTTCTTTGCGGCTTCCCTTCTTCCCTCGAAATAGAGCGCCGCGACGTGCTCGGCAGTCATCACGCGGGACTCAAACAACCCCTTCAGCAGAGCCAAGTCGCGGTCTTGAATGCTGATTGAGTCAGTCGGCTTTTTCAATGTACGCATACGCTAGAAGTATAGCGTAATTATCGTAACCGCCGCTTCGTAGCAATAGCTGCATCCGCCGCTTCTTTGATCAAAGATTTGGCGAAGTTTTCTTCTCGGTCGGCAAGATGCTTTTTCGCTTCCGCACCCTCCACCGCAAACGGAAGTTTTTCATAGCAGCCCTTGAGGTATTGCTTCGTTCGCTCGTCGCTCCCCGGCATCTTCTCGACGTTTGGCGTGTGAATCGACGCCGGAACTTTCATGCCGACGAGCCGAGCAACGCCCTGACGCTGCTCTTGGTCAAAGAGTACCGCCATCGAGCGGAAAATTTGTTCATCAAGTGAGCGAAATTGGACGTGCGACAATTCTTTGCCGAATACGGGGACAGACGTGGGCACGATGCTTTTCGACTGCGTCGTGCTTTCAGACCATGACTCGCTGCTGCTTTCCGAATCAGAGGAAAAGTCACTCGCCGATTCGCTTGATGAGTATGGATTAATGCCTAAGCCGCTCCCATAAAACGCTTCTGTACCGCCAATGCCTGCACCGGACGCATGACCTGTCTGCATTCCGTAGCCTCTTCCTGACGATTTGCTCTCGCCACGAACCTCTTTCATCTCCTCTCGATATCCCATGACTTTCGTTGAATCGAGCTTGAGTTTGATCTCGTCGGGATTCATCGCGCCCATGAAA
>Ga0207024_10203_pt1 | contig 17109 bp, 10 predicted proteins | sample Alteio_BWMinCont_44_FD_153470 | JGI IMG/M metagenome (GOLD analysis project Ga0207024, IMG submission 153470) | Enriched cells from forest soil in Barre Woods Harvard Forest LTER site, Petersham, Massachusetts, United States -... | ecosystem: Environmental > Terrestrial > Soil > Temperate forest >...
GGGGAGAAGAGAAAGATCCGCTGTGAGATCCGCGAAATCCTTTTGGGGGAGGCGGCCAGGGTGATCGAGCATGAATTCGCGCATGCGCTCGGCCTGCGCCACAAAAGACGTAATGGCATGGAACCCACCATGGCCGAAACCAAAGATAAAGATGCCCCCACCACAAATGAAACGGTATTGGCTGATAAACCGGGAAATGATCCCTATGATTTTCGTCCGGTAGACTGGGAAGCGCTGGCTTCCCTCTATGTCATGCAGAACAGGGAGATAAAATCTCTTAAAGACAGGGATACCAAGAATAATATCGCTATTTTCGAAGAAGAGGATAACGTGGCCGTAAGCGCAAGCGATGCCGCCGGGTATACCGTATCCAACGAAGGCGGCGGGAAAATCATCATCAGGATGACAAGAATACAATTTGAAGGCTGTATTATCACCTCACCCAAGACCGATGACGGCAAGACCAAGTACACGCTTACTTTCGACGATAATCCTGAACATAAGATCACGCTGGATAGCAACGCAAAAATCGCCCTGATGAAGGAAGACGGTGAAGGGGGCCTTGAAAAAATGACGAGTATCAAAAATGCGCGGTTCATCGCCGCTTTGGAGAAAGGTCCCACTGATATCCTGCTGGCGGAAAACGCTAGCCCCCTGCCCCCGGCGCTATTCTCAGCCAGCCGCGGGACATCGCGGGGATAAGGCCTTGGTACTAACGTTTAGCCTCTTTACTGTTCTGCGTGGTGGGGGTGGCTACTGGCTTGAAGCCATCAATGGCTTTCTCACGAGCTTTTCTGAATTCCTCCAGATCAACCTTATGGTCACCACCACCGGCGTCCTTATAGGCCTTTGCAGCGCCCAGCATTGCTTCCCTGAAAGCCGAGCCATCCAGATGGTCAGGCTTATCAGCCTGGATTTTTAGTTCATTCAGCATCTCCTTAGAGAAAGCCCCCCCTTACTCTGTCGAACGACTGCATTTCTTCTAAAGCCTGTAATTCCGCCAGATCAATCTGGCCGGTCGGGAGATGCGTATCAATTCCTATATCGGCTAAATCTTTAAATCTCGCTGCGATTGCAGACGTAAATTCAGAAAAATCAGGCAGTGTTTCACCTTCATTCGGTTTTTTATTTCCGAAATCCAGCGCTTCCAGCATTTTGCCTCCAGCTATAGCCAGGTCTGACATATTCTCGAACCGTTTATCCGGTCTATCGGAATTTGTATCTTTCGTGCCCGGTTTTTTTTTCATCGTCTGCCATAATCTATCCCTTTTGCATATAGTTGATTAATTCAATAAAGCAAAATTATTACCTGTTATCAATAAATTAAATGTGAAGAATTGATGACTTGGAAGCGCGCCACCTAAGCAACTGAATAACAGCAAATTTTCTACCATGTTAAGCGCTTGCCAGAAAGGAAAAGATAATTAAACCTGAATATTCACCTGCGGTCCCATGCCATAGGAACATTGGGAACCACCGCCACCTCCAGAAGCTGGCTGGACCGTTTGCGCAGGAGGTGCCGGAGTACTCGGCGCCCGGATACTCAACCCAATACTGCATTAGCAAGGAAGAGAGTGTCCAAACTGGACCAACAACAGGGGCAGAACAGACGTTCCAACCCTGCACCGCATTAAACAGATAACCATTTAAATTACAATATTATTTACATCTTCGGCAACCAAAGCCATTCATGAAAGTGTCACAAATCCTTAATTCCTTTTTATGAAGTGGCATTATACAATGGAAAGAAGTCAAACATTTGAGATCCCCTCAGGAGACTGTTAGATGCCTGATACACCACTATCCCGTGGACAATTTGAGTCTGTCTCTGGCTTATATAAACGCGTACTTGCGGAAGCAATTAAGCGTGCCGCCCAAGGCATTGAAAAACCTGTAGAATTTTCCGTTGATAAGGGTGTGAACTTCAAATACCATTTTGATTTTCAGCAGAAGTCCTTCGCTGATGGGATGACACCAGTGTCTTCTGGCACTGCTCCTTCTGAATTCGCGAAGGAGGCGGCGATAAACGCTAATATTGAAGCAAAAAAAAATTTAACCCCCAGAACGTTGGTAAGGCATTAAGTAAATCCAGGGAAATTTCGCCAAATGCGTACAGCGACGCGGTATGGAAAACCTCCAGCAAAACTTCAAAGGCAGCGGCAGCATCGCAACCCGGAACTAAGATTCTCAGCGGCATCAGGTTTAAAGAAAATGTCAGCGTCGGTTCGTATTCACTTGAGCCACCATCTGGCACAAGTTTCAGTGAAGCGTTAGAAGCTGTACGGCAATACGCAAACGAAAAAGGGCCTACCCGTCTAACGTGGGAGGGGAAGACCGTCAATGTCCCCCGGCACGCCAGTCAGGAATATATCAATGACCTTTACAGTCAGGTAGGGGTTAAACCGCCCACCCAAGCAGCCCCGCCACCGCGTACAGCAGAATCCGCCCAACCTGCGGGCGGTGCCAGCCAGATGAATGAGGAGGAAAAAACAAGGAGGATTAATGCCTTCAAGAAGGAGCCTCGCACGGAACGTGACCGTTACCTTAAGGCAATGAGCACAAACCCCAAAAACAAGGCATTAATCGATGAGCTTGACCTTGATAACATTAATTTTACGCACACACAAACAAAGAAGATATAGAGATTGAGAAATTCAGGGGACTCAAGGCTGAACAGCGTACTGTAATCCTAAAAAAAAATTGGAAGACAGTGATCCTACCAACGCACTCAAGCGTCTTGACCTTAAAAATGTAGATAAAACACTCCAAGCCAAAGAGGCAACCGAAGCAGCCGCAGCAAGGCGAGCGGGAACAGGTGCCGGAGGGACGCGTCAACCCCAAAGACAAGCGCAAGGGCCCCAGCCTCGCGGCGAACCCGCTGAGCCACCCGCAGCAGCCCCTGCCGGACCACGCACGATTGTCAGGCCATTCACCAGAAAGATACCGTCAGATAGAAAGGCAACGCTACTCGAAATTTGATAGTGAGGCTCAAGCCCATACAATGGCACAGTCCTTGTTTAACAAAGGCGCCGATCACATTAACTGGGGGCAAATAACCGAGGGAGAAAAGAGAGGGCAATGGGTCGTGGAGCTTTCCCACGAGGACCTGATCAAACTTAAGCCAAAAAATATAAAAACCTTTATCAAAGAGGCGAGAGCCGTAACTCCCGCAGGACGAGCCTCCTTCATCAAACCACCTGACTCAAGCACCGGAAGACCTGGAGGAGCAGTTAACCATATTATATCAGGTCCTGCAGGTACTGACGGCGTACGTCCCGGTCCTATTCCTGCAAAACCGAGCGCTCCAGGAGTAAACCTTAAGGAAAGCTTTGCCCGCATTAAGGAAGAACAAGATGCGGTTAATGCTCGCGTAGCTGAAATTGCGAGGGAGGAAGAAAGCGCCAGAGAGGTAAGCCTTAGGGAACGGGCATGGAGTGCGGAGAACCTTGATAGAAAAGGAAATGGCAAGCCTCCAGTGGAACGGGACAACCCAGCGGTTCAGGAGCGCATGAAGCAAATTGCGAGGGAGGAAGCAAGCGCCAGAGAGGTAAGCCTTAGGGAACGGGCATGGAGTGCGGAGAACCTTGATAGAAAAGGAAATGGCAAGCCTCCAGTGGAACGGGACGACCCAGCGGTTCAGGACCGCATGAAGCAAATTGCGAGTGAGGAAAAAAGTGCCAGAGAGGTGAGGATTCGAGAGAAGGTAATACGTGAACTGGATTCGGCGGGAGCGCCAGGTGGCGGACGTACAGGTGGTACATCGCACCTAAACAATGCCGACAAACCGCCCCCACGGCCTGCCACACCCACCAAGCCTGCCGCACCGCCCTCAGAGGAGTGGAAAGTTGCGGTGGAAAATTATCGGAAGAAGTTGGAGGCGGCGGGGAAAAAGCCACTAAGCCAGAAAGAATTTCTAAGTAATAATGTCAGCCTCGAAGACCTGAAGGGTTTATCTGCAAAGCTTGATGACCAGATATTAAAAGGGCTCAATAAGCTTGCTAACCATGAAGGGGCTGGTGCCTCAACACCAACGAGAGCCAGCGCTGGCCCTGCCGGGGAACCAACTACCGGCCCTACCACCCAGCCAACCACTACTCCACGTCCAACCGCTCCGGAATCAGGAGTAGCCGCTCTGACAAGAGCAGCTGCTATGACAGCGGATCAGGCTGAAGCTCTGGCTCGTGAGGCTGGTCACCTTACTACGGAGCAACTTGAAGGTCTTCTGGACGCCGGTTTGGCAGAGGAAAGGGCTATGTTGATCGCTGGTAAGGCTGGTCAACTTACTGAGTTACAACTTGCAAATCTTGCCAGGGCGGAGGCAAGTGGGATTAAAGGGTTGGCTGGGCTGGGTAACGCTCTTAAACCGCTTCTTAAACCTGCTGGTGTGGCAGCACTTGCTGTACTCCCCGCAAAGGGGGCACTCGATGCCTTATACAAAGCGCAACACGATGCGGAAAAAGAAGGAAAGCCATTAGAAACTGGACAGCAAGTATCCGCAGCCGGAATAGGGGCAGTTAAAGGAGCACTGGAGATGGTGAACCCCTTTGGGGATGGCGATGAAGGTGCTACAGGACAGAATCCGGGTAATACTTTTGATAGGGTGCTCGACCGCCTGGATCAAGGAACAGGAAGAGCTGCCAAAGCTGGCTTAGCTGCTACGACAGCCGAAGTTTTTATCCCTGGTGCGCAGCCTGCTATATTACCCACTATGCTTGCTACCGGTGGTCACATGCTCCTTAACTTAGGAGTTAATACTTTAAAAGCAGGGGCAGAAGTTATCGGTGTTGCAGCTAAAGGTCATGATCCGGGATATGTTTACAATGGTATTGCTGGCGCAGGAAATCTTAGTGCTGCCATTGGCGAATGGGGTGGCACTTCGTGGAACGGCGGGCAGGCCATAGGCCCTGATGGAATACGAGGCAGCCTTACCCCGGAACAGGTGGCAAAACTATCCAATGAATCAATGCAGCATGGTCCGGCCAGTTTACTTAAAAATGACGAGTTTGACAAACTTAACGCATATATACGTAAACACAAAATAGATGGCGGTCTCCACCTCGACCCTTCCAGCAATGATCTGCAGATTCAGGTGGCAAAAGCCAGAGAAGATATGAAGAAAAAAATTAAAGATCTCAAAGCTGGCAAAAGCTCGATATCGTACTTCAATGGTGCCATTGACGCGAAGATTGAAGCCATAAATGAAGTGCAAAGGGAATTGATCAGTTTCTCAGAGGTGGTCACTCGCAATAGAGATATTCAACAAGCAAAACAACAAGCACAGTTTAAAACGTTCGATAAGAACGGCGATGGCATGATCGACGCCAATGAACGCCATGCTATCCGCATGGCAGAGTTGGACGCCATTGCAAAAATTTCTCCAAAGGGCGCTAGCGCTGACGATAGGAACTACAGTAAAATTGCAAGAGAATTGCACGCACTGGGTGTTATAGTGGACAATGCAGGCGGCAGCGTAGTGATAGCCGAGGTCCCTAAGAATACCCCAACGGTAAAAGCCCCCAAAGCTCCCAAGGAAAAATAATCTGTAAAACTTCCAACTTGATCTGACGGACGGTTATTTATCAGGCAGCGATATTGCTGTCAGATAAATCTGGTTTGGAGAGATTTTTCTCCTTTGCAATTTTCAGTGACTCACGGAAGGTCTGCATGGGTGTTTTTCCGTAGCAGTATTTCCCGCTGTGAGGCCGCTGGTTGTTATATTTACGCAAGTATTCATCCAAGTCAACTTGCAACTCTTCCATCGCGGTATAGAGTTTTTTGCGGAAGGCAATGTCGTAGAATTCTTCCTTGAGCGTGCGGTGGAAGCGTTCGCAGATGCCATTGGTTTGCGGACTGGATGCCTTGGTTCTGCTGTGGTCGATGTTCTCCACGGCAAGGTAAAGCTGATAGGCGTGGTTTTCCACTTTGCCGCAATACTCCGTTCCTCGATCCGTCAGCACCCGTAGCAACGGGATATCATGCTCGGCAAAGAAGGGGATCACCCTGTCATTGAGGGCATCCGCAGCGGTGATGGCGGTCTTCTCGGTATAGAGTTTGCACATGGCGACACGGCTGTAAGTATCGACGAAGGTTTGCTGATAGATGCGGCCAACGCCCTTCATGGTGCCCACATAATAGGTGTCCTGACTGCCGAGATAGCCCGGATGCTGGCTTTCTATCTCACCGTGCGCTTCTCGTTTCTCTTTAGCCTTTTCCAGCGCAGCCAGTTGCTCTTCGGTAAGCAAAATGCCTTCCTGTGCGGATTTGGCCTCCAGTGCCTTGAGGCGTTTCTTTAGCGTCTCCAGATCATGGCGTACCCATACCGAACGTACCCCGCTGGATGACACCATCACCCCGCGCTGTTGCAGCTCCTGGCTCGCCCGTAGCTGCAACAGCGCGGGATTCTCCACCGCCAGGTCAACCACCGCTTTCTCCACATGCTCAGGCACACGGTTCTTCAGGATCGGCTTCTTCTTGCTGATGTCCATCAGCGCCTGCTCGCCGCCAGTCTCATACAGTTCCTTGAAACGGTAAAAGCTATCCCGTGAATAGCCCATCACTTTGCAAGCCTGCGACACGCTTCCCAGTTGCTTCGCAAGTTCCAATACACCCAGCTTCGGCTTGATTACTTTCTGTTCGATACTCATCTGACTTACTCCTTTGGTTGGTTGTTTATTAAATACAACCATCCTGTCAGATCAAGTCGAGTGTTTTACAAATAATCCTTTTTACCTGCCTCGTTTGCTTCCCTCGACATCACAGTCCCCCTGGCGATTGAGGAACGTTTTCAGTGCAACCGGCATGCGTTGGCCCGGCCTGGCTACCTCTTGCCATGCAACCACAAAATGGTTATAGGCACTATCCCGTACTTGTTGAGCCCGTTGCCAGCGTACCTGATCGCTTTCAGTAGCCGCTACCTCGCCTAATGTTTGTAGTGTCGGTATTTCCCCCTCCATAATTCCGGAGAAGATTGCCGTTAACACTTTTCTTTCTGCGGTTGGAAGCCTTGCTAAGGCTCTCATGAGTGTGGCCATCACATCATCTTCGTCGTCATAGGGATCATCCCTCTCCTTCCGGATGCTTTCTAAATATTTGCTATGGGCGACTATATCCAGGTCTACTGTTCTGGAATCTGGTTCATCGCCCCCGTTACCCCCATCGCTGAAAAATTGTTTGCTGTGCTGTTGTTCTTCACTTTCCCTTTTGGCGATCTGGGCCAGTTGAATAACCTGATGGTTAATTGCGAGAGAAGCATAGTGCGAATATCCGCCACGAACCGGCTGCCATTGCAGGAACTTGTCCAGCAAGCCGCCGACTATTACATCACTGGCGGCATTGTCACGTCCCAGCCACATTTCCGTCTCCAGTAAAGCATCCTGCCCTTTATATTTAGGATAAATTGTAAGAGAACCGGCTTCAGCCATCACCATACCATTATTAAAACCCATGACGGCATTCAGCACTCTCTTCCCCTCTGGGTCCTGTAACAAAGCAATTCTCTGCTGGCGCGCCTCCGAAGCCGACATCGCCACTCCTCCCAATCCCAACCGATCCCGGCAGTGATTTATCCGCTGGTAAAGCAGTATATTGACCGCATCGAATACTTTGCCGCGCCATGTCTTTTTATCCATAACCTCCTCGGGTAAAGATGACAGGGGAATAGATTTTCCCACAGTTTTGAAGGCCTTAAGCAGTGCCAGCTCTGGTACATGGAGCTGAGGATCCCCGGTCAACAGGGCACGGACATCGTCCAACGCTACAGATGAAGCATCATCGCGCGTGTGGGAAGCAAAACCATCAAATGTATTCAGGAATATTTCGGGATGGCTTAACTCATCCTCCCGCTGTTTACGCTCACCTACCACTTGCATCACCTTGCCCAACCCCTGTTTGCGCAGTGCTTCGAGCTTATCCGCCCAGCCTTTTTCATCAGCGGCATGAGCCGGATCATAGATAGCACGCAGCACTTCACGCTCAATGGAAGACAATTGCAATCGTTCTTCAATAGCTGAAAGCACATTGGGGAAAGCGGGATGCTGAAAAAAATCTGTAGCTCTATTCGTTTGATGCCCTATGGGCACGCCGCATTCAGAAGCAATGAGTTCAGGTGTGAGCCCGGCTGAGTGACAAAGCTGTTTAAGCCCATCCACCCGGCTGATTTCCTTCACTTCCATCAGGGTCAATATCCGGGCAGCATTCGGTATTAAAATGTTCCGCAGGCGCTCGGTCTCTTTTCCCTTGTCAGCAGCGCCAATAAGGTCAATCAGCTTACCAGCCTGTTCCGGTGAAAGGAAAAATTGCTTATCGTTACCTTGAAGGTAATTTGCTAAATCCTGTGCCGGTACGTTTATGCAGTCAGCGATAGCATCAGGTTCCATACCGGTCTGATCGCAGATACGTTGCAGGATCGTATGACCGGGACATCGCAGGCCTTCGGCATCGGTACATAGTGCGGAAAGCTCCTCGAGCTTACGCCCGCTCGCCAGCACGATATAACGGCGACGCTCATCCCCGGTATAGCCTATGGCATCGGCAATATCACCGGCTTGCTTCAGCGATACCGGTTTTCCCTCATCCTCAAAGCGGGTAAAGACACGGTTGCTGATGCCGCTGGTCTGGGTCAACTCCTTTCGGGTCATGCGTTTGCGCTGGCAGGATTCTGCGTACACCTTGCCAGCCGAGATTGTATCCTGCTCCGCAAGCGCGAGCAGCTCAGACGGGGACCGCGTTCGCGTCAGGACATCGACCGCATCAGTGATTGCACTGGCGGCACCGCCACCAGCCAACTCGATTAATTCGAGGGCGATTGCTTCGTAAGTGACCATTGCACCTGCCTTCAACTTCTCAATAGCACCCTCCGGCACGCCAAGCGTTTCTCCCAACCTCGCATTGCTCATGTGAAGCTTATCCGTCAGCACATGGAAAAGGCGGGCATGAGGCTTTGGATGGTCCAGCGCATCTATGATCGCTTCAAAAAGTTCATTCTTTCTTCCCGTTACCTTATCCAGAAAAAGCCTGCGCAGATCCGCGACTTCTTCTTCGGGTGGCGGCTCTTCTTTCCATTTAATCAGAGGCAGAAGCAGATCAGCCATGGTATCGGCCTTCTGCGGATCAAAAATCAGCCGCGGCTTTTCTTCCGATGTCCAAAAAGTAAGGGTCGAGGTATTTATTCCAACCAGTTCCAAAAGCCGGTCGTGGCCTATCCCCGAAGCATCAATGAGCTTGGTTATTACTTCAGCGCTGTTGCCGCTTGCGATACAATCTTTCACCTCCTCAGCAGTAACAGATGACCCCTGGATCATTTTCCATAATTTTAATTCCTGCTGTAAATTGAGCACTGCTCCTTTGACAAGGTTGTCGACATTGGTTGCGCGAGGCTTGCAAATATCATTGAGCCATTGCTGAAAGCTATCGTGGCTGACAGGCGTATACCCATCAAGCGCACTATTATTCTGATTGATAAAGTTCAGGCAGCCTGCATCGTCATCCCATTCGCTTAAAACACGTTGCAGGAATTGACTGAAGGCTGATTTCCAGATAGCAGGATCATCACTGGCGTGGCATTGGTCGTATTCTTCCTGTAAAATCTTTCTAAAGCTTGCAGCCGCCTCCCTGGGAGATTCAGGCCGCGCTTCTATTTTATAACCCATCATGATATCTGCAATATCACGACGCAGTTTCCTGAGGCGCCAGCTTTGCAATTCAATGCCTTCCGGATCGATACATCCCGTCAACACTTCAGCAAAACGCCTGGCATTGTCAGGATCACTGATACGGCTGGGCGCTTGTTTATTGATCCAACTGAATAAGGTAGGATGCGGGACACCAATCAAAGACGCCAGGCGCTTGCTGTCGAAACCGGATGCATGCACCAGCATGCGCCCCAAAGCAACGCTATCACCTTTCTCAATAGCATTGCCCACCTGCCGCAATGTCAGTCTTTTGCCCTGCACGCTTTTCCAGAGCATATGTTCCTGCCGCACAGACAAGCCGAAAGCAGACGCCATAACCACTATCTGTGTGGGATCAGGCCTTGATGCCCCGGACAACCAATTGCGTATAGTGACTATGGCTGGCAATGCCTGATGGCTGACCTTGCCGCGCAGAGTTGCAGGAGGAGGCGTAGCTTCCACTTCTGGTTCCAATTCCGATTCTGGTTCCGGCTGTGTTGCAAGATACCGCTGCAACGCATACGGAAGCCCCTGCGGATCAAAATCCTTGCGATCCCGTAACTGCTCTAATTGCCGGTCCATGTTATCCTTAACGGTAGCCTGCAAAAGTTCCGAGGAAATGTTCCATTCCTCATTAACAACATGGCGGAGGAATTGGTCAAAACGCTGGCCTTGTAGAAAAGCCCGCTCAACCAGTTCGCCAAAACTTTTTTTGTCAGGCAGCCCAGGTGGATTCAGGTGGCGCTTAGGCGTGTCCCGCGAGGGTTTCCGTCCTGTCACGTTAGAGATCGGAAGCTTGGTGCTGTGGTCTTCAGTCGACATGGTGACCCATAAACTTAAGGTTACAGCTATAATACATTAAAAAATTAATTTATAGAAATAATTCATCCAATTAGGGTCCTCCCCATAGCAATCATAAATCAGGCAGTTTTAACGTAATCGTACCAATATAATGATACGTATAACGTTTTGAGCCCTATTGATAAATAGTTAAAAAGTCTATAATGCCGATGAACGAGTGCTAATACGATTTCCGCCTACATTGGGTACAGGGTAAACGCGACGGCTACCTGCTTATAATATGCCACCGGACGTCATGGGACGAGGTCGGGACAGGCGTGCACTTTTGTTATACCTGCTTTCAAGGTCTCTTACTTTGCTTTTCATTTTCCTGAGGACATTCTCAATGGCATCATCAGAACTCAGGGAAGGAGATTCAGTAGCAATCTTTGCCAGCGACTTAGCGGCCACGCGTCTCATAAATGGAGCAGACGCGTGTCGAATGACAGGCTTGGTAAACGATACGATAGGTGGCCATGTTAACACTCTGGCAAGTCTCGACATAATTGGTCTGTTTTTTGTTGCAACGCGTAGCTCTGCTGATGAGGACGGCGAAAGATGGTGCCTCACAAGATTGAGATTAAGTGTGTCCGCCCAATCAAACCATTTTTCGCGATGATTATGATCGATAGGAAGCACTGGTATCCAGGGCACACGCAAGGCATCAGCAACTATCGCGCCATGCATGGCTTCTGTTACCAGAAGCTCGCAACCCAGAATTTCTGTAATGACCTGGTCTACGGGTTTTGTCGGGTCGATTAACCGTATCCCAGCCAGCTTACACACTTTGCACCAATCGCCCCGCCTCATGCTCTCCCAATGCGGCATGAAGCCAACGTAACTTGGCTTTCTCTCAAATTGAATGTCCAGTGCACGAATGAGTGTGGCCGCGTCACCTATCCCAAGGGTTTCATCAAGGCCAAGAGCGCGGGCTGTTCTTCGCCCACGGACAAAAAAGATATCCCAATCGCCGCCGTTTACCGTGGGGATGTCATTATAGTCGGCTACATGACCAGCGCCAAACACAATTTTCTTTGCGGTATCCTCAAAGATTTTCCCTAAAATCGACCCGATACCAATGAAAAGAATACTGGTATCATCGTCAAAAAAATCAGGAAGCAGCTTCGGCCATAACCATAGGTTTAACTCATCCCCAAAATTGTTTTGTTCGCCTCGAAAAAACTGCACTTTCATTTTGTACCCTATCCCCACGTTACTTGCGGCTTTATGATTAACGTCTGTTTATTACTCAAGGCGCATAATCATTAATGTAAATTAATGATTTGTCAATACATACTCGTGTTAGGGGGATTCCTAAGGATGGATACGACATAAAAGCGCAGACACCGAAAGAACGGCAGGGTGCAGAACAGAGACGACGGAACTATTGACTGCTGATGAGGCCAATTATAGGGGGCATACTAACCCCGGCATAACCTCGGAAGAGAGCATTTAAACATTATACCACCCAACCTATTGAAAAATATGGGGCGAGAGACGGGGCTCGAACCCGCGACCTTCGGAATCACAATCCGACGCTCTAACCAACTGAGCTACACCCGCCATAATAACGTAGGGACTAGGAATTAGGCATTGGGGAATGAAAAGTCAATCACAATAAGGGGCGACAATCCCTGAAGGCCTACTTTTTAGAAAAATGCGCCTTCAGGTGTTTGGCGACATTGGGCGACACAAAGGAAGATATATCCCCGCCCAGGCGGCCAATCTGCTTGACAAAACGCGAGGAAATAAAGTGCGTATTTTCGGATGCCGTCAGGAACACCGTTTCAATATCGGGATTCAGCCGCGAGTTCATGCAGGCCATCTGGAATTCATATTCAAAATCGGACACGGCGCGCAAGCCGCGGATAACAATACAGGCACCCGATTCTTCGGCAAAATTCATCAGCAGGCCGTGAAAGGGCTTCACTTCGATACGCTTTGCATCCGCTCCCAGTTTTTTAATGTCCTCTCTCACCAGCCTGGCCCGCGTGGCAAGGGCGAACACCGGGGCTTTGCCCGTATCCAGCGCCACGCCGATAATCAGCTTGTCGACCACCTTCAGCGCCCGCTGGATGATGTCCATGTGGCCCACGGTGATGGGGTCGAAAGTGCCGGGGTAAATGCCTGTTCTCATAATCATCCTGCGGTTGGCCTAAACATTAAAATACCAAAACCCTGATCAAGCCTAAAAAAACAACGGTCATTGAAAGCCGTACCAGTATGTAGATGGGAATAAATAACTTCAACAACATAACGAAGCAACCCACTATCCCTAAAAGCAAAAAGAAAACAACGGTATTTGAATCTTTAGAAAATAAAAGGCCGCTGATGCATATAGCGCCAGCTATTACCATCAGGGCTTCAGGCGGGAGACTGGCTTTCATTTTCACCGCGATTTCATACGCGACCGGAATCATCAGGAAAGAAAAAAGCTCCACCACGCCCTTCCTGACAAGAAAGGCGCACATGGCCATCCCCAGACCAAACATCATCAGGAAATCACCGCTAAGCACGGGAATAATCTTCGATAACTACCATTCCATGTGGCATGTTTGCATTTACCCAGTTACAGGAGACTATTTTTTTACCCTCAATGTCTGCTGGCTGATGATAATCAGGTCGAACGTAACGGGGTAAATGCCTATGCGGAGCTTATGCGTGTTTTTCATAGTCATTCGCTATCATCTTGTACCACTCTATAAAACCCAATAATCACCATAGAACATTGCTATTAACAAGGGCCAAAAGCTGCTTTTCTGCTTCCTTCAATGTTTTACCCACCGTACATACTGATGCTACCTGATCCTCATTGACTGTCATTCCCGCTTCACGCAATTGCTTCACAACCGACTCCACACCCACCTCCGGAAATAGAAGGTTTAATGCCTTAATATCCGCCGCTAATTTTGTCAGCGCAAAATTCTCCATCTCCAACACGATTTTATTAGCTTTTTTATCAAGTACTTGTTGCATGAGCGATGTATCTGTAAATAAGCGCATCTGCGAAGACTCTTCAAATTCCTTGGCACACCCGCACAAATTATTATACTCAAATAGCACTTGTGACAATTGTTGCTCGAATCTCATAATGGGTTCTAAAATTTTCCATTCCTTTTGAAGAGGCTCTAAATACTGGATGTAAAATCCCTTAATATCCTTCTCATTAGCATTTTCAAGGGTAGCAATGATTTGAGCTAATACCGCATCTTCCTTCGGCTCATCATCATCTGGCTCATCATTAACCCATTTTTTAGACATTATCACTTGTCATTATTCCTTCTGCCATAATATCCGATTCACCTTCCGGCACGGTCACCACGCTCACCACTTTTTCGCCTTCGCCGGTTTTTAAAATGGTCACACCCTGCGTGTTGCGCCCGGCGATGCGAATATCATCCAGCTTGGTACGGATAACAGTGGCCCGGTCAGTCATGAGCATCACCTGCCCGGTATGCGCCACTGGCTGGCTGGAGATGACCTTGCCATTGCGCGGGGAGGTGATGATGCCGACAATGCCGGAACCGCCGCGGCCAATGGTGCGGTATTCATAGGCCGAGGAGCGCTTGCCATAGCCGTTTTCGGTCACCGTCAGGATGAATTGCTCCGCCGCTGCCATTTCAGCAAAGCGTTCGGGTGATAACGTGATTTCTACCACGCCTTCTTCTTTTTCAACTACAGCCTCCTCTGCCTCACCAGCGGCACGGCGCTTGGCCACCGCCATTTTGACATAGGCATAACGTTCTTCGACGCTGGTTGCGATACCGCCTAAAATACTGAGCGACACCACCTCGTCACCATCGGCCAGCTTCATGCCGCGCACGCCGTCAGAGGTGCGGCTTTTGAACACGCGCACATCGTTGATCGGGAAACGGATACATTTGCCGGAACGCGCAGCTAACATCGCATGGTCGCTTTCGTTGCAGGTCTGCACGCCGATCAGTTTGTCGCCCTCTTCCATGCGGATAGCGATTTTGCCGCTGGTGCGGATATCGTGGAAATCGGATAAATCGTTGCGGCGCACGTTGCCCTTGGCGGTTGCAAAGAAAATATGCATGGCGTCCCACTTGGTTTCATCTTCTGGCAACGGCATGAACGTCGTAATTTTTTCATCCGGCCCCAGCGGGAAAATGTTGACCAGCGCCTTGCCGCGCGTATTGGCCGCGCCCAACGGCAGGCGGTATACTTTCAGTTTATACACCTGTCCTTTATTGGAGAAAAAAAGCACCGGCGTATGGGTATTGACGACCAGCAATTCAGTGGTGATATCTTCGTCACGCACATCCATCGCCGATTTTCCTTTGCCGCCGCGGCGTTGTGCGCGGTAGCTCGAAAGCGCCGTGCGCTTGATATAACCACCGGCGGTCACTGTCACCACCATGTCTTCTTTCTGGATCAGGTCTTCAATATCGGCCTCGAATTCCGACATCTCGATCACGGTGCGGCGTGGCGTGGCGAATTGTTCTTTCGCCGCCATCAATTCCGTGCGCAGGATACCGTATAATTTTTCGCGGTTGCCGAGTATGTCAAGGTATTCAGCGATTTCCGCCGCTAGTTCCTTCATTTCCTCATCGATTTTGTCGCGTTCCAAACCGGTCAGTCGCGCGAGACGTAATTCCAGAATGGCGCGCGCCTGCGTTTCGGTGAATTTAATACGCCCGCCATGTACCAGATTTCCTGAATCCTCCACCAGTTCCAGCAACGGCAATACATCCCCCGCCGCCCAGTCGCGACGCATCAATTCCTCGCGGGCGATATTGGGATCTGCAGAAGCTTTGATCACCGCGATCACTTCGTCAATATTCGCAACCGCAATGGCAAGGCCGATCAATACATGCGCCCGGTCACGCGCTTTTCCAAGCAGGAACGAGGTGCGGCGCGTAATCACTTCTTCGCGGAAGGCAATGAACGAGCGGATAACATGCTTCAGGTTCATCAATTCCGGACGGCCATTGTCGAGCGCCAGCATATTGACGCCGAAGCTGGTTTGCAGCGGCGTATAGCTGAACAACTGGGACAGCACCACATCCGGCACGGCATCTTTTTTCACTTCGACTACCACGCGCACGCCGGATTTGTCCGACTCATCGCGCAGGTCGGAAATACCTTCGATTTTCTTTTCACGCACCAGCTCGGCGATACGCTCGACCATCTTGGCCTTGTTGACCTGATACGGCACTTCGGTAATGATAATCGCATAACGTCCAGAACGAATTTCCTCGATTTCCGTTTTGCCGCGCATGACCACCGAGCCGCGCCCCGTCATCAGCGCCGAGCGGCAACCGGTACGTCCTAAAATAATGCCGCCAGTCGGGAAATCAGGGCCGGGGCACACTTCCATCATTTCTTCAATCGTCACATCCGGGTTATTCAGGTAGAGGCTGCACGCATCGATCACTTCACCCAGATTGTGCGGCGGGATATTGGTGGCCATGCCGACGGCGATACCCCCTGCCCCATTCACAAGAATGTTGGGGAATGCGGCGGGCAGCACCATGGGCTCTCTTTCTGAGCCATCATAATTATCCTGAAAATCGACCGTATTTTTATCGATATCGTTTAAAAGCGCATGTGCCGCTTTCGACAGGCGCGATTCGGTGTAACGCATGGCCGCTGCGGAATCGCCGTCCATCGAGCCGAAATTCCCCTGCCCGTCCACCAGCTCAAGGCGCATCGAAAATGGCTGGGCCATACGTACTAACGCATCGTAAATCGCCGAGTCGCCATGCGGATGGAATTTACCCATGACGTCACCGACGATACGCGCGGATTTTTTGTAAGGTTTATTATATTCGCAACCCAGCTCCAGCATACCGAACAAAATGCGACGGTGCACCGGCTTCAACCCATCGCGGACATCCGGGATAGCACGCGACACGATCACGCTCATGGCGTAATCGAGGTACGATTTCTTCATTTCCGCTTCGATGGAAACGGGCAAAAGTTCTTGGGTTGGTTTCAGGTTGTTATCGGTCATAGAAAATCCCTGGAGGCTGTCTAATAAATAATAGCTAAATTTCTAGCAGATTACGGGCCGGAATCAACAGAATATGCCCGGAATATAACCCGGCCTCAGGCAGAAAGTCCCCCAGCATTGACTATACCACCCAAACGCCCAACCGTAGCCTTATAAACCGCCTCCATGCGCGGAATAAGTTCTTGAAATTGTTCAATAGACATGGTGCGTAATTTACTGATCGGTATATCACCTAAAGAGCATCCCACACTTTCCTCCAGAAGCTTTCGCAATATCACCGCCTTTACATAATGGGCCTCTATTTCTTCTGCGCTCAAAGGATTGCGAATATCTAATTTTGCCGATGTAGCCTCGTCAAGGTCATTTTCCCGCCTAAGCCGCGCCACCGTATCATCGACAAATTTGCGCACTCCGGGGATGGTGATACTATTAATCTCTTCCAGCCTGGGCGGCGGTCCTGAATCCTGCCATAGAGCTGTATTTTTGGTGGTGACGTGAGGATCACCAAGCAAAACAGCCTGATAAATAGCAACGACTTCCTCCGCCCGGTCGGAATTGGTTTTGGTTTTAAGCAGCGTATGCAGAAAATCATGACCAAAAAGCCGCGTGTCACCATTATTACTC